>JACLAD010005757.1_pt1 | contig 12049 bp, 7 predicted proteins | sample 8027901 | NCBI WGS metagenome assembly JACLAD01 (sample SAMN15725071, study PRJNA655200) | protist metagenome | isolation source: fluorescence activated cell sorting (FACS) single amplified genomes of... | place: Spain: Blaines Bay Microbial Observatory, Mediterranean Sea | collected 2016-07-05
CTTCTGAAATTGTCGCCCGGCTGGAAATTCCGTGTAAAAATATTGCTCTTGGGGAGCTGACCCTTGAAAGGCAGTTGGATAAAGAAGAACTGGAGAGCTTAAAAAATGAATTCAGCAAAGTTGGTTTTGAAGTTATTGATGACAGGAACCTTCAAATAGTAAACAAAATAAAGTCCCTCATTATAGAAGAAGTCTATGAGTCGGACCTGGATCAGGACAAAAACATTTCTGAAGTCCTGGCGGAAAAACTACTACATGATTATAGCTTTTTAAGCAGCTTGTTTAAAAAATACGAAGCAATGAGTATAGAAAAATTCCGAAGTGATCTAAAAATTGAGAGGACAAAGGAGCTGCTGGAATACGGGGAGCTGAACATCAATGAGATTGCAACAAAGATTGGCTATAAAAGCGTAAGCTATTTTTGTTCTAAATTCAAAAAGGAAACCGGTTTCACGCCATTGGCCTACCAAAAAAAGCAAATAAAGGCTCGTGTTGGGATTAATAGCCTTTGATAACAAAATATCAATATTTTTTTCTGTAATAAAGCAACGGCTTCTTTTAATTAAGTGGTAATTTCATATTGAATTAACTAAAAAAAGAATTTATTATGAAAAATCAGGAATTAGCAAAGAAGTTTTACGATTGTGCAGCAGCATGTTTCCATTGTGCAGATGCCTGCCTGGATGAAGATGACGTGAAAAAAATGGTGCCGTGTATCCGCCTGGACAAAGTTTGTGCGGCTACATGTATTGCAACCGCACAGTCCTTAGCTGTTAATATTTCGAAAGAACATGTAAGAGGACTGGTAGAGTATTGTAAGGAGATTTGCCGCAAGTGTGGGGATGAGTGTAGCCAGCATGATAACCAGCACTGTCAGGACTGCGCGAAAGCCTGTAAAGAGTGTGTGGAAGCTTGTGAAACGTTTTTAGCATAAGAATAAGCTTAGCATATACAAATTTGTGAAAACCCGGCTGGCCTGGGTTTTCTTTTTTCATTTTAATCTGGCAATATGAGTGAATATAAAAAGAACAGTTTATCCCTAACCAGTGCTATTGCCATGGGAACGGGAGTGATGATAGGTGCTGCAGTTTTTGCTCTTATGGGGCAGGTGGCAGAACTTGCAGGAGAATATTTCGTGCTTTCCTTCATCCTGGGAGGAGTGATCTCGGGTTTCAGCGCGTATTCATATATTAAAATGGCACATGCCTATCCTTCGGCCGGGGGAATAGCAATGTTTTTGCAAAAGGCCTATGGCAAGGGAACCATTACGGCTTTTGCAGCTTTGCTCATGGCTTTTTCCATGGTGCTGAATGAAAGTCTGGTGGCGCGGACTTTCGGAACTTATACCCTTCAACTGTTCAATGTGGGAACAGATACATTTTGGGTGCCGGTGCTGGGCGTGGGGCTATTGGTCGCTGCTTTTATTGTGAATATTCTGGGGAATGAAGTCATTGGTAGAACGGCCATGGCCACTGCAGCAGTAAAGATCATCGGAATTCTGATCTTTGCCGGTGGTGCGCTTTACGCAGCCGATTTCCAGATGGGCTCTGCTTTACCTTCTGCCGCGCCCGATAATAAATTCACAAAATATCTGGCATCCCTCGCCCTGTCTATTCTTGCCTACAAAGGTTTTACCACCATCACCAACAGCGGTGGTGAGATCGAAAAACCTCATAAGAATGTAGGCCGGGCCATTATTTTATCCCTGCTCATTTGCGGAGTGGTGTATTTCCTGACTGCCGTAGGGGTTGGTGCCAATCTCTCCATTCCCGAAATTATTGAAGCAAAAGATTACTCCCTGGCCGAAGCCGCCAGGCCGCTCTTCGGAAACTTCGGTCTCTGGTTTACGGTTGGAATCGCCATTATTGCTACTATCTCCGGGGTGATCTTTAGCATTTTTGCGGTTTCAAGAATGACGGCCATGCTCACCAATATGAAATTGATTCCGCATTCGCATTTTAAGATGCCGGGAACCATTCAGCAGCACATGCTGGTTTATATCGTTGTGCTTTCCATCACGCTCACCATTCTTTTTGACCTTTCGGGAATTGCTGCCATGGGTGCCATTTTTTATCTTATTATGGATATCATCATTCATGTGGGAGTTTTAAGACACATGAAGGAAAAGGTTAATGCAAATCCTGTGATCGTGATTTCGGCTATAGTCCTGGATGCCGTTGTACTGACGGGATTTGTGTGGGTGAAATTTCAGACGAATCTAACTGTGATCCTGGTCTCCGCCGGACTGATCGTAGTTACCTTTTTTGGAGAGAAACTATTTCTGAAAAACACTAAAGACGAACGTGAGGAAGAAGAGGACGAGGAGCAATAATCCTGGCTGAGATGAAACTGTACGTTAAGAATATGGTTTGTAACCGCTGCATTGTGGCGGTTAAAGCGGCACTTGAAAAGCAGGGCCTGCACCCTGTTTCTGTAGATTTGGGGGAAGTGGAAGTTGCTGAGGAAATAAGTGATAACCAAAAAGAGGAATTAAATGTGATTTTTGAAGCGCTGGGATTTGAGCTTATCAATGACAGAAAAAGCAGGTGGATCGAAAAGATAAAAAACCTCATTGTTGATTTGATCTACTACAGGAAAGAACCACCAAAAATGACATTTTCAGAGTATATTTCTGAAAACCTGAATCACGATTACTCTTACCTCAGTAAATTGTTTTCTGAAGTTCAGGGCGTAACCATCGAACAGTATTTCATTGCCCAAAAGATCGAGCGGGTGAAGGAACTGCTGGTGTACGATGAACTTTCCCTAAGTGAAATTGCTTATAAACTCAATTACAGCAGTGTTTCCCACCTTAGCAGGCAGTTTAAGAAAGTCACCGGACTTGTTCCGTCACATTTTCGGCAGTTGCAAGCAAAGAAGCGCAAGCCTATCGACGAAGTGTGAATTTTGTCAAAAGCTTCCATAATTGTGCAACAATCAGGGCTTTTTTTATGCTGAAATTTGTTCCATAAAAAATGAAATCATGAAGCATACATACACAATCACCGGCATGACCTGCAACGGCTGCCGAAGCCATGTGGAGAAAACCCTTCAGCAGGTGGATGGGGTGAAAGATGTTTCCGTAGATCTTGAGAAAGGAGAAGCTGTGATCGAAATGGAGCGGCATATTCCCTGGGATGTTTTTGAAACGGCGCTGCAGAAAGGCGGTGGCAATTACCACATTTTGCCTCCGGGTGTTTCCGAAGAAAAGTCGGAAAAAAGAAGTTCCAATAATGGCATTTCTGAGACAACTTCTGAAGCGGATGAAAACTTTTCCAAAGCTCCCCATCATGCTGAAAACTTTGGAAAAGTTAATCCTACGTCGGCAACTTCTGAAACAGATTCAGAAAACGCAGATCTTATGACGCACACTTATAAGATCACCGGCATGACCTGCAACGGTTGTCGGGCACATGTGGAAAAAACACTGCAGCAGTTAGACGGGGTGAAAAATGTTTCTGTTTCCCTTGAAAAAGGCGAAGCAAAGATTAAAATGGAGCGGCATATTCCTGTCGATGTTTTTGAAAGCGCATTACAGCAGAAAGGTGGTAATTATCATATTTCCATGCCGGCGGCAGCTCATGGAGCCGATGAAATGATGAGCCATAAATACGAGGTGACGGGCATGACCTGCAATGGCTGCCGGGCACATGTGGAGGAAAGCCTTCAAAAAGTGGACGGAGTGGAAGATGTGCGGGTGGATCTGGAAAAGGCCGAAGCGGTCATTGAAATGCACCGGCACATTCCTTTAGAGACTTTTCAGAAGGTGTTGGAAAAAGATAGGGGAACGTATGGAATTTATCTGCCGGGACAGGCAAAAGAAGCGCCCAGCAAGTCAAAACAGTCAAAAGGCAGGGGAACAGGAACTTTTTACTGCCCAATGCACTGCGAAGGTGATAAAACCTATGATAAAGCAGGTGATTGCCCGGTTTGCGGCATGGATCTCGTGGAGGAAGTAAGTTTAAAGGCCGAAAAACCGCAGTACACTTGTCCTATGCACCCCGAAGTGGTGGAAGACGAGCCGGGAAGCTGCCCAATTTGCGGCATGGACCTGGTGCGAATGGAACCTGATCTTTCCTCGGAACAGAAAACATATAAGCAGCTGCTCAAAAAGTTCAAAATAGCCGTCGCATTTACGCTGCCCATATTTATCATTGCCATGTCTGAAATGATCTCCAAAAATCCCCTTTTTGAGATCATGGAGTTAAGAGCCTGGAACTGGGTGCAGCTGGGACTTTCTCTGCCGGTAGTATTTTATGCCACCTGGATGTTTTTTGAAAGAGCCTGGAAATCTATCGTTTCCTGGAACCTGAACATGTTTACGTTAATTGGGATAGGAGCCGGTATCGCATGGCTTTTCAGTGTCTTCGGCATGCTTTTCCCAGATCTTTTTCCGGAGCAGTTTAAAAGTCCGGTAGGGACAGTTCATGTTTATTTTGAAGCTGCTACAGTGATACTTACGCTGGTATTGCTTGGGCAGTTGCTGGAAGCGAGAGCCCACAGCCGCACAAACTCTGCAATTAAAGAGTTGTTGAAACTCGCTCCCAACAAAGCCATTCGGGTAGTAAATGGAAAAGAGGAGGAGATCGATGCAGATATGATCCAGGTGGGTGATATTCTGCGGGTGAAACCCGGGGAAAAGATTCCGGTAGATGGAAGTATTGAGCAGGGGCAGACCAACATTGACGAATCCATGATCACGGGCGAACCGGTACCGATAGAAAAAAACGAAGGTGATAATGTAACATCGGGAACCATCAACGGGAACCGCAGCTTTACCATGAAGGCCGAAAAAGTTGGCGACGAGACTTTACTGGCGCAGATCATAAAGATGGTGAACGATGCCAGCCGTTCGCAGGCGCCCATTCAGAAGTTAGCTGATAAGATTTCCGGGTATTTTGTGCCGGTGGTGGTAATTATTTCGATTATCACTTTTATCGTGTGGGCTTTTCTTGTGCCTGAAGGCGCATTTCCCGAAGGAGCATCCAGCTGGAGCTATGCACTTATCAATGCCATTGCGGTTTTGATCATCGCCTGCCCCTGTGCGCTTGGTCTCGCAACACCTATGTCTGTCATGGTTGGTGTAGGGAAAGGTGCCCAAAATGGAGTTTTGATCAAGAACGCGCAGGCCCTGGAGCAAATGAACAAGATCGATACAATTATTATCGATAAAACCGGAACCATTACAGAAGGAAAGCCTTCGGTTGAAAAAGTAGCTGCGACAGGTGACTTTTCCGAAGGGGAAATTCTAAAGAGTGTGGCTTCGGTTAATGCACAAAGCGAGCATCCGTTGGCAGAAGCTACAGTGAATTATGCGCAATCCAAAAATGTCATTTTTGAGAAGGCTTCCGGTTTTAATTCTGTTACAGGAAAGGGAGTAACAGGAATTTCTGCAGAAAGGGAAGTGGCTATTGGCAATGAAAAGCTTATGGAAGAAATACAGGCCAAAATTGCTTCGGAACTTCAAAAAAAAGTCAGGGAAGAGCAGGAGCAGGGAAAAACGGTTTCTTATGTGGCGATTGACAAAAAAATAGCAGGATATATTACTATTACAGATCCTGTAAAGAAAACGAGCCGACAAGCTATTAAAGAGTTGGTTGCTGATGGGGTGAAGGTAATCATGCTCACCGGTGACAATGAAATTACGGCTAAAGCAGTAGCTGCAGGCCTGAATCTTTCCGGATTTAAGGCGGGCATGCTTCCGCAGCATAAAATGGAAGAAGTTGAAAAACTTCAGCAACAGGGAAAAAAGGTGGCTATGGCCGGCGACGGAATTAATGACGCGCCTGCTCTTGCAAAGTCTGACATTGGAATCGCCATGGGAACCGGTACCGATGTGGCGATTGAAAGTGCTGAAATCACTCTTGTAAAAGGGGATTTACAGGGCGTTGTCAAAGCAAGGAACCTAAGCAAAAAGGTGATGGTCAATATTAAACAAAACCTGTTCTTTGCGCTTATTTATAACACGCTGGGCGTGCCCATTGCGGCCGGAGTCCTTTATCCTTTCTTCGGAATTCTGCTTTCTCCAATGATTGCGGCCCTGGCTATGAGCTTTAGCTCGGTTTCTGTGATTGCAAATGCGCTTAGGCTAAGATCGGCAAAGATTGAATAAAAAAATCCGGAGTGTTTTGCTCCGGATTTTGATCTTGATTTAATTATTTGATTTTTACCATCCTGCGGTATAAGGACTATAGACATTGTATTCATCCTCGTCTATCATGTTGTCATCATTGGTGTCCCAGTCTCCATACAATCCGGTGTTCCATTCATCTTCGGTCACTGCGCTATCGGCATCGGCGTCATAAGTTGTGTATACATCGGTTTCACCAAAGCCCTGGTACCATTCATCTCTGTTTAGCATACCATCAGCATCTGCATCCCAGGTGGTATAATCGTCTTCATTTACATAACTACCATACATACCTGCATAACCGGCATTCCATTCTTCCTCACTTATGGCATCATCGTCGTCTACGTCTGTATTACCAAATGTGGTGTTAAAGAACTCTTCGTCATTCAGAGAGCCGTCTGCATCGGTGTCCCATCCTGCATAGTCATTTGTATAGGTAGTGGCAAATTCATCAGCATCCAGGTAACCGTCCTGATTTGTATCAAAATCGGCAAAGCTTCCCGTATTGCTTTGCTCCATCATGATAGTAATGGTTTCAGTCGCAAGAAGTCCGTTTTCATCCATAACAGGTTCATCGTCAATGTCCCATTCTCCAAGGATGCCGTCGTCATCTTCGGCATAAAGTTTTAAAGTGATTTCATCTCCATCTTCATCACCTTCCAGATTTGCGTCGGCATTGAGGGTGAGACTAATATTACTTTCAGTTCCTTCTTCGATCATTACAGGCTCGGTAATGAAGTTGTCGGTATTTTCATCCTCGCTATGTACCGCCACAAGCCAACTGTCCTGTCCCACGGTCACTGTTTGTACCATGATCATGTTGTTGGTGATCGTTTGGTCTACAGCAGTAATAGAACCTGTCCATTCATCCTCATCAATTAATCCGTCATCATCATCACCGCAGCTGTTTAAGCTGAAAACAAGGAATAGCATCCCAATGTACATGGGATAGTTCTTTAAATTTTTAAGTACGTTTTTCATAATGCAATTTTTTAGTTTTCTTATTCTGGGCGTAATGTGTGAAAAAAAACCGCATGGTTCAAATTTTTTGTAGGAAGGCAGGGCAACTTTACCGCTAGTTTAACTCGTATGTTAAGCGTATCAAAACAAATCACCCGGGAATAACGAAATTTCCTAAATATTCTGAAAATCAATTCTATAAGACATTGTACTTCAGGTTAAACACAAACAAACTGCCCGAAAATGTCATTTTTCGGGCAGTTATAAAATGTGCTTTTAAGCTACTTTTTAGCTGTTGGGATCAAGGATGAGGTTGACACGCGCCAGCGCATCCTGAAGATGATACCTGGTCATTGTATCACGGCTCCTTCCAATGGAGTTGCGAAGATCTCTCTGTAGTTTTTGTAATTCTCCTCTTACCACAGGTCGAATGTCACTTTGCTCTACGTCTACGTTTGTTCTGGTGATCCATGAACGGTATCTTGAAGGAATTTCAGACTGTTCTTCGGTCATAAGGTATTCCATACGGTTAATGTAGGCCCGCTGCAGGTTTCTTCGATAGGTGTCAATTTCGCTACCTCTTCGCAGTTCACTCCAGATCCCGGTTCTAAGATCGGTCATCATATCAAGAAGGGAATAGGCATCTTTTCCGTTGATCTGCCTGTTCTCAATCAATCTTCCCATTCTTCCGAAGTCAAGAAGATTGTTCAAAGTCCTTTCCTGGGTATTTCTAATTCGCTCCACATTTCCGTCAAATTCGATCTTGTTAAAGATCTCCTGGTCAATAAGCCACTCGGGCGTAGAGAATAGTTCATCCTGAAGGAAATTCATTGCTTTCTTCTGCTTATCTGCAGTCACATGGAAATATACAGCTCCTTCCTGGTCGTAGGTTTTAGTCTCCTTGATTACACCTCCTATATTAGCAGTTACGTGGCCCATGTAGCGGTTGTACTGGCTAAGCACCTGCCCGTACATGGTTTCAAGATCTTCGTAATCTTTGCCTTTTTCGGCTGTCCACTCGATTAGGTTTGGAACTATCCTTTTTAGGTTTTTGATTCCGTACTGGCTTGCGAGTACAGCATCGTCACCAAGGTCTTCGGTTTGAGAAGTAGGATCAATCACACCGCTTTGTTGTGCACCAAACCTATAAACAGGATCTCCTGCTCTTTCAAGGATCCACTCGTCAAGAGTTTCTTTTTCTTCCTTACCCTGTTTTCCAGGAATAGGTTTGTAACCCCACATGATCGAATATTTGTCATAAGGTCCAATATTTGGCATTAAAGCCACATCTCCATCTTCGGGTTGTGCAATGTAGTTAAAACGTGCATAATCCATGATGGAAGGTGCAGTACCATACTCAGCAGTGAACTCGGGATCTCTTAAAGATTCTACAGGGTAGGCTACACTGCTTCCCATGTTATGCGGAAGCCCAAGTGTGTGACCTACTTCGTGAGAAGATACAAATCTAATCAAGCGTCCCATGATCTCGTCCTTAAACTCTACGCCGCGGGCATCTTCATTTATAGCTGCAGTCTGTACAAAGTACCAGTTTCTTAACAGCGTCATTACGTTGTGATACCAGTTAATGTCAGATTCCAAAATTTCTCCTGATCGTGGATCGCTCACGTGAGGTCCGTTTGCATTCGGAATTGGAGAAGCCAGGTAACGTACCACAGAATAACTCACATCTTCGGGGCTCCAGTCTGGATCTTCTTCTACTGTAGGAGCATCTTTTGCTATAATGGCGTTTTTGAAACCTGCAGCTTCAAAAGCTACCTGCCAGTCTTCAATTCCCTGTTTGATGTATGGAATCCATTTCTTAGGAGTCGCACGGTCTATGTAATAAACGATTGGCTCTTTTGGCTCTACCAAAACTCCGCGCTTAAATTTTTCCATGTCCTCTTCCTTCACTTCAAGTCTCCAGCGGTCAAGATATCTTACAGTTTCGCTTTTTTGGGCATCAAGACCATAATCTGTTTGCCCTGTTGTGAACCAACCTACACGCTCGTCGTAATATCTTCTTTCCATAGGCACTTTTGGAAGGAGGATCATGGAGTTGCTCATCTTGACAGATACTGAAGCTGTACTTGAATTAGATGGCGGCTCTCCGGCGTTGTAAGTCTTTACGTGACGCACTTCAATATTTTTTGGATAACTTCTAATGGTATCAATATAGGACCTGCTGTCATCCAGGCGGCTTATCTTGTAATCTTTTCTGTCTCTCTCCGGAAAACCAAGTGCCTGAACATCTTTTTGGAACAGGTCGGTTACCTTAATTACGGTAGAATTGTTCAGGGAATCTTTATGAAAAGCCTCAATGTCAAAGGAGAACAGAATGGGTTCAAAATTTGAGTTTACCACTGCTTCATGAATGGGAAGAGAATCTGCAGCGTACACGTCATGGGAAACCACACGTAACAAAACATCGTTATTCTTCTTTTCCCATCTTAGTACCTGTTCATTTTGTTTTCCACCGCCAAAACCTATTCCAGAAGCGGTTTGTGCTATCCGGGTAACCATGAGCATTTCACGGTTAAAAAGACTGTCGGGAATTTCGTAGTAGTAATCTTCATCTATCTGGTGTACAGTGAATAAACCTTTGTCTGTCTTGGCAGCTTTGGTGATTACCTTGTTGTAATCCTTAATTCCATTTTTGTCTTTAGAAGATTTTTGACCGGAATCGGCCGTTGTTTTTGATTTGTCTGACTGAAAAACAGCACAGCTCGATATTGAAAATGCCAGGAAAACAACACCCAGCCGATGCAATAAACGGTTGTTCATTAAGTAATAGTTTGAGTTAAAAAAAGCCCAATTTAAAGAAACAATTTTCACGTGCCTAATGTGAAGCTGTTAAATTAAAGGGAGTTGCATTTGCGTTAGTTTGACTGCAGAGAGTGCAAAAGGTTTAAAAAAGACTTAAATTATCCTTCTTTTTCCTCAAATTTGAGAAATCTCATGCGCTGAAGTTCATTTGAATGCTTGTGTTCTTCTCCTGCTAAATTCCTGTAATCGAACCTGGGTTCATAGTACTTTTCCAGAAAAGTGCAGGACCAAAACTGTGGATGAAAGAGGAATAGCGGATTTTTAAGAAGTGCGTAGGGAACAAAGTGATAAGGTTTTACTCCTTTCGAACGATAGAAATCCTTCACCTCTTTTTCAATTCCCAATTCTCTTGCGGCTGTGCTTACTGCTCTACGCTGGCAGTTCGACCCAATAAAGTGCTGGGCGAGATGAGGAGAAAATCCGTGTAAGAAAAATTGATCTTTAATCCTCTTATAGTTCTGAAATCGAGACCAGCCGTCCAGGAGGACAAGAAATATATGCACGAATGAGAAAAGAAAGCAACATAACCAGAATATTTTATGTGCTAATAACTTTTTAGAAATTGCTGTTGAGAGCATCTGCCAGTAAAACCAGGATTCCACCAGAAAAAGGCAAAGCGACAAATACAAAAGTTTTCCAACTTTCAGATAAGATGTAAATGCTGATAACTGATGAGGTAGATTTCCCGTCATTTATCTAAGGTAAAAATTTTTGAAGCTAAAAGTGAAAGTAATCCAAAAATTAAATTGTTCATCCAGATGCTTAATTGATCTTCAGAAAAGGGAAAATTAATGCCATTTTTGAATATCGGTAAAATCAGTTTCAGTGAAGTTTCTTGTTGAAACAAAGCATAATTGAATGCTTTCCATACCTTTGAGGAACATGAGACTGCTAACCATTATTGCTTTTTTAATCACCGGAAATGTCTTTTCCCAACTGGGCTTTTGTGAAGGCAGTAAGGGAGATCCTATTTTTCATGAAGATTTTGGACCGGGCTCAGGTAGTGGTGCCCCATTGGCACCGGGAATTACCAGTTATACTTACGTGATCGGAGATCCTGAGGATGGAGAATATACGATCTCCAGCCACATTGGAAGAGGGAACGGCAGCTGGCATTCTTACCTGCCGCAAAACACAATTTCTAACGGAAAAGCTTTAATAGTAAATGCAGGTTTTACCTCCGGACAGTTTTACAGGACCGAGGTAAGCGGGCTGTGTGAAAGCACCAGTTATGAATTTTCGGCTTTCTTGATGAACGTCTACGATGCCGGAAGTGTGGATGTTTGCCCCGGTACAGGGATTCCTGTAAATGTAAGGTTTGAGATTTGGGACGAAACCGATAGCTTTAAATTAGCTGAAGGTAGCACAGGAGATATTGCAGGTACCAATAATCCATACTGGGACCAGTACGCGCTCACTTTTCGGTCGCAGCCCGGGCAAAATACCGTGATCCTGAAAATGTTCAATAATGGCGACGGTGGCTGTGGGAATGATCTCGCTATAGATGATATTATTTTTAGGTCCTGCGGAGATCTTACAGAAATTTCTTCAGCAAATAACCAGAGCGGCGAACTTGTAGCTTGCCCCGTTGACATTCCTATCACGGTAGATCTTACCGCCACACCAGATAATAGTGTTTACACTTCGCATGCATTTCAATGGCAACAAAGCCAGGACGGTCAAAACTGGCAGGATATTGCGGGAGAGAATGGGCAGAATTATACATCGCCGCCCCTTTCGACCACTACTTTCTTCCGCACGAAAGTAGCTGAAGATCCTGTAAATTTGAGCAACAACCGTTGTAGTTCAGCTTCCGAAGCATTTCAGGTAATCGTGGTGGAAACACCTGCTGTACCGGTAAGCAGTGGCGATAAGGAAGTTTGTGAAGGTGAAATGATTCCAGAGCTACAAGTGCAGGTTGCAGCCGATGAAGAAGTTAACTGGTACGATGCGCCAACAGGAGGTAACCTGCTGGAAAGTGCTTCCAGTATCTTTGTTCCTGAAGAGCAGGGGATTTATTATGCCGAACCGGTAAAGTCAAATTACCAGTGTGCTCCCGGGCCTCGCACGGCGGTAGAACTTAAAATATATCCCAGTCCGCAGGTTCAGGATGAAAACTTGCAGTTGTGTGCTAAT
>JACLAD010010396.1_pt1 | contig 12046 bp, 7 predicted proteins | sample 8027901 | NCBI WGS metagenome assembly JACLAD01 (sample SAMN15725071, study PRJNA655200) | protist metagenome | isolation source: fluorescence activated cell sorting (FACS) single amplified genomes of... | place: Spain: Blaines Bay Microbial Observatory, Mediterranean Sea | collected 2016-07-05
ATCAATATTACTTTCATTGTGAGGCATTATCCCCACAAAATCATCACTAATACCTGATTCAAGTGGCATTAGTTGTGGCTTCTTTGTAATAGTAATTATAAGGCCTGAGTCATCGCAGTCATCATCACGATCTGAATTACTATTACATCCGACAAAATTATTATGTCTCATCATATCGTGGTAATCACCCTGCTGCTTGACTATATCCATGTAATTTCCAGAGACTTGACTTGAATCCTCGCCAACATCTACTACTGGCAACATATTAACATCATGATAAGCATTACTATTTTCATTATCAGCCTTTCTTTCTCCAAAATCTCGATCAATCCGGCTACGTTCTAGTTGTGTTTTTTCTTCATCAATTTGTCTGCTATTAAATCTAGTATCAGGACTAGGATGATTCAATTCAAGTTCTACTGGGGATACACTTGATGATTCACCTTGAAGAATAATGACACGACTATGTTCTTCTGATGCAGTATATTCAGTATCCGCAATTACGCGCATCATGTTTTCATGTATGCTTTCACATGCTTCAGTCATGGCGGAAAAGTTTTTTCTAAATAAGGGGTCCAAAAATGCTGAATGTAAAAAAGATGGATTCTTCAATTGTTCCAGAGATTCCAGCATTCTACACATGTCAGGGTTGACCTTTGAATTCAATGATTCTATATTTCTCTTCAATTTTAATAAATTTAATCTAGCATTCCTCTCAGGGATAATGAGCACTGGGATACAACAAAAAAGTAGCAACAATGAATATATCACATAGGCCTGTGAGTGAGTATTTTCTTCTGTATTATCACGAAGAATATAATTGCCAAATCCCATTATGACTGAGCATACTAGTGGAACACTTAATGAGAGTGCAACACACTTCTCAGTAAGTTCAGACTGTCCAGCTACAAACATTTTGAAAAAATTGATTTGTCTGTAATATCGATGCGCTACCCAAATATAACATATAAAAGTAACCGCCCACGAAAAAACTCTTGCAACTTTGCCAGTGTTCATACCTTCCTTTATTCCCGTCACTGCAGCAACACACACATTTATATATTGTATCATACCCAGGGTTGAAATAACACGTGGACTCAATGCCTCTTTAGCGTTGGAAAGTCGCAAAACATTTAATTGTAGAAATATTATAACAGCAGCAGCAACTAAAAAGGCAAGGTTAACATATTTTCCTGTTTCAGGTAGTTTCATCGCCCCGAATACAATAATAGATATTTGTGGCAAAGGCAATACAGCGCACAAAACTATTCGATAATTTAATAACAGGGCATCTCTGGCAGCTTTATCTTTCCAAAAAGTCCATAAATCCAATAAATTATACATATAATGATTGGTGAGAAAGCCTAACACAAGCAACCCTGGCCAATGCAATTCAACAGAATGATAGTTCTGCAACACAAAGTTACTAATAGGTTTGTCACTTCCATCATATCTTGTAAGGCACACATTAGGAATAATAGTTATGATGAGAATTGATACCACTAAACCATATGTCACTAATTTTTTAGAAAAAATCTCTTCTTTTGCCTCATTAATCTTAATGTTTCTAATACTCTCACCAACATCTACATGTGTGTCCGCGTCTCCACGCAAACTTAAATTGTTTAATTGAGGTATGTTGCTTCGGATAAAATCTTCAGGGTATACTCGCTGAACACCTTCCGACATCTATCTCTATTTCTTGTTATAAAACATTTAATTCCAAACGGCCTCGAGGAGCAGACATGGGGGATGTTGTGAATGCTTTCACGAGCGGCATGCAGTTCAGTTGGTGAGGTAGAGTTGTAGGTAAGGTTAGATTACCCTTCCCAACACTATTATCAAAGTAGGGTAGTACTCTGCTGTGAAATCACCTAATAGGAGATTTATCAGTGTTTTTTTTGGATTTTGTTTCGAAATTTTTCACCGGCCCTGTGTTATACTAGTATATGGGAAATCGGAAAACCATACCACATATGCACCAGATAATTACAATACTTACCTAGTGCATACACCACCATCTTCAATTCAATATAAGGGAAGGATAATCAACACGAATTGAGTAGAGGAGGAGTGCCTCATGCAGCACTTTATTCACAATCTACTCACGTATATCATGGCGTATAAGTGACAAAAATCAGTAGTATTGTGATGTACCTATTGGCGATATGTTTGCTTTGCTACCTCAACACATTGGACTCTTTGAAGACACAAAATCGCCCGAATCTTATCGAACTGCTTACAGCTTATGAGGTAAAAAGAGGAGATGTCACTCTGAATAACTTTCTAACGGAGCTGGAAACGAGATATTCGATTGCTCGCGACACTATATCTAAAGTTGGATCACGTGTAGCATCAAATTATGCAGAAGATGTCACTAATGAGGCCAAGCTTGTACAAACACTTATTATAAAACAACTTATGGGTATTGAGGAAGCCGTAGCTGCGGATATCGTGTTTTATAATGAACCTTTGTCCAAATTGGAAGATACAGTACAAATATTCTCATTGTCTTCCAACACTTTTGACTTCTGTATGAACTCAAATATAAGGAGCGAGCTAATGCAGGGGAAAAAATTCACTCAATCGAACATAGAACAAATTCTATCCATGAACCAGAATAATGACGTTACAAGAAAAGAAGATTTAGATGTAAATGAATTGATAAACTTAAATTCTGATGACAGAGGCGATCGGAAGGTTTTACGGAGAGGAAATGTGCTTCCATCGCTACAACGTCTACAAAAAGAGGCCTCTGTTCCGAGGGCGCTGAAGGTACCAAGTAATGTCGATAATGTTTTGAATCTAGTGGAACAAAGAAAACAAGAACGTGTCAAAAAAGCAGTTGAAGATAAACAGTTAAAGGAATTTGAAAAAGTCAAGCTAGGTATCAAGGAAGAATTGCGACAACTGACGAAGAATTTTATCGACGAAAGGAACTCCTCACTGTTAAGTGCTGTGACCACAGGAGTAGATCAAGTTAACAATTATGCCAAAAGAGTTATAAATAATATTCTTATTGATAACATCGCGTTACATCTTATTAATGGCACTAGTGGTAATAATACGATGATGATATCAAATCTAAGTTTCGACAAAATCGAAAGCACCATGAAATTTTCATTTAACAGAACTTTTCGAGGTATTGAAAAGACATTTGTTGATCCAGTTGTTGAGAGCATATTTGGAATAGACGCTGAAATGAGAATTCAGAGGCACATGAATGTGTCTAGTGCAGCTCGTAGAGCTGACGTTTTTCGATCCATTCAATCTGTCATGAATTCGGAAAATTCATCCGCTGCGCCAAACTTTCCTTTGCTTTTACACTCTTGCTTACTATCCTCTATGGCGGCATATAATTTGGACCTGGATGTGCCCCAAGAATTCAAGGAATTTGTCGATAAAATTACAGGAGAGCTATGGAATATAGAGGATGAATCATGGGGTGATACAAGCTTAGACTTGGACAAATGCCGGGCAGCGTCAATGGCAGCAATGGGACTTGGTAAGGACTGTTTTAAAGGCAATGATGGTATGAATGACTATAATGATAACGCTATATCCGCTACTACTACCACTGCCGCTGCTGCTGCTATTCCTGAAAACACGGATATCAGAGTGATTTCGATACGCTCTTCTACAGCGTGTGCCATCCTATCAATAGATTATTCTCAAAATTTAGCATCATTAGCGTTTCGTGGCACTAGAGATCCCATTGATGTTATTACTGATTTAAGGATTAGTTCTGCTGATTTTGAGCCAAGAAGAAACGTTGAAAGGGGTCTTCAATTAGGAAAAATGGAGGTACATCAAGGTTTTTTATCTGCGTTTGAAAGCATATCCGTGGAAATCAACGAGATACTGGATACTCTGCATGAGGATGTGCGACTAATAATTACAGGACATAGCATGGGTGGGGGTCTAGCGCAAATTGCTGCAGCTTATTACTCTCATATGTCACCAGTGCTTGTGACCTTTGGATCTCCTTCAGTTGGTAACTCAGAATTCTGTGCTTTTTTGAACAGACAGGTGTCACCTGCCGGGGGAATCCGTGTATTCAATGAGTATGACCCCGTCGCCTACTTAGCCCAAATTGTCGGATATAGTCATGCTGGCACACCGATTTGTCTAAAACAAAGAGAGTCAGCAAAAGATATTTTTGCCAATGAAAACATAAATGCCTTTGTGGCGCCAGCAACACTTTATGCGGTCACACCACATATTCTTTACCAAATAGGTGGTCTCGTGCATACATTTCCGGTGCTGGGTCATGACGATTATGACGAGGAGCAAAATAGGAATTGATGCATTTGACTTCACTTTTTTTACAGATAGTGCTATTTCTAGTACATAAATTAGAAGTGGTAATATCGATAGATTTCTAGCTGCCGTGTAGTAAACTACGTCTACTACATCTGTGTAGAAGGAATCGAAGAAAGACATAGAGTCCTGCAGGCCGTGGGCCTTCATGGTGGCTTGCGGCCTGCAGGACTCTATGTCTTTCCTTGATTCCTTCCACACAGATGTAGTAGACGTAGTTTACTACACGGCAGTGGCCGAAGGAATATTTAAATCCTATATTTTTATTTTATTTGTAGTAGTCATAATTAGTTTATCATTATCATAATTATTATTATTATTATTATTATTTTCATTATATTATTATTATTATTAGATTATTAGATTACTAGAAGTAGAAGTAGTTATGATGAAGTTGTAGGAGTAGGACGCTTAACTACTTCGTCCTCCATTGGGAATTAATAGACCCCCCCGTAATTTTACAACTTCGTTGAGTTTTTAAACGATTAATAGCTTTAAACTATACTACTCACTCAGCTTATTACGGATCTCCCAAGCTCGTTGTAGTCTGACCGATGCGCCCTTCTTTCCGCTGGCCTGAAGTTTCGTTGAATCTTCATATTTAATTAATTAATAAATATGGGTTACTCCTACCTTATCGCAAGGATTTTCCGCCAATTTGTCGTCTACACTTACTCAGCTCCCCCAAAAATACGTATTACTATTATAAAATAACATTTTGACGGCTTTAGACATCTTTCCTGTTGGTTGCAGCTCTGTGCAGAGTCGCTGCTTCGATGCATGTGCGCGCCCCAGCCCAACAATGAAAAAAGATGAACGCACAGCAAAACAACACCAACCATATCGTCAAACACCTGTGAGAGTATCCAAATGGAGTCACCTGCCTCGCTACTAGCTTCCATTTTCCCCACTTAATTAATTCATGCGGCATTTCAACGATCCATCGCTGAGCAGGGCTCTTGAACATGGTCAAGCCCAGCGAAGGATGAGCAAGAAAACAAACAGAAGAGGTAAGCGGTCCCCTCAACATCCTGATATAGACTCCACATGTCAACTACTCATCGTTGTTGGGTAGGAAAGTCTTTATTCCGTGCCTTGCATGCATGCGCAGGAGGCGTTCGTCCTCATTTATCCCCCTCCTCGGAGCATACATCTTATCGCCAGTTTATATCGCCAACACCATCTCACACCCAAATTTTTTACGTTAATTCAACGTATCTCACGAACCACAACGAGTTTTAATGAGCGGAGAGGCTCATCTTCATCGGAAGGTGGTGGGGAGTTTGAATGTAGGGTTTCTACCTACCTACCTAGTTTATTTTTTTTTTTTTGGGGGGGTGTATATTAATTCCGAGTGGAGGAAGTAGTTGCTTAGTAGCTAGATTGTCTACCTTTCAGCTTTCAGCGTTGGGATTGGGATGCTTGCACAGCTTTTTCCTCTTCTCTTAGCTCTTACTCTTAGCTCTTAGACTACTCTTACTCTTAGGGAGTAAAGGTACTCTTAGCTCTTAGCTCTTAGCTCCTACTCCTACTTCAGCTCTTAGCTCTTAGCTCTTAGTCTTAGTCTTAGTCTTCGTCTTAGCGACCTTCAGTTAGATTTTGATTCATTTGTTTGATTCGTTGTTTTACGTCCAAGTAGCTATACACTATTATTATCTATTTCATCATATATGTATATCTAGAAGCTAGTAGAAGTGTAGCCACATAGAAGTACGAATACATCCTAAGTATATCCATATACAGCCACATTTATAATGATAAGTATGTATGATACCAAGTACCCACACCAAAGTTTTTTCCTCGCGGCTCTTTAAGTTGTACATTACATATAAAATATTAAATCCTTACTTTTAATACATCATCATGTACTTAGATCGTACATTTTTCTCCTTTATTCCATCTTTGATAACATATACAATATCATAAGTACCACGGTTATTGACTTGTTCTACTTTTGCTTTATATGATTTTTATTTTTACATCTCCACACATGACTACATCATCGACTTGAAATGTTTCTTCCCGTGATTCGTCCCTATAATTTGGATCGGCTTTCTTCTTTCAAACTTTGCTATAATTTTCCACGTACAAGAGTGGCAGCACAAGCCAACCAGCCATGGATCGACGCACAAAAGCCAGGTGGGTGTAGGGTAGGAATTCCACAAGCAAACTGGATTGCACGCTTGAGAAGTACTTCTAGTCTTCCTGGATGTATCTATCTGAGTCAGTCATTATTCTTCCAGCGAAGGTATTTCGACTCAACTCCACATATCAAGGTCGAATCTACCCATCCAAGGTAGTCTGAAGTCCCCTCTGTGCACCTTGTCAAGCGAGTACTTCCAGTACGCAGCACCCCCAATGCCAACGATGAAAGCAACAAATGTAGCAAATAATCCAGGTGTTACGTCAAAACCAACGGGTTGACTTAAGTTGATATCATCATCATTGTCGTTCCATATGATATCATCGTATCCAGCAGACGCTTTACAATTAGGGCCCGTCCATCCATGATTACAAACACATGCACCATTGGTACATTGTCCTCGAGAAACACCACTATGATGTTTATGGGCTTTATTTTTTGCAGTAGTAACATCCATCTGTACCCTTTCCTCCTCAGGTTGTTTATCATCATGAGTAAAAGTACCACAATCAGAGTCACTCTTGCAGACACCACCCCCAGTAACAACTGGTTTCAAAGGCATGGTCTCTCCAGGCATTGGAGGATTATTCATGTATAATGATTGATGTCCCTGAATATAAGTTGCAGTAGGTTTACTTGGTGGAGAACAACCCACTATATGCTCTGGTGCATTCAGATTCTGGTATACTCGTACACTATCAATGAGCATATGTGCGGGGAAATTATCACAAAGATTTGGTGAACATGCACACAAACATGCAGGTTTCCCACAGTCAAAACAAGGTACACCATTAGGACCACAACCTGGTGGAGGAGGACTAACAAAGCCCCATGTACTACTCATAGCAACATTCATAAGCAAATACATTGGCTCCTCGGGTATGATGCTACCAGTCATATTGAGTGTACTTGCATTGATGCTGTGAATCATGACACCATCGATATACCACTTAATATATCCATCCTGTCCAGGTTGCCAATCAACGGTATAATCATGGAACTCCTCAAAGTGCTCAGGCCCAATGTTAGTATTACCTGAAATAGCATCTGCTACATATGTCAAAGCTTTTTGAGTTGGACTCACTACAAGCTCTTCACCGTAGAAAAATATATTTAAAGTTGTATTGGGACCATATTCAATACCTTCTTTGTACCAACTTCCTTCTGTAGGAGGTGTTCCAGTAATCGGTCGATTCTGGGAAATACCAGGCGAAACCTGAAGTGATGACGACAGATAAGGTTTGTTTGTAGTAGTTTTCAACCCCGCAGCAGCCATGTTTTCTGAGCCTCCCATGACCTCCAAAATATCAATTTCTGGAGCTCCTCTACCTTTTCTTGATTTTAATTGATAATGATTAACTATGTTACACGCAGACACTATCTGTGATCGTTGCAATTTTCTATTGCAAGTGTCATAAGACCATGGCCACATGTTGTTAGATGACCCTACATAGGTTGCTCTAGCAAGGTTACCCATGAGCCAAAGAGCTGGCCATAACCCCCCAATGTTGTATTTCCCCGGAAGTTTTGCTCTTACATTTACGATACCACCTAAGAAACAAAATTTATTCCATCCTTGAACCATCCCACTTTGATAGTTCTTTGTGACTGTTCCCATCTTAGCAGTTGCAGAGGCAGAAGTAAATGCCTTGAATGAAATGTCTTCATGAATGACAGAAATATTGAGATGTCCATCATTGGTTGTCACAAGATTATCTAAAAAGATAAACAAATAAAAATGAATCGCATAAGAAAATCGCAAAATCAAGGTGAACTGATGAATGTGTATGAAATTAATCGTATCTTCTTTTCCATTCATATTCACACACCTCTGTAGTACTGCAGGGCAGCATTTGTATAGTCATTCTTATTCATTGCAGTCCATCTAGGGTCATTACCATCAGCAAAACTTCTACCCGGAATGTTGAATTCATCACTCATAACCAAATCATACGTCTTGCCATTTACTGACCAAATGAAGTGTATGAAGGAAGAGAGGAACAGGAAGGGATACAGTGAGGTTTCGAGTCGAAAGAAAGAAGTGAGATAATTTATAAGAAAGAAAAATTGAAAGATATCTTTCGAGATGATTGGAAGTAAATGAGTAGAAATACCTAATGATGTAATCTGTTTAGCTTCAGAGGGTGTATCTGGATCAATCCATCCTCCACAACAACATTTCAGAAATAGTGTATGGAAAAATACCAGAACCGATGTGACTAGAAACTTCATGACTAAGTTTCCACCCGGAAAATAGTAGCCTGATGGATAACCAGTGTTGCAGGTGAAGATGTGGTGATGACAACGCACGTCATGCAAACTGCATGGCTGCATCAATACTTGTTGACCCGCTTTTTCTCCCCAGCGTTGGCAGCTGCGGCGGCGGAAAAATATAGGATATGAAAATCGAACCATGTAGAGTAGTAGTAGTAGAGTAGTAGTATATAGTAATAGTAGATAGTAGTATGGGTACCTAAGTAGTAGTAGTACCTAGAAAGTAGGTAGAAGTAGAAGTAGAAGTAGAAGTGCTTGGACTTCTAGCTTCTAGTTCTAGTAAACGTAAACACTTGAGGGTAAAAGTAATAGTAATGGTAATTATTATAATACTGAGCTAGCTAGTTAAGCGTCCTACAACTTCATCATTTGACATAGTAATAGTAATAATAAATAATACTAATATTGATTAATTTTTGAGCTAGCTAAAGTAGTTAAGCGTCCTACAACTATAAATAATACTCATACTAATACCAATACTGAGCTGACTGCTGACTGAGCTAGCTAGTTAAGCGTCCTAGTAATAGTAATAGCAATAGTAATAGTAATAGTAATAATAATAGTAATAGTAATAGTAATAGTAACGTCAAATGATGAAGTTGTAGGACGCTTAAGTAGCTACTGTAGCTCAAAATATAGTAATAGAGTAATAGAGTGTAATAGTAATAGTAATAGTAATAGAGTAATAGTAAATAGTAAATAGTAATAGGTAATAGTAATAGTAATGTTAATATAGTAGCAGGTAATTATTATAATAATGTTTAACTATTTTTGTCATATAAATCAATTCTTTTCCAAATTCGTCATTGAGAAATAAGAATCAAGCGAAAGTGATTGTTCTAACCGAGAAAATCCATGGAAAAATACACCTTGGTATAATAAATAAGAGTTAACTAGTACTACGTACTACGTACTACTTTAGGCTTTAGGTGGTACCTACCGTCTCCCTACTGCTACTACTACTACTCTATCCACTACTTCTAGGTGCTACTACTACTACTACTAGGTAGTTACCACTTCCAGCCTCTAGATTTTTACCTCCATAAATAGGTGTTGAGAACTGGAAAGGGAGTTTGAAGGCGACGAAGAAAAAATTCACAGAGGCCTTAAGCATTAGTGCATGAGTACTTAGGAATGGATTTGAATTTCACTGTAAGAAACAAATGTCATATAACGCCATAAAAATTACATTCATATTTTTAAAATATGAGAGATCGCTAAAACCAAAACAAGAGAGACCCCTTAGCTGAAGCAACGCCTCTATGAATGTTTACTTCACCTTCAAACTCCTTCAGAAAATTCTTTTTCTACCTCCTCTGACATTCTATCGACAAATTTTAGGTATATACATAGAAGGCAGCAGCAGATACTATACGCTGCCTCTGGTGGTAATCCGAGTGCACAGATTATCCACTAAAACTGCGATTCAAAATTTAAACAAAACAAAGAATAAAGGTAGTAGCCTATTGGACACATGCTTATCCAAAACTCCTGAATATCAGTACCTGCCAAACTGCGCCACATAGAGACTTCACTCGTAGTTTCAGTGGAAGCGTTTACATACTAATACTAGTAAGTCTACACGCTATTTCTACAGACACTTCAACCATGATACTATTGTCTCAGGCGATGTGTTGATTCCTTGGAACTTTTTCACATCTTTTCCAATAGCACCACAACATGACATTGGTACGACTTACCTTCACCAGAACTGTCGACTTTTTCGTGCGTACGTGCTTTTATATTGACTCGATCATCTGTCGTCCGCAGCAAACGCACACAATTCTCTTTCATCGCTGGCTTGAAGTCCATGACCTTTGGTTTCTGAAGAATGAGTGTAATGTCACAATTTGAAATCCTGTAGCCTCTCTCAGTCATCCTTTTGTATGCTTCTTCCATGAATATACTAGAATCGGCATCCTATGCATGAAAATAACAACAAATATAGAGAAGTTGTCAACATGGAATTGTTCTGACTTGAACTTGAGGTGAATGATAAGCTAAGAGCAAGTGCTGTTTTAATGGGACGAATTCATATGATAGTACAATTTGATACCTTTAGTTTTGGGTCATTGTCAGGGAATAATTGACCAATATCAGGCATTGTGAGTGCACCAAGGATGGCATCTACAATTGAGTGATACATGGCATCGCCATCGCTTGGTTGACAAAAAGATTGATGGACAGGTGGTAGACAAATGGACCGTAACCATAGTTGATATCAATGATAGATTAGAAATTAGAACGTCAAATTTTGAAGTATATAAAGTTACATGTACAAAGCAACCATTTTACAGTCATAAAGATGTGAAATGAATCTTGAAATCAACAGAAGTCAAAAGATGAATCACCTATGGGCGTCCGCCCCCATCGTATGGGGAAGTGTGACCCCTCCAATTACAAGGGGTCTTCCCTCAACCAATCTGTGTATGTCCCATCCATGACCAATACGAAGGGCTGGGTCAGCTGCTGTGCTCATTTTCAGCCGTGAGCATAGAGAGTGCAGAGAGCTCCCTATAGCGAAAGTATCAACCAAGTTCCAATGCAACATCAACAACATCAGAAAGAGCAGCTGCATCCACAGTAGAGAACTATTCATCATGAGTCTTTTATGGTACAGCCGTAGTCGAGAAGATGTATGATGAGTGATAGACTCAGTGGAGGAGATGACGGGTCTGCTGTCTGCAGCAATCTGTCAAGTTGCACCCTGCTGGTGCATGCAGCAATGATGATGCCATACACAATTGTCTCACCCCCCTACTTACTACATACTAGTACATATAGTAGTTACTACTACACTCTTATTACTGTTCATACTTAGTATGGATATGGTTAGGACCTATACCTACCTAACTGAAAATAGTTGGATTTCTATATAGTCGTTATTTAGTGTATAGTTTACTTATTAGTATTTAGTATACTTAAGTAGGCAACAAATTTGAACAACCTGTTCTGACTGATTGTGATTTGACACAAACTGTCGTGAACCGGTTGTGCCTGAGTAATTTTAATTCATTATTTTCTATCTATCTAGTAACAAAAGATTGATCACCTGGAGTTCGGATCCCGGTAGTAATTTTGAGTTAAGTGTAAAAGGTTTGGTGTTTTAAAGAGCTTTTTGTTTGTATTTATTGCAGCATAATTTTGGTTTGATAAAATACCATTTTTACAACCGGTACAACGACAGTTTGGCCGTTGGGAACGACGTATAAATAATTTGTTTGACATTTAACGAAGAAAAGAAAATTCATTTATAAGTTTCGTAGAGGTGAAACGATATAAACGAAAGATCAACGAAAAGAGATTACT
>JACLAD010009958.1_pt1 | contig 12044 bp, 6 predicted proteins | sample 8027901 | NCBI WGS metagenome assembly JACLAD01 (sample SAMN15725071, study PRJNA655200) | protist metagenome | isolation source: fluorescence activated cell sorting (FACS) single amplified genomes of... | place: Spain: Blaines Bay Microbial Observatory, Mediterranean Sea | collected 2016-07-05
AAGATTTTCTTTCTTTTTTTCTTCGCCCCACACGACGGACGACTTTTGACTGGCTTCTCGCTCCTCCTCGTTGCTGTAGCTTCTTCTTTTCTTCAGCGTTTGCGTCATTGATTGATTGATTCATTCATTCATTGACATGCGCTCGCATCCCATTGCCAGCAGAGCTCGCATGTTCACGGCATTGCAATCGGAAGAAAGGATCGGAATGGAGCAAGCGAGAGAGAGAGAGGGAGAGGGAGAAATTAGCGGCAGGGGATTTAGGAGAACGTATCTTTTCTTTTCTTTGTTGGAGGCCGCATTTGAGCAAGGGAAAAAAACACACTGCTGCAAAGAGAAAGTGGCAACCAGGTGTCTTCTGTCGCAGCAATGGAAGAGCCAGTCTATGGGGGAGCTCAGAGCTCGGGGCAGGGTTCTGCTGTCACGGCCATGCCGGCGGGCAATGGTGGTGAGAAGAGGAAATTGATTCAGGCAAAGGTGACTTCTGTTTTTAAGAAGCGCCGACTTATGCCACACAGCAGCGCTGCAGCAAAATCGTCAAAGGGAGTAGTCATCATGCCCATGAGCGGCAGTTCCGCAGCAAAGAAGGGAAGTTCAGATCTCAAAGTGGTGAAGAAGAGGACAACTCCAAAGTCGCCCTTGGGCGAATTGACAAAGAATTTCCTGCAACTTATCAAGAGTGCCTCTGGAAATATCATCAATCTGAATGAAGCAGCCAAGGCGCTGCAGGTGCGAAAGCGCCGCATATATGATATCACGAATGTCCTGGAAGGAATCGGGTTGCTTCGAAAGGAGAAGAAGAACGGTGTGCGATGGGTCGCAGGGGATCCTGCTGGAGGCGATTCCGTGCAGGATGAGTGGCTCTCCATCTCGGCCGGCCTCAATGCAATGCAGGATGAGCTGACCTCAGTAGAGGCGAACATTAGTGAGCTGAATACAATGCTCTCTAACCTTGCAAAAGACGAGGACTTTCGAATTTGCTCTCATATTACTCACAATGATCTACGTGAGGCTTTTAGACCTGCAAGCTCGCGCTTTGTGGGTGAGAGAGAAGTGGTCGCAGTGCGGGCCCCGACCGGCACGATTCTGGAAATGCCCGAGCTGGTGAAACCTGGAAATCATGTCGTCAAGCTCCAGAGCCCGACGACAGCAATCAATATTTATAGACTGAAATTAGCGAGCACTGGCGAGCAATCCAGTGTTGGCGGTGGTGGCAATGACGACGATGGGAAGGACTTTTTCACGTGTATATCGAAGCTCATGTCTGCCTCGCAGGGAGACGCTGCGTATGTCTTGGGCGAAGAAGAGGGACTATCTGATTTCTACGCTGTGGCACTGTAGACAAGGCAGAGAAGCAACGAAGCATTTTTGTTTCTCGTTTTCCGATCACATCTCATTTACTTTATCATGTAGAAGATATGGTAGTTTTCATGGCCTTCTTTTGACTTCATTTTCACTGTCGGCCGCTGCGTTGGAGGCAGGCTGTCGATGAATCCCGCCACTCCCTTCTTGACGCTCTCCATATGAAAATCGTCTCCCGCAATCAACCCTCCATCTCGCACTCGATCATACCACGCAGAAAGATCGGAAACCACAGCCTCGCTCTGGTGGTTACCGTCAATGAAGATGGCATCAATGCTGCCCTCTGCAAAAGATCGGGCACCTTCGACAGATGGTTTGCGGATCATGGTAAATGTATCCCCAAACGCTTTCCGCATTCTTTTTACAACGTAGCTGTGCATCCCATCGAATTCAAGCTGCGTCCGCTCCGCGAAAAAATCTCCCTCGTCATAGAAAGCCCTGTACGGGTCGATCCCGTAGAGCCTCTTGATCCTATTGTCGGGGAAAGAAAGGATGCTAAAGCAGTGGCCTCCTCTGGCGACACCGACTTCGACTACGACAAGATCACTCATGCGCCTTGGAATTAGATCTCGGATGAGCTGCGAAAACAGGCCATAGTAAGCCCGCCCAAAAGGACGTTTTATCTCATCTCTCTCATGCTTCTTTTCAAAGTCCTCTCGCGTCCATGCGCTCGTATCGACGACTGGCACGTGGAATCGAGCGAGATCAGATATCGCCACAGCAAAACCTCTCTCATTGTAGACAACAACCTGCATGTCTACTGTGCCAAATTGCATCGTTAGCATCACACCACCATTGCCTACGTACTGCGCCGCGGGAACGCATGAAGACGCAGAATCACCATGCTTGACATGCGCCTGCTGGGAAAGAATGCATAACCTTTGAATTCGGTTGTCTTCATCTGCAAGCACGCTCAAGGGCACATCGCGCACAAAATCATCCCCCATGCACGCTACGACACGCCGAGCATCTCTCGGCGACGACTGCGCGCCCAATGTCCAGATACAAGAGGCCTCACTAGCGCCAGTGACAACGATGCGCGCAAACCGCGCGCCTTGTCGGGCGAGGACGACAGAGCCATCCCCTTGGCCAACAATGCCCAATTCGGGAAAATCCAGAACCGTATCCATCTCCACGTCTACATCGTCCGCAGCTTCGACGCCGGTTGCAGACACCGTAATATCAACCGTATTTAGCAGCGCCGTGCCCTGAAAGAAGTAGCATAGAAAAATCAGAGCAACTGAGAGCGCCGCGCTCCGCCCTCGCCTCGTCCACGGAGCAGCAGGTGATGGAGCATTGTTCATCATTTTTCACAAATGCATTTTTTCCCCTCCCTGGAGGGAATCAATCCCCTAAATAGTAGAACCTAAGATCCCAGCGTTTCGTCTTTTTTTTTTTTTTTTTTTTTTTTTTTTTTTTTTTTTTTTTTTTTTTATTTTTTTTTTTTTTCGATTGTTTATTTTTAGATGACTGATGAGCAGAGATCGATCTGAGCAGCAGATCAAAGCAAACCAGAGAGCAGCATTAGCCGGCAGTTCACACGAAGCATTTATTTACAGCAGCAGCACATCGCAGGTAGAGAAAGGGATAAGTATGGCGACACAGGAGGAGGAGGAGGAGGCACCTGGTGGTGATGATAGCTGGGGAATTGATGGCGGGGAAGATGCTGAGGCTGCTGCCGGTGGGGAGCAGGTAGATGGAAATTTTGAAGAGGCAGGAAATGCCGGTGCGAGTGGTGCGAGTGGTGCGAGTGGTGCGAGTGGCGCTGCGGATGGCGCTGAAGATGGCGCCACGGATGAGGAGAAGGCTGAGGCTGCGGCAAAGATACAGGCGATTCAGAGAGGAAATGCTGAGAGAAAAGACCTTGCTGAAAAGTCGGAAGCAGCGGCAAAGATTCAAGCCATTCAGCGCGGAAAAGCTGCACGTGCAGAAGTTGAAAAAATGAATGCAAGTGGCGAAGGAGACGGGAATCAGCAGCAAGGTGGTGATGGGTATGGGGGGGAAGAGGCGCAGCAGGCACCAGCGTCGATGGACATGAGTAGCATGGAACCTCCGCCAGATGTTACCCATGAAGAATATGCTGATCATGATTACCCTGTTGGTGTGGCTTCAAACAAGTATGAGGCTGCAAACCTTCAGCGTGCCACTCCGGCTCAGCGACCAAAACAGTTTAGTCCAGTCCAGCGCCATTTGCAAGCCCCGAGCAAGGAGCTGCACAAAAAGTCTTGCCTCCGTAGAATGCGCCTTCCACCTTTCATTCCCAGTACTCCGACGATCGTCATGATTGGTGATCTAGAGACGATTGAAAGCGAGGCACAAAAAGCCATGCTAAAATTCTTCACAGACGGTGTGATGCGGGCTGCGGGAGCGGTCGATGCTCTGGTCGTGGATTCTGGCCTCTCTACAGGGCTGTGCACAGCCCATCCTGACAGTGAATTTCTCAAGTTTTGCTCAGGTGTCACAACGCTTGGCATTTCACCGGGGGGCATCGATGATGAATTGTCGCAGTTCCACTCTCACCAGCTCGTTCTGTCTGACTTTGCCGGCTGGGGCGATCGACAGGCGGAGTTTATCAAACACAAGTTTGCCATGATTCGGCGCCTTGCAGGCACATGCCGAGTCGTTGCCGTTCTCGTCAACAACGGTCACACGGCGTGGGGCGAAGCGATTGAGTGCGTCCGTCTCGGGATCCCCCTTATCGTCGTTCAAGGGTCTGGCGACCTCGCGAACGAGATCGTCTTTGCAAAGATGACGGGCCAGTGCTATGATTTCAACATCCGTGAAGTTGTAAACTCAGGCTGCATCGTCATCTTTAACAGCGAGTGCAATGCCGCAGACCTAGCAGCACTCCTCCGGCTTCATGTCACTATTGATGTGCTCGCCATCCAGCGGGCTTCCACAGCACGAGATTAAGGTAAAACTATAATTGTGTAGGAAGAGAGAAAGAGAGAAAGAGAGAAAGAAAGAAAGAAAGAAAGAAAGAATGAATGAATGTGAGGGAAGAAGTAGGTCCAGGTGTAAAGAAAACACGAGTATGATTAAAGCAAAATCAAAGGTCAAGATATAAGGTATTAATTTTCCATCCTCCCTACTCAAACGAACCCTTGAATATTGAGCTCCAACACCGAGCAAGGGTGCTTCAGGTCAAAGTTCTGCAAAACCTCCGGATGCAACACGCCCATAGATCCAAGCCTCACGGGTTCTTTGCCAGGCTCCATCGTGCACATGATTGCGGCGGCCCGACCAGGGAAAAATGTGTCCTCTTGAATTGGCTTCAGGAAGTAGGTTCTACCTGCAGCCTTGCCTGCCGCATCTCCTCCCATCTTCTGCTTTACCAAGTCTGCCTTTGTTTGACTTGCCTGCACGACACTTGCTGGCGGGGATACTTCGAGAAGCTCGAAGATTCTGTCTACGAGACCGTGAATTTTCTCAAATCCTGATGTCATACCGCAGTACAGGGCAGCGCAATGCCTCTCATTTCTAGCGCCAGTGTCCACCGACTTGTCGAGGAAGACAACGTCAGAAATCTCGAACAGCTTCACGCCTTCGTTGAACTTGATATTCTTCCTATTTTCCTTCAGCGTCTTTATGATTCCTGGGAGCAGAGTTGGCCGGACGATTTCAAAATCCTTCGTTGCAGGATTGCTCAGCTCGACGCATCCTGATCCATCGCCGGGTCGGCGCAGCTTCGCAAAGGCATCCGCGATTGAGCACAGGCCGAGGGTGAGTGCTTCGGTGTACCCTGCTCCAGCCATCTCATAGCGCAGGAGCTCTGTGAGCTGCATGACGGGAAGTTCGGCCCCAGTGTGCATGACAGGCGGAAGCCTTTCGACCACATTGTTGAAGCCATAGGCAACAGCAATGTCCTCGCAGACATCGCATTCGTGCAGAATATCTGCCCTTGTCGGAGGCGCCTTGACCACGATCATTTTCTTCGCCTCATCGAAGCGCGGCTCCATGAGCATCATCTGCCGCGCAAAGTTGCACACTCTCTCAGGCTCAATCTCTGCCAGCCCGAGGATATTTTTCACCTCTGACAGCCTGGCCTCAAAGGTGGTCTGCGATAGGTCAGGTGTCGATATCTTTTGCCCTTTGAAATCGCCACCGTGATCATCCTCGTAGACGACATCTACGGGCTCAATGGTGAAAGGTTCGGCGCAGTACTGCGAAAACATGCAGATCATTGTGTTCAGGGTGATGATTGCCCTCGTGTAGTCTGTGGCAGTGCACTCAATGAAGATGTTCTTTGTGTTGACAGACATCTTGCTGTGCTCCCCATTGATGATTGGCGGCATGGAAAGCACGACCCGGTTGGAGTCATAAATGACGGGGTAGACTGGAGAATCGTAAATAATGTCGGTGTATTTGCCGAGGTTGTTCTTCTTTTCCGGGTGGACCCTGATGTAGTCCATGTACTCCTTCGCATCCCTTTCCGTCGTTTCAAAAAGCTGCTTGAAGACGATGTCTGTGGGAGATCGGGCTTCGTAGCTGAAGGGGCCCTTGATAGAATCAAGGTCGTGCGTACCGATAGCCACGAGGGTGCGCCTGCGGCAGAGATTATGGTGCAGCTGATCCTGCAGGTCAAGAAAGCTATTGTACGCTGCCTGGTCCCACTGGATGCCCCGGAGCACGGCGCAGACGACGTAGGGCCGGATCTGCGACGTCTCTGAGCGAACAATCATGCGCTGGCGCGCCTCCGGCTCCTTGAGCCGGTACTCTGGAGGATCCTGTTGGCCCTTGAAGACTCTTAGCGCACGGACAAGCCCTTCTATGCAGAGCAAGTCGTACCTGTTGGCAGGAATGTCGATCTTGTAGATGACAACATCATCATCCCTGATTTTCGAGTGGCCATTGGCCTCTTCCACTTCCGCCACATCTGCGGCTCTGCTCTTGGCCTTAATCTCTCTCTCCGTCGTGACTTCGTCGAGCTCGATTCCAAAGTCAAAGCAAAGCTCATCAAAGTCCTTTTCAGTGTACTCTGGCCCGACGCCGAGCTGCTTGAAGAGCTGGTCCCGCTGCACGGATAGCGTAGGCATGGTCCTTTTTTTTATCTGTCTTTTATTTCGGCCTGTCTGGCTGTCTGTCTGTCTCTCTCTCTCTCTCTCTCTCTCTCTCTGTGTGTGTTTCCTTTCTGGTCTCCTTCCACTGCGCTTCTACAATGGAGCATCTACTCTCCCTTCTTCTCCCCTTCAGCGCGGAACGGAAGGGAATGCGGCGTGATAGAGCGAATCAATCCAATGCAATCCAATGGAATCCAATGGAATCCAATGGAATCCAATGCAATCCAATGGAATCCAATGCAATCCAATGCAATCCAATGCAATCCAATGTAATCAATCCACACATCAAAGTTTAAATTGAGAAGAGAAAAGAAGAAGAAGAAGAAGAAGAAGAAGAAGAAGAAGAAAAGAAAATTGTGGTTCTCAATGCTCCCTCCCTTTTCAAATGCAACAGACAATGAAAAAAGAGAAGGATGGAACACACTATAGAAAATGTTTCAATAAGAAAAATGCAGTACTGAATAGTGTAGTCGATATCACGTTTTATATGCGAAAGTCTTCCCTGCAAACAAAACTACTTCGGGATGTTCAAGCGCCTGTTGCGAAGCCTCCCAAGGCAGCGGCAACCTTGCCCTCCCAGCACAAGAGAATCGAATGCCAGGACACAGCATAGTAAAATTCCGATCAAAAAGACGCAGAAAAAGACTACGTCACCAAATACGAGCAGAAATTCCATAGTCTTCATCGATTTGTTATCGAAATTCGTGATAATGAAGAGTGCAGAGATGTATTTGACTGTGGTCAGAGACAGTGCCACTTGACTCAGCCGAAAAACGTGCATGTTGATGAAGGGCTTATAATAGCTTGCATTTGCCAGGGCAAAAACAGAGACGACGGCTCCCAAGGCTGCTCGATTGTTCATTCCTGGAATAAACGTCAATAATCCAGTCAGAATGCATTTCCGCATGATCTCATGTATTCCCCACCACTCGCATCCGGGATTGTACCTGTCATACAGCCACCCAAGGTGCGCACGCGTGTTGACACGATCCAAACCCTTTCGATTCCAACATAGGCGTATGCAAAGATATAGTGGGAGACCGAAGCTAAAGGTTAATAGAAGGAATATAGCAAGTGGCCGGTGTTCCGACCATTCTTTGCTGCCAACCTCGATCCTAACATCATTCGTCAGGAATTTCCGGTCGCCAATATCCAAAAAGTTGAAGTGCTGAAATGCCTGCCGAGAAATGGGAGTATGGAGGGAGATAAAGATTTCTCCGAGGAGGGATATCGTCCGTGATAGCTTGCCCTTCTTTTTCAACCAAACCAGAAGATTCTCAGCCTCTACCTCTGTCAGAATACTGCCATGTTCGGAGCAAATGCTGGCGAGAAATGCCGATCTTTCCAAGTGTACAATCTCGCCTAGCCTTGGTGTGTTTACTTGGCTCTGCAGTTTGTGCATTGCAGGGCTAACTTTGACATTGTGGCGAAGCTTGATCTCCTGTATCATGGCCGTTGCTTGTCTAGTAGACAGCCGCCTGATGCTTACATGCCTCCTCTGGGAAGTGTGCACGCGGGCAATCTTAAATAAACTCACGATCTCAGAGGGGCTCAAGATACCATCTCCATCAGCATCGAGAATGTCAAATAGCTGCTCAGCTGCATGTTTCCACAACTGTTTCCGAGACTTGCTCTGCCTGCTGCGAACCACTTGCCAGTGAAGGGTCACAGAGCTGAAAATGAAATGCCCGAAGCCCATTAACAAAGTGGCGAGTAAGAACAGAGAAAGTGCCAGGAGCATGTGGTTGTGATTTAGCTGCGTTGCGCACGTGAGCCCAGTGAGATGGAAGAAGTTGAAGTTGAAAATTTGCAAGTTTTCCAGGAAACTGATGTACAGCCGCGGCCACGGTATCTGGAATATTGCTGGCATTGATGTTCCTATTTGGGAGAAGTTAATCATGATGATGATCATACGAAAAATATCTTTTCGTGCAACTTGGAGTGTCTGAGTAGCCCTCTTCAAGATGTAAAATGTGCCTGTCAGTAGAAAGACTGCCGTTAAAGCGACGAGAAATATTACAGCCTCATTGAGATGAAAGCTTCCTTCCGGACACGGAACGCAAAGAGTTCCCTGGCCCACGTAAGGTGGTGATACATCTCTCCTACACACACCGCAAAATGGCCCAGTTGCGCCAGTTGCACATCTTTCCGAACTTTTGTTGAGAGGAGGATCTTCCTGTGTATGGTTAATGCCCAAGCAGCGAAGAGGAAAGGGACAAGGAAGAAATATCGGGTTTCTATCAGAAGTATACTCCTTCCCAACGCGCCAGTATCCTTCTAAAGCGACGATACCTGTTTCGTCTACGTCGCCAAGGCATGAAGCACCGACAGGACACCGCATACATGACCAATCGTGCAAGGTCAATTTGCCGACTGTATTCAAATACCCAGAATTCATGCAATCGGATGCGATTGTCCATGCTCGGGTTGGGATGCTCCATGGTCCCACTGCGTAAGACTCGCTGTGAAAAAGCCGAACGCGCACGTACAGCACCATCTCACGGGGAGAAGCTTCCCATACCTTCTGATGCAACGAGTACTTCTCCGATGTCACGACATTCACTGTTTTCTCTTCATCTTTTGGAAAAATTGGTGACGAAGAGATTTGACATTCAAACAGTTCGTCAGGCAAAATCTCCGAATGCATTTGCCACGAAATAAGAAGGAAATGGTCGTCGCTGGCATTTGGCATTGTCAACATTATTCCACTCGGCACCTCTCTATCCGAATCAATTCCCAGCAGCACACAATCCTCCTGCATCCTACTGGTGCGCCAGCCGATAGGACATTTATAGCAACGCGTTCGGTCGCTCACTGAAGCAAAGCCATCTGGACAGTCGTCGCACATTTTCGACAACGATGAAGAGGCAAATTTGCCAGGCTGACAAAGTTTACAAGCAACTCCCAGTTCTCCTGAATAGTGCCCGATTTCGCAAGGTGCGCAGGACATGCTTCCCATGATGGGCGAAATCCACCCATCAGGGCAAGCAATGCACTGCGCCCCGTTACGCTTGGATTGGTAGCGCCCGCTTGTGCACATGAATTCTTTGCCGTCGAAACATTTGAAACCACGGCTGCAGCGTATACAGCCGACTGCTCTGGGCTCAGTTTCAAAGTATCCATCGGGGCATACTTCACAAAATAGATGCTCTGTTGCGAGAACACCATCATTAAATTTCCCGGGGACGCATGCTTCACATGATGAAGCATTGCTGGCATTTGAGGCGTATCCTGCTGGGCAAACAGTGCATTTAGCAGCTTCCCTTCCTGAATATGTACCTGGAAGGCAAATAGAGCAATAGATGCTTTCACGGTCCTCAGCAAAATATCCTGCCGGGCAGAGCTTGCACTTGATTGATCCCTTCTGATTTTCATACGTTGACGGTGCACATTCAGTGCAAATAGTCGCACCTGTTTCGCTACTGTACCTTCCTTTTAGACAACTGCTACAGTTAACGGAGCCTTCTACATCTGCAAATTGACCAAGAGAACAAGCGATGCAATCCTCTGCATCTAGCTTGCCCAGTGCTGGATTAGCTCGGCCAGTAGGACACGGTATGCACGGTTGTACAATGCCAGTTTCCATGCTGTAAGTTCCTGCAGGGCAAATCGTGCAATTTTTCCAGGATGGGATTCCCCTACGCGAATTGAAACGACCAGCAGGACAATATTTGCATTTGCTTATTGACGTTGAACCTTCCTCATCAGCGTATCTCCCTTGCGGGCAGGTGGAGTAACAATTGCTTCTAGCCCAGCTCCCCGAGTAGAGCCCTGGAGGGCATGGCGAACAGATTATTGCACTCTGACTTCTGCCAAACTTTCCTGGTTCGCAAGATTTGCATGTATGCTCCGGGTTTCCACTGTGCCTGTAATAACCAGCTGGACAGTTTTCACAGGCCACGCTATTACTCCGCCTCACAAGTCCGTTCAGGTTCAATCCATATCGCCCTTCGGGGCACGAGGTACAATTGTGAGCATTGATCAGATCCCTGTAGAAACCTTTGGGGCACCACGTGCAGCTTGTTAGACTATTGGTATAAGAACCGGGAGGACAATTTTCGTCGCACTCAGGCAAGCCACCGGGTGACAGTTTCCCTGTAGGACAGCTCACACACGCTGTTGATGCATTCAACAATGTGTACCTGCCCTCTTCACAGTCTACGCACTGAGATGCTCCTGCATATACTGAAAATTTGCCTGGTAGACAATGGTGGCATTTGCTTCCTCCAGTGTTAGAAACAAATCCCATGGGACACTGTTTACACTCACCACCATTTCCTGTTGCATATTTTCCTGCGCTGCACAAGAAGCAAGACGAACTCCACATTAAGTAACGCCCTTTAGCACAAAATGCACAATGAGTATTATTGCTGACCTTGTCCACTGGGCATGTCTTGCAACTTCCTTGGCCAACTTCATTTGAATATCTGTTACCGGCGCAAGTCGAGCAGAAGCTTCTACTAGGATAGGTTTGGTAATATCCCATAGGACATATCTTGCAGGAAAAACTACCTTGCCCATTTTGATACCAGCCTGCGGGACAATTCTGGCATTGAGTTACAGAAATGCCGTCCTTATTGAATCTGCCTATCTGACAACTTTTGCAAACACTTGCCTGCACGTACATTCCGACGGAGCAGAGACCACAGGCGTTTTTCTTCGCATTTGGACCTTTTCCAATCGGACAGACTTCGCACGACGTACTATTGCTTATATTTGCCTTGAATTTACCGAAGGGACACTCCCGACAGTACCTCGTGTAGGATAAGTACAACCCTTGGCCGCAGATTGACTCATTACCAGGCGGTATGCAAGTCCATTTACCCTCATCAACGACGTTGCCTTCTGGGCATTTCGTGCATGACCTGCTAACTGTCCAAGAAGAACCACTCCATGAATTCGTGTTTTGCGAGTTACTGCGCCAGCCAGACGGACAGCTTACACAGGTTGTGCTCTTACTACACCCATAGCCTGTACTATACTTGCCGGGACTGCATCCTGTATCATAACCCCAGTCTTCGCAGTGGGATAGCCGGCGTTGAAGACCCATGTATGGCCTACCGGTGGATAATGGCGCGAGAAGATCGTTTCGGAGTGCACCCAGAGCAATTACGTCAGTCTCGCCCGTGCACCGCTCGGAAGTTGGTCGCAAATCATCCACATCTACCAGCCAAATATAGTCGTCACCACCACCGTGGTTTACGCAAACATTTTGTGGACGGATGTCGCAGTGAGTAAAGTTGTGGCTATGAAGATGCGTCACTGCACGCGCAACGCCGTTGATAATCTTTTCCACTTCATGTTCATCAATCGCCGCGGCGCGCGTGTGAAGAAAGTTCAAAAGATCTTCATCGCATTGCTCCATGACGATAATGTTGTCCCCTTGTTCATTCAGAGGGATGATTTCGAGCACGGGCGCCAATCCACTCCCTGCAACAGCCAGTGCTGTCAGCTGCTGCACCGACGAACCTTCCCTGGCACCAAAAACTTGCTTCACGTAGCAGCGTTTCTCGGAGCAGATGGAAGAAATCCTATCCCAAAGTTTCTCCATGATATCGATTTGGACTGATTCGTGCATTTTCACGTTGCTAACGAAGGAAGTAGCGCAGTGAAGAAGAACGAGCA
>JACLAD010017347.1_pt1 | contig 12043 bp, 9 predicted proteins | sample 8027901 | NCBI WGS metagenome assembly JACLAD01 (sample SAMN15725071, study PRJNA655200) | protist metagenome | isolation source: fluorescence activated cell sorting (FACS) single amplified genomes of... | place: Spain: Blaines Bay Microbial Observatory, Mediterranean Sea | collected 2016-07-05
AACGTTAAAAGTGACAAATTTTATGTAAATGGACAAACATCAAGCAACTCTAATTTGAATTCTAGATGGAATTTTGTTATAAAAGTTGGATGTTTTGAAATCAGTTTTATGTGTAGAACACATTCGTGGTATTCTCATTACTTCATTTTTGGAATTTCGGTGAAATCGCAATTTTTTTTCGAAAAAGGTCCTGAATGGCACAGATCTGTGCCATTCCCCCGTTAAAGGATAAGTTGCGTAACAAAAAGGAAAAATCCCACAATTTGATATGTTAGTATGTACATAGCATGGAAAATCGATGGAGAGTCTCCACAATTTGATATGTTAGTATGTACATAGCATGGAAAATCGTCCACAATTTGATATGTTAGTATGAACATAGCATGGAAAATCGATGCAAAACGCGTTGTTTATATGCATTATCAATGCGATCATAATGATGATGACGTATTGGATGATATGGGGAGGAATTTTAAAGATCTCATCCAGCATCGTAATTTCACAGCCCGGTACAATGTCAATAAAGAAGGTACCGTTGGTACACGTGAAGCACCACGTATATGGTCGAAAGAAGAAGATGAAATATTATTAAATGCAGTTGAAAAATATGGTGAATTCAACTGGCATGGTATTGCAATAGAGGTACCGAGTCGTAATCGTGTACAATGCAGGGAACGATATGAAAAAGTATTAAAACCAGGTTTAAAACGCGGTGAATGGACAACACAAGAAGATGCATTATTAAAAAATGCAGTTGAAGAATATGGTGAAAAAGATTGGAAATTTATAGCAACAAAAGTACCAAATCGTAATAATGTAAAATGTAGAGATCGATATAACAAAGTATTAAAACCAGGTTTAAAACGCGGTCGATGGACAACACAAGAAGATGATTTGTTAAAACAATTATATAAAAATGAAATGAGACGACAAAATGTTGGTATTCATGATGAAACACGCCCAACACATGTAAGTATTGCTTTTTTAATACATATACATATATATATATCAAATATAAATATACAATTATAGCAATACTAACATATATAATATATATATCAATACATATATAGATTCGTGCTGCATGGTTGAAAAATTGGACAATAATTGCAAATGAAATTGATGGACGTACATCAAAACAATGCCGTGAGCGATGGTGTAATCATTTAGATCCAAGTATTATCAAAGGCAAGTGGACGGAGAAAGAAGATGCATTGATTGTACAAAGCCAAAAAAAAATGGGGAATAAATGGCCAAAAATTTCTAAAATGTTATTGGGTCGTACAGAAACTGCTGTCAAAAGCCGTTGGATAGCATTAGATCGTGCCGCGAAACTACAACGAAACAAGAAACGAAAAAGAAAACTGAGTAAAAAAAAAATAAAATTTAGTGATTATGCCAGAAGAATAATGCAAATCGATCATCCAATCGACGTAGATCATCAAAGAAAAAAACGAAAAGTTTGAAATCGATGAATGATAGTATGTTTGAATTATTTGCTGATAAAGAAACATGTTCAAAAACATGTACTAAGTTTTTATCAGAAACAGAACATATTGAATTAACAAAGCATGTGAATATGGTACTTGGTCCTAATCAAAATTAGAAAAGGATTTATATGAGAAATACATTTCGCGATAAGAGGAGTTGATGGTTTCATCTGTGTGTATATCTATGTGTGTAAATGTTGAAAAAAATTTAGAACTGTATGGCTTGAGAGAGATTTGTCGTACGAACGTAATTTTTTAAAAATTGTTGTGTCGTATTCGTAATGATTAAAATTTAGATATTATACACGAGATAATAATTTATATGTGATTAAGATATATGTACGAGCGTACATAATTTTTTCAATTTTACTCTCCCTTCTTCTTTCTACTTGCCGTCGCATTATCACTACCGATATTGCAATTTGTTCCATGATATATGTCAAACCATGTAAAAAATGGTTGAAAATTTGTTTTTGGTTTTTGATGATGAATATCATGATGTTTATTACCACCCCAAAAAAATAAAAACGGAAGCTTGTCTAATACGCAAAAATCATACCCACTATGCGCATCTACACTTAATTGTATGGCTAATAATAACCATACCCATTCCGTGAATGGATGCAATCCTAATGAAATTGGTACAACTAATGATAAAGCTGATACAGCAAATAATTCCAATGGATGTTCATATTGTGTTACCCATGAAAATGGTGAGAAATATTCATGATGAATACGATGGATATGACTATACAATGGACGAGATATATGATGTAAACGATGCCAATAATGATACATGGCATCAAATACAACTAATGATAAAAACAAATCAAAACAAAATTCATATATTGTTGGTGCAAATGTTGGATATAAATCATACCCTGTACAATAATAAAAACATGTTGGATTTGCATAAAGCCATGGACCATGTACATATGCTTGAAATAATACACCTGGAAAAATAAATAATACATTATTTCGAAATGTATAAAGCAATGTGCGATAATACGAACCGGTAGGTGGTATTTTATTTGGTTGAATTTTAAATGTTTGTTTCATATAATCATTGTCCATAATATCTAATACGACACCAGGTAAACATGCCAAGTAATAAAATATAATGGATATTGCACCTGGAAAGACTGCAGAGTTTACATATGGTGATATCATACTATTATCATGTGTTAAATATTTCCATATTGGTTGTAAATATAACAAGTTCAAATTATTATTATTATTATTGTTAATATCTTGATTCAATGTATGATTATTACGATGCCAATAATGATATGCAGCAGCACTTTGTTCACCATGAAATAAATATACTTTTGCAACTTTACGTACAAAAATTCCTATAATAATAGTCACTATGCATAAAAATATACTTAATAGAAAGGATGCAATATTTGCAGTTATATTTTCTGGTATATTTAAAAGTTTAGATATATGTTTAATGTACAATGGATCATGATATTTACTACTTCGTTTTTTCATTATCATATAATATACCTTGTGAATAAATATTTTATATGTTAATATGATTTTGAATGATGGGTTGAATTGGTTTAGGAGTGGATGGAAGAGGGGGGGGGGATTGTTGATCTTTTGTGTTTCGTTTATGTTTCTGTATTCTGCCACCTGGTTGTTTTGTGATATAACGGCACGCGTATATATATATATTATACTAGTTGCCGAGCACTGGCTACGCCAGTACAGAGGCTATTTTAGATCGAAATATATACCAAACGACATTTTATAGGTTTAAAGTGTCTATTAAATTTTATATATATGTACTTGTATGTATACTAATATTTCCCCCACGTGTTTTTTTAATACTGAGTAGTACAAAACAATTTGTTGAAAAAAGAATAAACCTTAACATTTAAATCTGTACCTAATAAAGGAAGTGATCTCATTTATATTTAGTGCTAGCTGGGCTCTCACTTCGATCTACAATCCGTATATCGATTATAATCATCCTATCAGATTATTTCATCGATTTTACGAAAATAACAGGGGATTACAACACAATTAATTGAATTAAGGAAAACAAAAAACAATATTGTGTATATGTATAATATTTTCATACATTATATATATTATAATAAGAACTGTAATGGATAATGTTTTTAAATACAAATAATATAGTTTATCCTTAAATTGTAATAAATGTCTCGACAAAACACTTAAAGACTGAATCACTTAAGGGGCAATACCATTTTTTTTAATTTTGGACCCAACGGGATAAAAACAATAGTGTCCAAGTATATACCCTATATGCCCTTCGTTTAGCCATCGTGGCACGTGTTAAAGTTGACACCAACGGTGTTTTTGACCGAATATTGATAGGATTTTTTGCCATATTAAGCACACGTTTTGGTACTCTTTTCCTCATCGCGTGAGCACCATTCTTATTTTTTTAAGTTTATAATGGACATTTTATTAAAATTTTTATGGGTTATTAAGGAGATGTAATTAGAGTCTATATAGGGATATTATAGTTGTTAGTATATATACATATATATTATTATTAATAAATCCTAAACCCAAGATATTATATATATTATGCACATATTATTATAGATAGACGACACGAGATCATAAAGGAGTTTGTATGTCCAGGTAGATAGATAGATAGATAGATACTAGGATATATATAAAACCCATTTTAAAACCACGCATATTCATAGTTAATATTTAGCAAAACTAATATATATACATATATTCATGGGATGCAATCAATCGACTCCCCCAACACGCCCTACATCAGCTTCAGCTTTTGAGGAAACACGTTATCAAATTACATTTTTATTAGAACATGAAATTATTGGTGAATTTGGAGAAAAAGTAATAACTAACCCGTTAAATAGTAGTAGTGATAGTTATAAAAAAGAAATGAAACAGAATGTATATGTAAAATCGATTCATTCATCGGTTGCGAAATATGTACAATCATATGGAATGAATGTTGGTGATATTATTGAAAAAATTTCTGTTGAAGGACCAGATGGTTTTGAACATGAAGTTATTAGTTTAGATGATACAATAAAATCATTATTAAATAATGACCGTCCAATTACAGTTACTTGTTGTAGAAAAAGATATAATGAAAAATTATTACAATATTGGAAATGGCGTATTCGGAAAGATACGAATAAGAATGGTTACTTGGATCTAAATAACCAAGGTATTACTACAAACGATGGTATAATTATTGGTGAATTATTAAAAACAAACAATACATTAACGATATTGCACCTAGATAATAATAATATTACCGATGTACAAAGTATTGGTGACGGATTAAAAACAAACAATACATTAAAGGAATTGCGGCTATATAATAATAATATTACTGATGTACAAAGTATTGGTGGTGCATTAAAAACAAACAATACATTAACGGGATTGAACCTAAATCATAATAATATTACTGATGTACAAAGTATTATTGATGGATTAAAATCAAACAATACATTAAAGCACTTGTTTCTATATAATAATAATATTACTGATGATAGTGGAATACAAAGTATTATTGATGTATTAAAAACAAACAATTCATTAAAGACATTGTACCTAGATAATAATCAACTTAGTTATAATATGAAATCACAATTAAAAGCTATACAACAATATAAAAGAGATGGATCAAACGGGTATCAACAAGTGAAAGGGATGGTGATATGGACATAATAATTAATATATATATATATATACTACCAACTACAACATCCCTATCTATATTAATATAATAATAGTTGCGTATTTGGTATTTGGGTATAATACATATATCTAATAGATGCATGCGGGCATGCATGTATATATGTATATAGATATATATATTCACTCATACAATCTCGTATCATTCCTATGTTGTTCATCGTTTTTTCCACTAAAATCATATATAAATTGCATTAAGTTTAAGTAAAGTAATTGATATCGTATATATATATATATATGTTATAAATAAAAAAAAAAAATGAAAACATCGTTAACATATGATGTCATACAACCGAATATCCCAATTCCAATAGTACCTTTCGGTAGGACTGTCAAAGGAAGTGAGAAAAAAATGGTTATGGACAATATTGTAATACAAAATGCACGTGAATTTAAAGTGCCATTATCTTTAATGGAAGAAGGAATACAAGTTGTACATGCACCGACAAAGTTAAAGAATAAAGATTTTTACAACGAAAAGGATGATAGCTTAATTACATCTGTATATATTGATGAGTTATGTTCAATTGTAAAAAACGTTGTGGGTGCTTCTATGGTTACAATTTTGCCGGAAGATCATTTTGGTAATGGATCTGTTTATACTGTAAGAAATTTGAAAGCAGCATATACAAAGATTAAACAAAATGGTGGGGGTATGAAAGATGCTTTATTTAATGGCAATTTAAGTGTACCATTACGAGGTGCAATCCATACTGACTATGCAGAAGAGTCAGCTATAGATATTATGAACACAATTTATGAATCATATCCACAATTTAAAAACGGTCGTTATGTGTTGTTAAATGCATGGAGAAATATTGCAGATATACCTGTTGTTGATGATAATTTATGTATGTTAAAACCATCTAGTATGGTAAAGGAGGAAGATTGTATTACAGTAGCATTAACATCTGATAATACAAGTGTAAATCACATCGCAAAAAGTGTTTTGCAATACCATTTATCACACACGAACGTACATAAACATGAATGGGTTTATTATCCAAATTTAGTTAAAAATGAATTGCTTTTGTTTCGTCAATGGGATAGTGATAATTTAAAAGAACCAGTTGTTTTTCATTCAGCATTTCATGATGCAAATGCACCGAAAAATGCTCCATATAGAGAATCAATTGAAGTTCGTTTAGTATGTTTATGGGAGGCTGATGTGAATGGGGAGAATCACGATACGAGTAAATTGTAGAGTTATGCATATTAATATATATTTTTTATTTTAAAAACGTAAAAAAAAGTATTTTTATATAATATTAATCATTATATGGATTATTTTAATATTTTTTGTAAAACGCTTTATTATATTATTTTATCATTATATATAATACGAGTACACTGTACACCACCCTACTAAAAAAATCAAAAGACACACGCACACACACAAGATCTTAATCTCCTTTATGTACATAGATAACATGACCATATTCATCATAATCTAATCGCAACTCATTTTCTAATAACTTGCTATCATAAAAATCTTTAATATGATCTTCTAAAAGAAAACTTTTACGACCTACCACTGGATGAACCAAATCAGCAATACTAGATGATATTGATGGCCAATCATATGTTAAAAAGCGATCATCCTTCTTCTTGTTGTTATTGTTGTTGGTTGTTGTTGCTTGTATTATCCATGGATCTTCTTTCACATCATCTATTATATCTTCATATACCCCTTTTTCATTATCACTTCCACTATCGTATATTGTTCCATAAAAATAATCTTTCAACTTCAATTTAGTCCAATCATTGTATTCCATATCTTTTGGATATTTACGTACAATATTTTTTAATTTTTCAATTTCTGCTTTTTCATGACCAAGTATCTCTTCAAATGCTTTCGAATCTTCATTTATTCCATCGACCCACATGTTTTTAGCTAAACGTAATAAATTGCTTCCATCAAAATAATTATGACTAATTGCAAATATATTTTCTAAATTTTTAACAGCATGTGGTGTATCACTTGGTACAAAAATAACATCTCCAGGTTCAACAATAACTTCCACACGATTTGCTTGTGCAAATTCAAATAATGGTTGATTTTCAGGTGCTGGTGTATGTGGATCAACACGGAAACTAGAAAATATTGGCGAATCGTGTAATAAAATTTGAGCATCCCCATCTTCAAATGGATAAAAATACCATTTTTTACGCCCAAGAAACAATGCTTGCCAAAAATTACTACTAGAACTATCCACATGTAATCCACAACTAGAATTTTTGGGGCCAACAAATAAAGATGGATGTGTATCATATCGTTGCATAGTCATCATTCTTCCAATATCTTGTGTAAAATATTTTGGAATTGTTAAATCATTCAGTAATTTTGGACATCCATTACTTCCTTTATTTGCTAAACCTTCATCAAAGATATACGGGATACCACCAAATGCTTTCGTTGTTTCATATGTTATATTACGTTGTTGATATATATCATCAACAAATTGACCGACAGTTGTAGTTGCTACACCTACTAAACCAGCCCAATTTTGTACATCATCAGCCATGTGACGTTTCTTTTCCACTTCCATATACATGCAGGAACTTTGTAAATATTTTAAATCAAATGTTTTATTTCGTGACATGACATTTGCTAAACCTTTTATAACTACTGGTATTCGTTTTAATGCATAATTATGAAAGAAATCTTCATATGATAATTCTTCATATGGTATTGAATCTACTTTTTCAAATGTTTTTTTAATGGTTTTCGTCCATTGTTTAAATTTTGTTTGATTCTTTTTATGTAATTGACTTAATTTATCACGTATCATTTCCAATATCAAATGGTTTAATGCTTCTCGATAGGAATGTTCTCGTTCAATATTCTCTTTATCCATCTCATAACTATATTTAAAATATTTCAATGCATGAAATTGTTGGGAAAGAGGCATTGTTTTATTATCTACATTTAAATCATTTGCAAAATATAACGCATTACCTAAGAAATGCAATGCTTTTCCTAAATCATCTTTATTTAATGTATTCCAATGATCTTGAATATATAATTCTGTTGAATCTTGGTAATATTTATATAAACGTTGCCTTGCTTTAAAAAATGTAGTTTCTGCATATATCTCAGCAATTCCAATTCTTGCTTTAATTGAATCTGGTATGTAATATTCAAGCAATGGTATAAAAAAATCCAACGCTTCTGGTAATGTTTTATAAAATTCTTCGTGTGAAATAACCTCATCCCATACATTCAAATAACCCCAATATCCATCGCTGTACATATTGCCTATTAACATGATAACATTTTCCTGCATATCTTGATCATGGTTTTTATTATTACCAATAACTTCTAAAATAGAATATGAAAATGCAAGTGGAAACAATCCAATTTTATCTTTTGGCCATATCGGTTCATATGTTCTGAAATAATCTAAAAATAAATCAACTTCATCATTATATGTATTAATTTTTTCCATTGAAATTTCTATTTTTGGTAATTTGATTACATTGACATGTTTATTATGTAAATAATATTTATCTACAATTGGTGGTGAAATTAGTTCGACTTTTTCTTCATTATTATTATTATTATTATTAAATGATGTTGATAATACACTGATCACAATATTTAATGTTAAGATAAATATTAGTATAGATAATGATAATATATACAACTGATTAGACTTCATTTTTTTTTATGGTTTATGATATATATAAATTACTAACAATATTCTTTATATCCAGGTTTTTGTTTTTGTTTTGTTTTGTTTTTACTTTGATGTATCAAAAATATCTTTTATTTATTTATTTATTGAAATTTATGATTTTTTTACCGATTTTATTATTACTTTTTTTAAACAACTACTACTAATATAGAACTAATATTATTGCTTTGTCGTTCTATTTTGAAGCCGGACATTGAGTGTTGAAGATTTGGCCTTAAAAATTTTAAAACAGTGATATAGGAATATTAAACTGTTTATACTTAGTATAAGAACACAATAATTTTCTAAACTTATATATTTTATCATAACTACTACTAAGCTAAAGCCTAAATATATAAGTTTGGATCTCAAGGATTTGCATAGTTGCCAACACCAGAAAAGTACAATTTGGTGAAGAATGCCATAAGCGCAACATCATCAACAAAAATGAATATCATCGGACGGAAGAGATTGTTCGAAAATGAGAAACAGAAATCATCAACTGTGAAAGAATGGTTTACTAAAAAAGTCAATGAATATAACATTATCAACCGTGCAGAACCTGAATATGTCAAATCAGTACAAGAAAGAGTATTCATCTATTTGCTTTCGCTAAAAGATTCAAAACTCAAAGAAAAATTGTTGACCGCAGGGGTAACCTTTCATTTCGGCGACAACGTTACAATGGATACATTTGGAGAAAAAATTGACAATATCATCATGAATACAAAGATGTTGGGAATGGGGGATTGTCCGATCCAAGAGGAAACCAACAAGATGAAAATCAATAGCATCCAAACAAGATGCAACTACTGTTTTAACAGTATGCCTTTCCATCTACCGCCTTGCCTGGTGGTTGTCCAATTGCCTCTGATGCCCCTAAAATTGCATGGTATAAGCAGTGCCCGTCACTCTTCACATTTACTCGTTCATAATTTGATAAATCTACTTGTTTATTCATATCTCCTGGGCTATACGTTAAATGATGAACCCCGCTGGACTTATCGTATGACCGCATATCTTGAAAAAATTTGTCTTTCGGTGTAGATGGAGGTACTTCCGCCTCAGCATCTTCCTCCATAGCTAAATCCCCCCACGAAATATCTAAAGACCCTTGAACCGATTTCTGCTTACTATTACGAACTTTCTTACCACGAATCGATGTTTTTTTACTACTTCGATCCATTTTTCGTGACAAATTAACTGATTCATCATCGACCTTTCGTTTAGAATTAACTGATTTAGCATTGACCTTTCTAAAAAGAACTGTCCGAACACCGTCACGTGCTTCTAGTTCTTTCCGGACATCAGCAGGCATTTCCAATTCTCCTTTTGTATTTAATACGTCCATCGCTTACTCTAACATCACCTTTGCCGCAATACTATAAGTGTTTTTATTAGGTTTTGAATAACATAGGAATATCACTACATTGATATCTAATGCTATTTCTATGTTATAACAAGCAATTAAAAATGCATGTTCATCACACAACAACAACAACAACAACAAAAAAAAATCATCAATTTTCAATAATTTAAATTGTGCAATTCATCATTAAATTCAAAAACAAACAATCAAAATATTATATATATATATAATATTTTTACATAAACACAAGAATGACATACCCCCCTTCGTCAAATCAAAAGAATAATAATAAAACATATATATTTATATTTCTGCGATAATCAATATTATTTGCCAGATTTATATACACAACCTACAATAAATATTACAACATAACGAATGGGTTGTATCAGTTCATCAGTAAAAGCAGCAAAAGTGGAAGATAATTACCAAGTCCCTGCTGAAAATAATAATAATATTAATAATAATTCAACTGATAGTAATAATAATAAAACAACAACGGAAGAAAAGAAAGTTGTATTGGAAACGCATAATAACAATAACAATAATAAATCAAAACCTTCCAAATCAGACGGTGTATTGCCAACTAAATCAAAAGCAAATCCATCTAAATCTAATCCAAAAGACGATAGTGATTGGATGCCAACAATAGATACTGATATTTATAACGAAAACGGTGGTGGTAGATTAACAACAACTGCAGTAGATAAAAACGCAAATCAACAAATCTTAGTATAATAATAATAATAATAATAATAATAATAATAATAATAATAATACATTTTTTCAATGTTGTACAATGCGGAAGTTCGGAGTAGAAACCATAATGCTAACAGCAGTGACAGGACCAACAATAATGGTTTGAATCAACATAGGTTAAGTAACTCTGGACGTCATCAATATTCTCAAAAAATTATGATGCCAATTAAAAAAAATCGAAAAGGAAAAAATAATTATAACAACAAACATTTTTTGGGTAAATGTATATGTTTATGCGTTATAATACCAACGATTTTTTGCTTTTTGTACATACATATTTTTATTTCTCCAATTGATAAAAAAAGTTTAAGCAATATCCATAAATTATCTTCAGATGTTGCTGAACATGTTCAAATAAATTTACGTCAACAATCAGAAACAAAATTACATTCAACTATTAAGAAATTAAAGAAATTAACAAACAACAATAATAATATGAAGAAGAAGCTAGAAGGTCCTTTGGATCCATCATCTATGGTACAACATAAAGCTGCTCCCATATTACATCCTTCCAATGCATTTCAAAATCCACATCCACATGCACTAACGGATGAAGAAATTGAAGAGGAAGCAATGAAGGAAACGATAGCGGAATGGAAAGAAAGAGACGGAGTATCAGATGAAGGAAGATTTAAAACATTTAAAAAATACAAAGGTCGAAATCATCGTCCAGAACCAGTAGTAGTTAATGGTCCAAAAGAAGCTTCCACCTCTTCCAAGAAAAAGAAAACATTAGTAGCAATGCCTCCTAGAACAATTAATCTTAAATTAGGTGCAAATTTAAGAGATCAAAATACGCATGAATTATTTCAACGTTTAGAACGTCAATCTAACATTGAATGTAAAGATTTTAATGGCAATGGAATTGTATTGAAAAAATTTCAATTCAACGATAACTACTGTGATTGTTCTGATGGAAGGGACGAACCTGGTACATCAGCTTGTGCAGGACTATCTTTAAAACGGAATACGAAATTTTATTGTAGTAAAACAAATAGTTACATTTATAGTTCCAGAGTAAATGA
>JACLAD010008986.1_pt1 | contig 12033 bp, 14 predicted proteins | sample 8027901 | NCBI WGS metagenome assembly JACLAD01 (sample SAMN15725071, study PRJNA655200) | protist metagenome | isolation source: fluorescence activated cell sorting (FACS) single amplified genomes of... | place: Spain: Blaines Bay Microbial Observatory, Mediterranean Sea | collected 2016-07-05
GTCTTATCTAATTTGTAAAGTTTGTGTAGAAATGCACTGTTGCATTGTTTTTGAAGTTGATGCAGGCCTATCTAATTATTAGAAAACTGCGCGCAGTTCCCATGGGTCGATTAAGATCTTGCGAGCGTGTGCCGTGAAAAGCTTTCGAGAAACTTAATGCGCAAACACATATAGAGGGATCAGTGAACTTGAAAAGTATATTCTGTTGAAATGTGATGTGCAAGATACGCCAAAGCGTGGAATATATTGGACGTTCATAATGGCGCTGAAAAATATGCCTTCTTTCCTTTTTGAAGGACTCGTGCGCGTCGGTTTTCCTTTTGCTGCGGCGGTATATTGCATGGTATGCTTGATCTCAAAATATTTAGTCAAGGTTTGTGTAAAAAAAGGATCAACTTTGAATCCAAGTGACTACATAAACGTTGATAGTCCTTGGGAACATAGAATTGGATTGGATGGATATGCTTTTCAGCAATGTTTAAGAGAACGGCATGCATCCCTTCTTGGACTAAACCAACTAGAAGCTATTCAAGGTATCAGCTTGTGTGTGTTTTGTTTCAAGACGATAAGGCCATGCATGATATATTCCTTGCTGCTTTGCTGAAAATGCTGAAATTGCTTGTTCAATAGGTCAAAGATTGGTCGCTTCAATCATTCTTGGATCAATTTTTGACTACGTTTTGAATCAATCAAAAATGGCTGGTCGGTGGAGACACACTAAATTATTGATACTTATATCTCTAGGCTCTTGTATTTTTGGCATAGATTCTAAATTTGCCTTTGAGACAGGACCTTCAGCCTTTGATGGAGCTAGAGTTGCTGCCTCTGTCGTAAAAGGGATAGGATTTGTTGGATCTGCTTTAATTTTAAAAGTTCCTGTTGGAAACTATTTCGTGAAAAGGGGCAAGAGGCACATCGTAACAGGTCTTTACGAAGCGACGGCACTATGGATTTCAGCCAGCATTGGTGCCTTTTGTGCCGGAGGTTTATACGCAGCTGCCTTAGGAGGCTTGGGCTGTGTATATCTGTCGAAAATGTTGGCCCCGCACACACAATCAAAGAAGGGAAAGGGCAATACCAAGTCAAAAGGTACCCAGCGTTGCAAGCATAGACCAGGAAATATGAAAGATAAAATTCATAAAAGGCATAAAATAAAAACTTTTTATGGTAGTATAAATTAACAGATGTATATGTACGCTGCATGCTTACATTCCTCATCTAGTCAAAAAATTTTCCAAATGCTTTCCCCACTTTCTTAAAACCTTTGTAGCCTTTGTTTTTGTATTTATAGCCCTTATAGCCTTTGTGTTTTCCTTTATATCCCTTATTTTTATGGACAACAACTTTTCGCGTGACAACCCGTGTAGTTTGTGGCTTCTTGACGACAACTTTTGTGCCACCTAAGAACATGGTATTGGGGGAAATGGACATCAAAAAAAAACTATTTGGATTGGTACATTTGCAAATTTCGAACATTACCCATGACACCAGCATACGCCTGTCGTCCCATGACTCCAGTTTGAACCGTTGTAACGTTTGGTTCTCTGACTTGAAAGGACATACCTTCAAAGCATTGGTATACAAAAGCTTGAAACTATAATTTTTTTGCCACCGCACATAATACATATGTTTTGGAATTTACCTGGGCCAAGACCCTGGGGTATTTGAACTTGAAATGTTTGCCCACGAGTTCCACGTACAGATATAGTTTGCCCTCCGTAATATCCTTGTGGTACAGTAACAGAGACCAAACCTGTGACTGGCTGTTTAGGATATCCTGTCGGCTGCTGAGGATATCCTGTCATCGGCTGTTGAGGATAACCAGTCGTCGGTTGTTGAGGGTATCCCGTCATTGGCTGCTGCTGCGTAGAAAATTTAGCAATGAGATGTTATTTCGCAGAATAAACAAGCATTTCGTCGAACGGGAAAATAGATAAGACTTAAAAAGATGAAAGTAGCAACAGCAGTTATTGTAATTATAATACATTTTGAGGGTAGCCATGAGAAGGTCGTTGAACATAATTTGCAGTTGGCACTTGCTGCTGTGGGTATCCTGTTTGCTGTGGATATCCAGTTTTTTGCTGCCCAGTTAAATGCGCATTTAAGATTCCTTGTTGCTGCATAATTAAAAAACTGTTGTTGATTTATTGTGTGCACGTTTTCGATGCTGGAAGATTTTACATGCTTGCAATTTACACGCAAAAAGGTATCTATAGACTTGACCGAAAGACTCAATAGAAGTTATCTAGTCCTAAAAAAGAAAACCAAATTCTGTCATAAGCACAAGCTGTTGTGGGCAAATAAATACTAAGGTTTGGAATGGGTTGTGCCGTGCGACACATCACAAATAAACTCTTAGATCCATAACGCATTGACAAAGACAGGTAAAATTTTTAACATGGTTGTTTCTGGGAAGTGATTGCGAAGATTTGAAGATTTGTGACTGTCATCATTGCTGTAACTAATTCGAATACTAGTAATATTAACACGCTTTTGTACATAGAAGCTGGAAAAGTGTGCACATTTTGACCACAAAGTTGAAAATTGTACAGGAAAAAAAACTTACTAGTTTTAGTGAAATGATTGTAAACTTAATAAAAGTACTTGCGCTGCAGTAAGTAAGCGTGCGAGTGCTCGCCGACAGCTAGCTGTACAGCTGTACAGACAGATGATAAATGCACAGATCTACACGGCGCCAGAGATCTCGTAATTTTTCGGCAAACCGAAATGAGACTTGTGGTGGGATCATAGGGCCCTTTCTTTGGTTGTCGAGAGTATTAAAATTTTAGTAGAAGTAATCCAATATTATTACAAACAGAATTTTGGAGGTATTACTCAAAGCTTTGAATTAGGTATCATACTAGCTAGATAGTTTTACTATTACACACATTTTACAGGTGTTAGGCGTTATGATAAGCGAACTTTTTGAAGGTTATCAGTACGCGACGCGCATAAGTATTACCCAAGTGGCATTTTGGTCGTAAAATTTGAACGTAATATTGCTAGCGAGGTAATAGATATGACAAAGTACTAGTACTATTTTTGCAGAGCTCTGGGCATCAGTGCTTAAGCGCTTACTATCCCCGCAGCACTTTCCAAAGGAGCTTTGGTTGCCGTGTATATACATACCTGTGATTGAAGCAAGCAAAATACCTATTTCAATAGATATTTTTTTTGGTTTGGTTTGCTTTAGTAACGCACTGATAACTCGTTTATCTGATTGGCGAAATATCATTAAATATTGTTTGATTGTTCGAACATTCTTGTCGGCGCAGCAGCAGCAATCAACATAACATGCATATTCGGAAGAAGCTACCTAGGGGTGCCAGATCTGCCAGGGAGTATCCTTGAAAGGTTTGAACCCATCTGTTCTTAGTTTGTCTAGACTCCTCGTGAGATTTTCCGCCAGAGGATTAGTCGGAGAAAATAGATTTACCACAATTCATCGCTCTTTTGCCACTCAGAGAAAATGCTCTCACCCATGAATGAAAAAATCATGCGCCAAACGTTCCGACAGTAGCTAATCATGTCAAAAATTTTCGTCCAGAAACGTTGCATGATGAAATATTTGCACATATCGACAAACAAAGGAGGCCCATATGTATGAGCGTAACACATGTCTATTGGAGTCATATTTTTCTTATTTTTTGTCGACAAGATTGTGCTAAATTTAGAGAATGTATACATGTCCCCCATCACAAGGCAAGCGCCTACATTAGCGAAGTCACCCTTTGCAGCAAGATGCATCACTGTGTTTCCATCTGCATCCGTTGTCCAAATATCTTTTGGGTTGCTTATCTGCATCAGATAGCTAACAACGTTACATTCACCGCAATCAGATGCTACATGACAAATGTTTTTGTTGTTTGCACAATTTTTCTTCATTAGATCGTATCCCTGTCCATATAGTTCAGAAATGACACAAACTGGATCCAAGCACGATTTGTGCTCAATTACACCTGGCCAACAAGACCAAGTATTCGAAGAATTAGAATACCCACCATGTATCAATTTTTCAAGGAAGACAGGATTGCTGGACTCGGTTTCAGCGCTATTCACAAACTTTGATGTAGTGAAAATATCAAAATGGGCCCCATAAACACTTTGCATCTTCCTGAACAATTGGAAATTTCCGGTGAGAAGTGCGAGTTGCCACAAATATACAATTGCCCACTCCAGATCACCTTTTGCTTTCCTTCTAGACGCCAGGCCAATTGGGGTCACCAAGTCGTTTTTTGAGCAATATTTCAATAAAGCCATGTCGCTAATTTCGTTCCTTGAAACCATTGATCGAGCTACGTTCCAAACTCGTTTTCCGTAAGGGGATGGGAAGAACTGCTGCCTGCAGGAATTTAAGGTATTGACCAAGAGATGCAGTTGTCGTTGGTTGACGCTGAAGTTTTCGTTTTTACATTTCGCAAATTGTTTTCCGTCTTTTATGTCTTTGTACAACTTAAAGGCTGGATATTTCCAAAATTTTTCTGATTCGCACATTTTTGCCATATTTTTTGGAGGTTCTATTTTCGTCCAACCTGTTCATGCATTTTCTTGTAGACATGAGCTCTTCAAGTGACTCACAGGTGCTCCGCATGGTAAATCAATATAGCAATCTCGAGGCTGGTTATTATGAATAACATAGTCTCTTGAAAGGGAGATAAAATATTTGCATAAAGAAAAACGTGACCTCATGCGAGCTTGAGTCGACTGATGATCGATCAGTCGAGGCAAACACGGTGAAACACCAAAAAAAATTACCAAGATGGTCCGCAGCTGCGCAGTCGCGTGCGACGTGCTTACACAATTAACATGATAATAAGCTAGTATTGAATATTTAGGAACACATGCAATTTCCGACGTAAAACACATCCCCTTGTGCTGGAGAATAAGTGAGATAACACTATAGATTGTGTCAAGATATCCCAGAATAGATGTACCATAACCTCTAGCTAACTTCACTGCACTCGGAAATGTCCACTCAAAAACTTGAACATTTTTTTAACATCTTTATATATTTTTTTTTCCGGCTTTTCCACCGAGACACTATGTCCGAGTGGTTAAGGAGATAGGTAAAATCCCTTTCCGAGCTTAAATGTGTGCAAATACCAGATAAAAAATATAAAAATCAAGATGTTAATAAGAATCTTTCTCATTCACTAGACTTGAATACATATAAAATATGTAATGCGATCTATTGGGCCCTGCCCGCGTGGGTTCAAACCCCACTGGTGTCGAATTACCTTTTTTTCCTTTTCTGGGCTGATGTCGTTCGTGACCGGTAGATTCCCGGAGATGTCTCCTTTTTTTCTTCCGAGGGCGATAGTATGACCGGTAACGTTTTCTCTGCAGTACTGCGCGAATGATGCATTACCCTATTCCACGTTTTTTCAAGATACAAAAATTTAAAAGTTCATTGGAAGGAATCGAAATCAGACACCGCGCTACCGCTGGGATAGGCATGTATCGTATGCATGCATGTTCCTCATAGGATTCGTATTTCGAAACTTTGCGGAAACAGAACGCAACGATTATTTACTTCTTGATCATCCACCGAAGAAGAGCCATCGGCGAAGCGTAAAACACTCTCGAGGCATGTGCAGAAATTTCATTTGAAAGGCCAAGAAACACAGCATGCCAGGGTTCAGTACAAGTTGCGCACTACTCAACAAACTTGCGGCTGCCATCAGATCCTCCTCGAACATAGTTGTTCTAGCTGGTGCAGGAATATCAGTATCTGCTGGCATCCCGGATTTTCGTAGCCCTGGTACTGGCTTGTATGATAATCTTCAGAAGTACAACCTACCTTTCGCAGAGGCGATATTTGACTTGCAATACTTTAAAAAAAATCCTTGGCCATTCTACGAATTTTGTAGAGAGACGTGGCCTGGAAAGCACAAGCCTACAAAGGCTCACAACTTTCTGAGCTTGCTCCAGAACAAAGGTGTCGATTTAATCCCCTTTATCATCATGCATCTTGAGCTCAGTTTATTTTTTTTTGGTTCAAACCAACGCAGGAAAACTATCGAGGGTGTATACACAAAACATTGACAGTTTGGAGAACGTTGCAGGAGTTCACTCTGAGCTGGTGGTCGCCGCCCACGGAAATTTTTCTTATGCTCATTCTATTTCTAGACCAGATCATCATTTACCCGTACAGTTGTTGAGAGGTGCGCATTGTTTTCCTAAATATATAGCGATCAACATCCCATTTCGATCAAATTCCTTTGCATGCAGAGGCATTGTTCGCTGAGGAGAGTGAGGCGGAGCTCATGAAGTTGGCAGATTTGCATGGAGGTTATGTCAAACCGTGCATTGTATTTTTCGGCGAGCAACTTCCGGCACAATTTTTTGAACTTTCCAGAATGGATATACCAAAAAGCGATCTTCTGATAGTAATGGGAACCTCTTTGGGTATGTATTTTGAATTGGAACCGTTTCTTTGAACGCTGAACAACCCCTAACCATAACTTTTTGAATGGTATGATGACTTTTAAATCCAAAAATTTGAACCCTATTCCACGTTTACAAAGTTGTTCAGCCGTTTGCGTCTCTTGTTACTCAAACGTCTTTGGAAACGAAGCGGTTCCTTATCAACATGGAGCGTTCTGGGGAAGGTACATGAGCAAAAAAACATTTATCAAAATACTTCATTCTTTTGTGTTGGCATTCATTTAAGTCACGCATTTGCTGAAAAGAAAATCACACTGCAAAATAGACTCAACGTTTTTTGGAATACCGGCTAACAATTTGGACTTTGAAAATAACGAAAGGGATCATTTCATACAAGGCCCATGCGATGGTGCAGTTGAAGTTCTGTGCGAGCTTCTCGGATGGCGGAGTGAGCTTGACAAACTTATGATTGATGGACAGCGATAAAAATATCTCAGATAAAAGATGCGAGCGCTCACATTGGTGCGATACAAGTGGAGGCTCCGCACTTGTCTGACGCGCGGTTCATGAATTTTTGGAGCATCAGTGAGAAATATGTGCATCCTTATAGCTATCATTTACAGAGGAGATAATTTGCTGCGCTCACACAAATTGACAAGATCAGTGAATACAATTCAAAATTGGAATTTTGACGATTGTAACTTACTAAAACACAATGAAATTTGGGTATGATGCCAAGTGATACGTCTCTAAAGCACAAACTTGCGTGTGCTCAGGTTGTCAAGTCTATGTTTTCGTATGCCGAAAAGCGGAAGCTGTGCACAGATATCAGTAGGACAAATGACGTGTAATTTTTTGGTGCGAACAACATCGGGAGGTAGGCAAAACATAGTACTATAAACTACGAGGTATAATTTTAATACTCAAGGAGTACACAATCCTATGCTGATTACGACTATTACCATACTACAATTAGATTTAACAACACTTAATAAGAAAATGAGATTTCTTACGGATCATGGGCCAATAGTACCATAAAGTGGCGATTAAGAAGAGAATCACAAAGAAAACTATTGTGGCGAGTGTAAAACCTGTGAACCATCCCATGCCGCAGCCTCCGACGACGAGCCAGCATAATATGAACAAAAGACCAAAGGCGTTTATATTCCTCTGGTCCGCGACAAACCTGAGGTTCAAACGAAGTTCTTTCAACTTAGAAGTTTTTTGTTTAACAAAATCATTATGAAACTGGTGAACGTCATCAGTGAGTCCAAACTCCTCTCGCATTTTTGATTTCCCTGTATACGCGTGACCAATCCTCCGGACGTATATCGCGTCCAGAAGCCCTTGGATTCTTTTCCATTTATCCAGCTTCCGTGACAACCATATTGATATTCTGACAAGGAATGGCCATTCGTGATCTTCTACGGGTCTGAGGTAGTCGCAACCTACGTATGAGAGCTTTTCTTTTGTGGAGAACAAATTCTCTCTTGCCTTCATCTCCCCCTCCAAGGATCCAGGTTGATAATTTCCGCTGTAGAAGCTGGTAAGACCCATTAATTGGCATCTATCTGTGTTGTTTAGATCACCGATGGACGCAGCAGCGAGGTTACACTGGGACGCTAGATTGCCAATGCCATTCCAAACCTTGTCGAGTTCACAAAGGATTGAAGGCTTCTTGCTTTTAGAAGCAGCAGCAAATAACCCAAAAAGAGTGCCTATCGAGGATGGAGCGGTATTTTTTTGAACAAGGGAGTCAAAATACATGTAAATTTCGAGAATATCCATAACCGAGGGATGGTGCTTGATAACATCCTCTTCTGCGCTGAGCAATTTTATACTCGCAACAGCTTGGCCAGCATCCAACGACTTGGGAGCCACATATAAGGTGGAGCCAAGTTCGACTTTGTAAAAGCTGAGCTTTTGATCATTTTTGAGCTCTTTCCCTTTAAAAATAAGGCACTGCTCTGCCGCTGGTATTCCCTCTACATCCTGTATTTCAACTTTGACCTTTTCCACTAGAAAGTCGATCCTGGCATCAAGCTTCACTATTTTTCCTTTATGTGTCTTCAGCATGATTGCCGAGGCCACATCCATTCCAGCATGCCAATATTCGTCTTCAAATTCGTAATCCGGGCCTTCGCTTTTCCGAAGTACATCTTTGACACTGCCCCCAATAATGTCAAAACATTCTTTGCGTGGGTTTCTATTGATATACGGCACAAGGGACTTACAAATTGAAACCTCGTTCAAATTTTTGTTGGCACTTGCTTGGTTCTGTTTTTTTCGAATACTGGCAAGTATGCAGCTGGCTCCAAAGATGTCAAAGTCCAGAAAGCCTTCATTGAAATTTACGCTACCAGGGTATGCCAACCTTCTGCGCAGCGTTCTACAATAAATACGCAAAACTATCTCCAGCTTTTTCTTGAAAGTTGGTATGTTTTGAGGCTGCGCATTTTTCAGCAAGATGTTGAATTTATACACAAACAATTCAAAAAGTATTGTGTAAAAACACCAAAATTTATCTATGTATGGCCCCCATATTTCGATAAACTCTTTAGAGCTTGGAGAGGGAAGTGCTCTTGTCCATCCCCATGGTGAAATAAAATGGATCCATACATCCATGACACCAAAAAATTTGTCATGTGGAACCGGCATGAGGCAAACGCCAGAAAAGTAGTCAAAAAGGTCTCTGTAAAAATCAAACAGCTCATCAGTCATTTCTATGTTTACCTTACACCACTCCTTCTGAAGGACACTTAAGACGCCAGAGAGAGCAGCGATGTGAATGTTCTCGGGCTCCGTGTATGAGACAGCTTCATCCATGAAACGGAATTGGCTAGACCACGCATTAATTTCAAAGTCGAGGTTGCCATATGCATAACTATCGTAATATCCAGCATCATTAAGACAGGTATGATCTCGCAGCCAAAAGTCTGAAATCATTTGTAAAAAATCAGTGAAATGCTTATTGTTATCATTGATATCTGTGTGGTCTACGACGTCAGTGTGTTCGACTGTGAAAAAGTAAAGCATGTAATCTGCGGCAAGCTGTGAATAAATTAGACAGCTTCCACTGTTTTTCCCTTTCAAAAATTTTGGAGAAAATGAGAGAAACTTGAGAAGGTAATACTCCTGCAGAGACACTTCGCAGCGCATATTGCCATTTGGTGCATTGTCCCAGTTATCTCGGAATTCTCTAAACTTTGACCATCTTGTAGGCCTACCCTCGGAAGGTAGCTGGATATCCTTTTCGCCGACGTAAATATTATATCTGGTGGACTCTTCAGAAGGATTGGGGCCAAACATGTCAAGGAATATGGACCCAAAGTTACCCTTGGGCGATTTTTTGTTCAGAAGCTCTTTCCAAAAATCAAGAGGATAGGCTAGCAAATCACGCAAAGCTTTTCGTGCATTTCTTTCATTCACAAGTCCACCGTTGCACATAGTCAAATACCCACCTGGATCCCTCGCTCTTGACTCCAACACCTTATCTTCTTCAACGAACGTCCCAAAGATCCTGTGGAACACTACATTGATGTTGTTGTAGAAGTCGTCGAACTAAATAGTTTAAAAGATAGGCACAAAATCATGTATGAAGTTCAATAAAAGAATTTGTGAGTCTTTATTTGAAATATTACGTACCTCACGTGTCTTTCGCCATATTCCATGACGAAGGTCCTTTAGCAAAGGCGCCAGATCTTTTGCATATTGAACATTTTTTAGCTCCTCAATTAGATTCCTGTCCCCTCGCGCACTTTTAACCATTGCCATACGCCCCTTCTTCATATTTACTTTACTATATCTTGCACGCTCAGCGCGCCTCGGTATGTAATATTCTTGAAAACTTGGATGTTTTTGAGAAGCAACGGCTACAGGCGCTTAGGGGATAGTTTTTAAAATTCCCAGCGCGGAGAAACTCATGTTTTTTATGCTAGGACTCATAAAACATTATACTTTGCGGCTCCATAACACTTTGCAATGAACGACATTTGTACGCAAAACCATAATAAGCCCCACGATTCACAAGGGTACATGAGATAAATAGATGTAGGGCAAAGAGAAAGTTGAATAGCTTACCTCGCGGAGAGCGTTATTCTATAAGTTCGAGTGTATGCATATTTACACAGTTCACTGGGAGCGCCTCATATTCGTATTCCTACTGAACACAAGCGTGTATACACAATATGAGAAAATCAAACGTTGACAAGGTTAATGAAGATACGCAGAAAAAAATTAATGCTTCTGAACGTTGAGACTTGTTGTGTTCAAGTGCAGAAGAAGTATTCAATCTTTGCGGTGCATGAACGTATATAAATAAATATATATATATATATATATACATATATACATACTTAAACAATCTTTATTTCAAAAGATTTACAAACGCGCAAGAAACAAAGTGGGGTGACGAAGCCGACGAGTGATCATGGATGACAATGACGATGATTATGATGACAATATATTTGATGATGTTTCCCGAGGTTTGTTTGTTTGGTCAAGTTAACAACATTGCAAATGATTGATTTCTCGCTAAAGTTAAGTTATCTCTTTTTTGTTGATCACATAAAATTTTATTTGAATATTAAGAACGAGGATATATGCGCAGGTGAGTAGGAAATTATAATAACAAGTGAATAACCATTCACTAACCGACGGCCACACACACAGCTGGAAAAATGAAGAAAATGGGAAAAAATGGATTTATAACTTCGAGGTAAAAAGACTACTATATATCTTGCTTTCCATGGAAAGTGTACACGAAAAAGAGCATGAAATACATACGCTTTGTGTACATACATTAATAAGATACGCTTGCTAAGAATATAGCTAGTCAAATTTGTATTCATGTCTCTCTTTTGATAGAATTTTGAAAAATATTTCACGGATAAAGCTTTCCCGTGGTTGGCTCATTCAACTTGTAAGATGTTGATTCTGCACATTCGCAACAAATATTTATTGGAATGCAGGCAGCCCCATACTATATTGCATAAGTTCAGCCAAAAAGGTCATTGTAATGTATGCAAAGAACTCTCCGACTTCTTGAGTTTATCTTGCTGTTGTACCAAAGGATTTTGAGATGAAATGTTTTCTCCCTCAATCCTTTTAACAATTTTTATTCTAGACACTGCAGGTAACGGCTCAATCTTCTTTATACATTTTCTCAAACATGAAGTCTTGCATGAATTTACGACATCTGCGTCTCCACTTGGTCCTAAATGTCTTTTGCAATTATCTTCACATTTACCCTCACATGTAAGTTGTACAGACATCTCGGCGTCCGAGGTTTCATCTGTAACAGATGAATCTTTTGCCACAGCACAACCACCTTCACACTCTTTTACGGAACAGGATTCACCTTCCCATCCATGCTCACACATACAATCGCCGTGCACACATTCACCGTGAGAATTGCATAATGGATCACCTCCACATTCTGCGTTGGAACATCTATCTCCTGTCCAACCTGAGTGGCATTGGCATTGACCTTTTGCATTGCATTTACCATGATTCGAGCAATTATGACCGCAAAGCGAAAATTGACATCGAACACCAGAAAAAGACGATTCACAGACGCAAGTGCCATTTATGCACCTTCCTTTTCCAGAACATTCTGTTGCGGATGCAGCATCACCCTCAATCAAT
>JACLAD010010932.1_pt1 | contig 12031 bp, 14 predicted proteins | sample 8027901 | NCBI WGS metagenome assembly JACLAD01 (sample SAMN15725071, study PRJNA655200) | protist metagenome | isolation source: fluorescence activated cell sorting (FACS) single amplified genomes of... | place: Spain: Blaines Bay Microbial Observatory, Mediterranean Sea | collected 2016-07-05
AAAAAATATGAAATTTCATCGAAATTTGCTCATTTTCGGATTTTTTTTATTTTTTTTCTCGAATTACCAGGCAAGAATTAGTTCAGATGATTACGCAGCAGCTCAATAAAGAATTACAACTCAAGGATTCACGCGCAAAGCGTGAAAACAGTACCGAGACTAAATCGGCACCAAAGAAAACGAGAGAAGAAATTGAACAAGCAGTTGCAGAGGCGCGGCTGCAGCAGAGTCTAGAAAAGATTCGATCACTGGAAATCAAAACACCACTGAAACTTCTGCGCGAAAAAGTTGAATGCGCGTTCAGGCATGAATTTAACGATGAAGGATATGTAAGTGGTATTTCTAATGCATTTCTTGAAAGCTGTTTACAAAATTGCCATCAAGATGTTGACATTGCATTTGGCTACGCTATGAAAATGGTCGAATCATGTTCTCGTCAAAAGCGCGAGCAAATTACATTTTACCGTCTGCGCGAGAAAGTCGAAAATGCTAACCTTGAAGCGAGCGATGAATATCTTGAAAACTGCTTGAAAATGTGCTCGTGGGATGAAGAAAAAGCGTTTGCAAAAGTGGTTTCCATCTTACAAGAAGCAGCTCCTCCCCATGGAAAAAATACCACTGCCGAATACCAGGGAGCATGTGCCGAAGCTTCCCCAGCCGCATCGGAAGTAATTGAGCGCTATGCTGCTCCTTTTGCCGCTTTTGAAACCGTTTATTCAAAATGTTTACAAATGAGCAATTTTAATTTTGACGAATCCATCGAACTTTTCTCAAATTCTGCAGCTGACATTCCGGACGTGCACTGCATGAATGAGTACCTCACGCAGTTTGTTCTATTGAAAACGTTAAACCATAATTTAAGGCGAGATGGCATTGACGTTGGGGAAAAAGTTTTATTGCAGCATTTGATTGATAATGATTGGGATTTCACCAACAGTTGTCAATCTCTGTTTTTCGATATGGGCATCCCCTACCTACCCTGCTACAAAAATGAGGCCGCTACATACCAAGAGGTCTATGATGCAGCACCAAAGTCTTCGTACGAAAATTGTCCAGTATCGAAAGAAGAAGTCGCGTGCTTGCCCATTGCAACCGATCAAGACCATTTGCTTGATGCTGTGGACCGCGAATCCGCCGCTGCAAACGACATAACGCTATCTTCAATCCAGCCAAAACAAGCGAGCCCTTGCGGCAATCCGCAATGCCAGACTGGAAAAAATGGTACTTATTTGATTGCGCATTATTTTTCATTTCAGTTTGACTGATTTCAAATTTTGATTGTGTAGGTACAATGAATTGCGCACGTTGCAAGAACATCCGCTATTGTTCCAAAGTTTGCCAAAAAGCACATTGGAAACTACACAGGAACATGTGCGGCAAAAAGCAAGACCAGAGTGATATGTCTGAAACATACAATGTGGAAGTTTTGTGTCCTGTTCCGGAAGATCCATACGGTGATTGGGGGCGAACAGCATCAGTACAAGTTTTGTCCACAGATAATGGCAGTGAGCTTGTTGGGAAGTTTAGATCTCTCATCCAGGATGTCTTACAGTGCCTTCCACAAAGACCTCATTCCATCGTGATCATTCATAATAATGATGCCAGAATCGAACCTAACCTCACATTGCACCAGCAAGGGGTGGAAAATGGAAGCCGTCTGCAAATTGTGCTCCAGCCCAGGCATCCAGAAGCAAATGCTGCTGTCGAGAGAGGTTTGCCGGAAACATACACGGTAGATATCGTGAAGCCCTCTGTAAACAATGCCAAATGTGACAAGTGCCTTAAGAATGGGCTTGAAGTTCTCTCCACCGACACCGGCGAGGCCATCTGTCAAAAAGTCGCTCACTTGCGTAATGTCCCTCCTGAGTTTGTTTTATACCACAATGACAGAGTGATCGCGAGCCATCAAACCATGCAAGAACATGGCGTAACAAATGGGTCTGTTTTGAAAATTGGCCCAAAACCAACCGTATACACGGTTAACATCCGTGATTCGCTTCATTCTCCGAGTAGAGTTTACCAAAGTGGGCAAATCTTCTCTACCGATCGTGTTCAAGATGTGTTGGGTTATATGAGAATAAGCACTCCGTCGGCTGCTTTGTATTTCGAAGGTAGATTGCTCGATCCGGAAAGGCCTCTTTCCCAGCAAGGCGTGTGCAATGGTTCCAACCTTGAGGTTCGTGCGCATCGTCGTGCGTGATGGAGCAACGCTTGAATTTTGTCTATGTGCGTCGATGGACTTCGGTTTGAAAACAGGACTTACACCATGTATTTGGAGCATATGTGAGGATGTCTTCTCAATTTTTTAAAGGGTAATAATTATTTTACAAGCATGAATCTTATTCATCTTTTCATTGCGATGAATGTGTTGATTAGTTAGAGTGTTTTACATTAGATTCGTCACATTGTTTGTTGTTATTAATTCGTGATTACGTAACTTGCCTCAGTATATTACCCATCAATTTCAAACTACAGTTGTATACTAATTCATACGTTTTGAAGAAATAGCAGTATAATTATATTCAATTTCATTTGTTAAATATCAAAGTTTTACACAGTATGGTGGTGAGGATGGCGAAAATATTAGCATGCTTGCTGGCCGGTATTTATGGGGTTAGAACAGCGGATCAGGAGGCTTTTGACATGGAATTGGCAGAGCGAGGCGAGGAGGTGCATCGACTCATGCGGTTTGTGAAAGGAATACAAACCGATTTGTTTTTTACGAAGAATATGCTGAAAAAATATATATTCTTCTGAATTTCAGGTTTCTTCCAATGAATCAAGTACGGCCACAGCCAGGGTTGATGGGGCAAGTCAGATACCACAGTGGTAATTTAATGAATCGTTGGCGGAATTACTGGCAAAGCCGCGTGCCGAAAGAGGATCTAGCTTTTGCTATATTGAATAGAAAACAAACAAGCGCGTTGAGCATGTTACATCGAGGTATTGATTTAACAATCCGCGATTTCAGCGTTCGTCCCGTAGACGGTGGAAGGCCGGTGGCGTATTCACGCTGGCTTGAAGATGTGCTGATTCGAACTATCACTGATCGACTTGAAGATATGCAAGACGGCGAGCTCGATTTATATGATACCGAAGACGAAGTACATGGCCCAGTTACAGTTTATAACAAATACCAGCTGGTTCTCCTATTACTTCGAAACGGAGTGAACATTAATAGTGAAGCTGGAGCTGGTCACGGGACATTCTACAAAGGATGGACGCCATTGATGTTTGCATGTAAATTTGATGAGTTTTCTATTTTTGAATTATTGATTCAAAGAGGAGCAAATGTCAATGGTTTAAACAAACATGGTGAGCTGAAGAGCAGAGGTGGCCAAACTCCGTTAACAGAAGCAGTCAGGATTGGGAATAAAGACATGGTAATTGAATTTGAAAACTGAAAAATGAACAACTACGGCGGATCTGGTCTGATGCAATGCTGTCGTTGGATGGGTGGTTTTGTGCATTGTTTGGCGCCCCAAGGTCGGCGCCAAACATTTCACAAAGCCACCCGTCCAAGGACTGCATCGCATCAATTTTCATTTTTTCATCAAATTTTAGATTTCTATTCTTGTTTTTGCAGGTCCAGTATCTTCTTGCATACGGCGCAGACCACAATTATGTAGTTCCGGGCGGTAGTTCGGTTCTGATGGTGGCAGTGAACTCGGGCAAAACGGATCACGCAGCGAAATTAGACATTGTGAAGTTGTTGACACAAGACCTTATTGTCAATGATGAAGAAGTGTTTCATGGGTGTGACGTGAACGTTGTTGCCGGCACGCAAAAGTTTGTCGCTCTGCATTTTGCTTCGATGGATGGATCAACTGAACTCGTAAATTACATGCTGGATATAGGCGCATGGATAGATGCTGCTGATATTGACGGGATGGTCGAAGAAAGGGATAGTAATATCACTTTTGTGATTAGTTGTTCCTGCTTGAGAGCGTGAAAACGCAAAATTGGAGATTCGATTTAAAAAAATAGCATTTTCGAGTCACCTAAAAAAATTTGAATCTTCAAAAAATGTAATTTTTGCGTTATTGATTTTGATCATTTGTGCTCATTTTTGATGTTTTTTGTCCCCATAATCCTTTTCTTTTATCAAAATTTTAATATTTTTTTTAGGTTCCGCTGCACTATGCAGCGGAAGAGGGGCAGGCCGCCATCGTGGAGACGCTTTTATCTAGGGGCGCAAATTTAAATCACCTCGATAAAATGGGCAATAATGCATTATTTTTCGCCCTCGGCGTGCTTGAGAAGCCAAACGAACGATTGCAGGAGGGGCACCTTTCCGTCACAAAATTATTAATCGAAAAAGGAATTGATATCAACCACCAAAATAAAGATGGTTCTACCGCCATATTTCTCGCCGCTAAACATGGATTGACAGCGTGCGCGGAATATTTGATTGAAAACAATGCAAACATTTATCTACGGAATGTAAACGGACTAGTACCCTATGCCTTTGCGCTGGAAAACAAGCATATGGAAATAGCAGCGGCATTACAACAAAAGATGCGACGTGACGAGCAGGCTGAGTTGAAATTTCCATTCCAAGAAAGTATGTTTGCAAGCAAACCACTCCTCCAGCACTCTTCCACCCTCTTTAAACAGCACTTATCAAACTCAAATATCATCCGCATAAACCAATGTAAGAATGTGTTCAATACATTTCTTACTTACCTTACAATCGGCGATTTCACGGAGAAGAAGGAGGAAGGTGAAAAAAGTAATGATGATGTTTTGTTGCATCGTAAGAGGACAAGACAAGGAAACTCATTAAATAATGATAATAAACGAGTCAAGCTAGCTGCGCCAGATGGTCCAATGGATATTATCGACAAAAGTACAGGATTATCGCTATCTCATTTGCTAGAGGTTTTTAATCTCGCAAAAGAACACATGGGCGGCGAGAATTTTGCCGATTGTGAAATCTGCGCACAGCCGATGAACCAAGGTACTAACCAAAAATAATTTACATAAAAAGTTTGAAAGTAGGTCGAAATAAATAAATTTTACTTTCAACAGTCATGTGTTTAACTTTGATTTTTGAATGTTGAGATAATCCACATACGGCGATCCAATGTTGCGCGAATGGCAAAACATCCCTTTGTAAAAAGTGTGTTGATAAATCCACCACCTGCCCATTCTGCAGAACAGCAATACCACCCCTCCAACCGCAAAAACAAGAATACTTCGCTGCGCCAGTATTGATTGAGGATGTGCAAGTTCAGATTGTTGAAAACTGCATAACCGATAAGAACATGATGCAATTATTGGAGTTTGCTAAAGAAAACAAGGCTCAGATACTGGGGGAGGAGATTTCGAGGAAGATATGTAGGGGCTGGGGAGGGGACGCAATTTTTGACGGGGACGACAGGTATGCAGAAAATATTGTAAAGAAAAAGTAACCCCACTGCCCCAGCGCGTGCGAAATTCAAAGAGGAAGAGGCCAAGTGATACAAGATTTCGGTAATTGGAAAGCCCCTTCCAGCCGTTCTAGACTGGCCAAAGCCCTTCGCGCGCTCTCCGTTGCGCTTTTTTCTCTGTTTTTTTATTTTGTGCCCCGCGGGGTAGCCCGGTCAGGAAATTCATTTGCGTCGCGCAGTCATTCAAATTATACAAGTTTTCGGCCACTGAACCATCGTTTTGCATAGCCTGTTTTCCTTCAGCCTTTCCAGACCATTGTGGCCCTTCGTGCGCTCTCCGTCGCGCTTTGTTCTTCGGTTTCTTTTTTATTTTGTGCCCCGCGGGGTAACGCGGTCAGGAAATTCATTTGCTTCGTGTTTTTTTGCATAGGCATGAGGAGGATCCACAAGAAAATGAGCGGTTGGAATTAATGGATGTGCTTGCTGCAGTTCAGGCATCCATGGAGAATGAACACAACCAACAAGCAGATGAAGGGGAACAGGAAGAGATGAGTTTTTCCGAGCCAGAGGAAGTACCGGAAGTAGTACCCCAACCAGCACCGAATTTAGAGGAGATATCACCCGATGAAAGTGATGATGAACCTGTTTCTGGCGAAGTGGAGCAACAACAGCCACGGGATTGTTGACAGTCTTGTCTTGGTTTTACAGATTGTTGAATATGTTCTTGTAAATTAAATTTGAGTACATTACAGTATCATATTTGTTGTTTTTTATGTGTTTTTGTTACCCCCGCAGTATTTTGTTCTCGCAGATTGTTGTTCCAGTTTAGATAATTGATAGATAGAATATTTCCAAGCGAAGATTGCTTACCGCGGCAAGATGATGGGGAAGGATCGCTGATACTTATAGGCCATTCTTTTAGAATTTTATATTGTGCTTGTAAAGTGATGTATTAATGTGAAACGAGTGCGTGCATGTGTACAAAATTTGTTCTGTGAGGATTCATGATTGAATTGGTCATTCACAGTGGCGTTTATGCATTCGATTTGTGCAGGAAATTGTTTGCATTGGTGCTCCTATTGATCGATGTACCTGCAATGAGCCCCGTTTCTCTGAATTCAAAGGGAGATGTTCGAACAGCGATATTTGCAGGTCGTGAAAGAAATGATGTAGGATATTTGTAGGTGGCACAATTAACCGAATCCCAATCGTCCCAATGGATGTCTTTTACCATTCATTTTTCCTTCGAATTTGTCAAAGTCACAGAGGCTAGTTTTAGTGATGTTCCAAAAGTTGTCTTCAAAGGTGAATCTGACGGAGACATGGAATTGTGAAAAGCCATTGGCTGTACGTCTATTTGCTTGTCGGCGCAGAGTTCGATTTTGTTGGGGCTATTCGGTCAGATATTTTGGTTTGAATTGATAGGCATTATTGCTTTGATTTTGTCTGCGGTCAGCATAGTAGAAAAACTTTTCAAAGAGCGGATATTTGATTTGGTGATGTTTCTCTTCGTTTTAATTTTGAAGACAGTACAGAAGAAGATGGTGGTAACGACTTTAACATGCGTAAGTGACCTCGTCGTAACAAATCCTTTCCCCAATATGAAGCTGGCAGCAACCTCGACATTTGCGTGGAAAAAAAATCGGCATCCAGTGCATAATGGATCTAAAAGTCGTAATACCGCATGTACGAATACTGATCAATTTGTATATTCCAAAGGTTTGGATCTTGTGTATTTTTCAATGTTTTGTCACAGTTGGAATGGTAAAGCAAGAGATCAAGCTACGTATTCCTTCACCGAAAAGCAGGAAGGCCAGATCTCCCGCTATGAAGTCCAGATTATGCTGGGTGCTCCAAAATTACATTTTTCGAAAATGTTTACACAAATTTGGAATTTTTTCAAAACAGATATTGAACAAGCTGCAACCTCCGAGCAGACGGCAGCGAAGCAGAGTAGTTACCCCTCCCGCGCGCAGTGACGTGCAGAATTCGAAGGGGCCATGGGTCTTTGAATTTCTTGATTCCCCGTATGCGTCACCTACCCCAACCTCCTTGTTCGAAATTGTCGAGACATACGACGTTGATTGGAATGTTGAATTCGGCACTAATTAAATTTCAATTAGATAACAGATCTGATATACTACTTTTTGGAGAAGAGAAATAGTTGAAATAATCTTTGACGTAACTCCGTGCCGCCCATTGAAAGGAGTGGTTGTTACATCGGTTCTTACGGTTGTTAGTGATTGTGGTTTGAGTGAAGATTTCAAGAGTGGGTGAGTCAACGCAGAGTCGTGCTGCAGATCTGGGTGTTTATTTAAACCTTTGCAGTATTGTATCCTGAACCCTCCGACCGTTATCCGTAACACGGTGACAGTGGACCCGGGGTTTTCACTATGTGTTTTTGCAATGGATGACCAATAGCTACAGGATATGTATTAGTTTCGTGGATTGCCATGGTATGTGATACCATTGCACATTTACTATGTTGATAGTTGGAACGATGCTATTTTAGAGGCTTTGGCACAGCCGAAAAAAATAAAGGAATCGATACCGTACGAAGGATTGTTGGTATCCATAGAATGAATCACTGAAGATATCAATGGTGTGTGCTCAAACAGGGATAACCATCCGCGGCGCGCAGGCGTTCAACCCTCGCCGTTGGAAGCAAGAGCCAGTGTGCATCGAAAACGAATCGATTTCTGCGTTCCGATCCTATGGTCAAAGAATTGTTACAAGTGTATACAAAATTGGCACGAGATGAGTCGACGAATCTGGATTCAGTCGATTCCTGAGATAAATGAAGATGCTGGAAATTGACGAAACGTGCCCATACTCCGCTTACTTGTGCAAGTGATTTCACAGAAAATTGGTCCAAAAAATATCCCCTCCGGGTATTGATTTCCGGAGGCGCTGCTGACCCCGCGCACATCATGACACGTCGCTTTATTAAAGATACGATCCTTCCGTTATTGGGTATAATTGTAAGAGCAATTGGGGGATGCCAGCAAAAAAAAGCAACTCGCGTGATGAGCGTTTTTCGAATCCTGTATAAAGGATTGCTTGCAGAGCAATCAAGACTCTCCTGGAAGTGTCGACGTTCGCCTTAATTTTTCAATTTAATTTTGTTACACAAGTACCCATCGCGAACACGTTTTCATACCAGAAGGCATTATAAAACCAAAAGTAATCAAAAGGAAGAAAATCGTGTGAAGAATATGAAGAAATCTAAATCAATGAAAAGGGTGTTTGGATTTGGAGAGTTTTACACGGCTTTGAAAAAAAGGGCGGCAAAATATTTTGAGGCCCCGGTGGTGGAGGAGGAAACCGGGATCACCGGGATCGGAGTCAAGGAACTCATGAGGTATAAAATGCCAATCGAGGTTGTGAATCAAAAGATACCAGATTGGGAAGCGAAGCACAATCGATCGTCCCAGGATCAGCTGATAGACACTGTCATGGCAGCAAATACAACTACGTACCCCGTGTCGAAGTACCCCATGTGGAAGCATCAGTTGTACGTGAAGAAAGCTGTGCCAGACCAATGCCGCCGAGTCCCAGTTTTTCGATTGTGGTCGATTGAAACATTTGTAGACTTGACAAGACCAACACCCATTACGCTCCGACCCAAGACAGTACAAAGGCAGAACCATATTTAATTCATATTATTTTTTAATTAGTATTGCATGCGCGGAGGACTGTCTCAGGGGAGATGAGACCGTCCTCTGCCCGAATTTTCCTCCGCAGGACTACTGTGACTGCGAGGGGGACTGCGGGACGGCGTGGTGCAGTTGTGAGGCGGCGCGGGCCTGCTGTGGAGTATGCGTCGGTTGTCTTTCTTTTTTGCAAAATGATGAATTCTGAAGCTTGAATTGTTATTATTTTTTGATGTTTTTCAGGAAGCGCCGCGTCGGCTGCAGCCCTTACCACGCTACCCAGCTCCGGGTAGACCGGTCCAAAATGGTTGATTAATTAATCCTTTCAATTAACTAATTTTCTTTATCTGCATTGCAAGTCTTGTATATTATGATTATATTTAATTGTGCTAATAAGTTAGTTCACATCAATTTACATTGTGACACTCGTGTAAGAAGCCATCAAAGCCGTTAACTTAGTTTTTCGACATGGTGACAGGAAGAGCATTTCGATCATTCAACATCCGGGATGGTAGTGTTCATTCTCGCTCGTACGACTTGCAACAAAGTAATGATGCTATGTATTCGGAGTGACACTCGTTTTGACGAGGCCAGAGCTCTCAAGATTAGATCACAGCATGCGAATAGGGTTCGGGCTAGGGCCAAGCCACATCTCGAAGCAGACGCCCAACTCGCAAAATTGAGCTATCTGCATCATTGCGGACTATTATGATGTGCTTTCCGTCCCAACAAGTGAAAGCACAACAGCTACCGTCCTCCTTAGACAGGCGATTGCGTATGTCAGAACGAAGATTTTATGAGGAAGAAGAATTCGCCGATATGCCCAGCTGTTTTTTATTTTTTTCCATACAAACCCACACAAACATAATCATCGACATAGCAAAACATTCATGATCTGTGTTTCAAATATCATTTTTTTCTGTATTTTGATGTATGCTTGCACACCTTGCGATTTTGTTGTTTTGGCATACATTTTCTTGTAGGTTTCCCCATTCAAGTTTCAAGGCCGGCGGCCGATGGCGAGATTGAAAATGTGGAAGTTAGCTGTTGCAAGTCGCAGCAAGTTTGTCGGCTTAATGAGTCGAAGTAGTATGTTGAATTTCGTAGATGACATTCAGTTGTTTAGTTTGTGTTAGAGTCGTCGTAGCATTATTCTCTTTCCATTTGCAAATTTCATTTCTTTACATGCGTGTATTCTGTTTTGTCCTGAAATCATCACCATCATCATTGTTTTCCCATCAACAATCCAATTTTTCCATCTCTGACTACTTCTTCCTCTTATTCTTCTCATTCTTTTGATTAAGTAATTAATAATCTAATTTTCTTCGTTCCGTGCAAATTTGTATAGTCTTGTATATTATATATTTCTAAAATTTTCTGTGCTGTAATTTATATATATTGTATATTTTAATTCTAATAATAATGTTTAATAATAATTTAAAATTTTTGATGTTTATATTTAATTTATATTTATTAATTAAAAATGCACGTGCGGAGGCGGGCCTCCGCGGCCACGAGGGGGTGCTCTGTCAAGGGCAGGCCGCAGAGAATTTCTGCGACTGCGACGGTGATTGCGGGGGCAGCTTTTGCCTGTGCGCGCAGGCGCAGGCAAAAGCGTGCTGCAATACCGCAATTACCCGGCAGTTACAAACCGGCCCAGGCTACCCACCTCCAGGTACACCATCTATTCAAAATAATTTTTAAAATTTGAATTGCTTTGAGATTGCATTTTTTTCTTCATTATTTGAGGTCCCGGCCCCCCCTTATTGACCCCTGCGCCGGTCACCCCGGCTCCCACACCCACACCGGTTAGCAATGTCTGTACATGTTCAAACGGAGTGTGCGAAAGGTGTTTTCTGTTTGGTTTAGTCTTGACATGTTTTCAAATTTGTTCAAAAGCGAAAATGCATTTGATTTATCTTGTTTAGGTCGCCGCATCGGGTGCAGCTTGCACCACAAACGGAGCTGAAATCTGCGATAGTTGCAATGCAGGCTATTATTTAGATGGCAGTAGCCAATGCCAGGCCAATGTTTGTAATTGTGTCAATGGTAATCCCGCGACAGGCACGGCATGTACCAGCAATGGTGCTTCGATTTGTGCTAGCTGCGACACTGGGTCTGACAAAGGTTTTCTCATCATATTAATTAACGAAATTTCATTGAATTTTTCAATTTTTGAACGAATTTTGATCAAAAAACAAATTTTTTCGCTCGATCTAAAATTCAATTTTTGGATGGAAATTTTGAGCTCGAAAAACCTAAACACCAACATCGATTTTGGCAACGATTTAGCCACGCAATTGGAATTCTGACATTGTCAACCTGTGGATCTCTTCTTGAGCTGTTCGAATTCGTTCTCAGAATCTCCGGGAGGTTCCTACAACCCTTCCAAATTTCATTTTAACAAATTCAAAATTTTACATTTTTGCAGCCAAATTTCGCTGTTTCAAAAAATGCAAAATTTTGTTGAAATTTCATGATTTTGCTCAAAATTTTACGATTTTAGATGAAATTTGCTCGAAATTTTCAAATTTGTCATCATATTACATGTTTTTTGCCATCATTTTGATTATTTTACATTCCAGGTTTTCTCTCATCAGTGGAGCGTGTCAAGCCAATTACTGTACGTGTACTGGTGGCAGTGCCGCATTTGGTGGTGGACCACCGGCATGTCCAAGAAAGGGATAGTAATATCACTTTTGTGACAATTTTTTCCTGCTTGGGGGCATGAAATCGCGATTTTTGATGAAAATCGGGTCTTGGTGAACTCAAAAATGGAAAAATGGGTCCTCGCCAAAAATTATGATTTTTTCATTTTTTGCTCGTATGGATGTAAACAATAGAAAAATCGTGATTTTTTTGGGTGTCACAGCTCATTTTTGATGAAAAACCATTGAAAAAACATGATTTTTGATGTTTGTGGTTACAAAAAATCCAAAAATCATATTTTTCGATTCATTTTTATGTGAAAAATAACTTTTTGAAAAGTGTCCGGATTCATTTTTC
>JACLAD010006390.1_pt1 | contig 12029 bp, 5 predicted proteins | sample 8027901 | NCBI WGS metagenome assembly JACLAD01 (sample SAMN15725071, study PRJNA655200) | protist metagenome | isolation source: fluorescence activated cell sorting (FACS) single amplified genomes of... | place: Spain: Blaines Bay Microbial Observatory, Mediterranean Sea | collected 2016-07-05
TGTTGGTGGCCAATATTAATGAAAATGCAGGCAAACATTTTCTAACAGGTCTGCGGAGCCTTCAGAAGGAGCACAATCTATGGAAAGGGCAAGCCAGAAAACGATGCAGTGCCCGAAACTGTACCAAACAAGCAACGAAATATTGTCTTTTGTGTACGGAAAGAAGAAGGGGCGCAGGTGAGTTGAGAAGAGAACACGTGATTGCGTTTTGTAAAAACTGCCAGCCGACGCACTTGGTTCTTTCCAACATAAAGAAGGTATCGCCGTCAGATGTAGAACAACCAACGGGGGACAACAGGAGTGGAATAAAAATCCATGAAATGTTCGGTTTAGTAGGACTTCAGAAAGAGTATAATTTGTGGAAAGGGCAAGCCAGAAAGCGTTGTGCTACAAAAGGTTGTAGAGGGCAGGGGACAAAATATTGCTCTGTCTGTACGGAAGAAGCAAGGGGCATTGTCCCACTGAAGAGGGAACACGTCAAGGCATATTGCTCGAAATGTCAACAACTTCATATCATGGGAGCGAACGCTCAGCTTCACGGAGAGATCGTAAAGCAAAAACTGCAGGAAGAAACGGAGCGCGAGTCTAATAGAAGGAAGCAAAAAGGGAATGCTGTATACGGGGGAATCATGCTGTAAAAAAAGTTCCTAAATATTATTATGTGGCGAAATACTTTGCACGACGTGTCAATGCCAAAACGGACACTAATCTAAAGCCTATAAAGAGTGCAAAAAGAATTCCAACGTACAGACCCTTTTGGTCTACATATGTCTCATTCAGCTCCAGTTTTGTGTTACACGCGTCAGCAAATTGAGGATCACAGTGACCAAACTCAACAATAGAACCTAAAGCCATACCGTACTTGAGCGTGCACAAATACTGCGCCCAGTTAAGCCAAGGGTCGATGTTGCTGGCAGGAATGAAAACACCAGCAAACAGTAGCTGGGGAACGAGCACCAAAGGGGCAAACTCTTGACCCATTTTGGCATTTGGGACGACACTTCCTAGAAGAATAGCAAGACCAGCAGAGGCCAGAGACACCAACCATATTGCAAAAGTCAAGTAAATGAAGTTGCCTTGAAAGTCAATGAGCCAATACACCACGAGCATCGTTATAAGCGCAACCAAGAGAGTTTTGGGAATTTCTACCATAAGCTTGCTTAACAAATATGGAAACGCTCCATATGTACCCGTCTGGTACTCTCGGATCATGACTCCTCGTTCTAAAGGAAATGTCAGAAGCGGCCCTTGGGCACTTCCGAACATCGCACTCGTGAATACAAGCGTAAGGCCACCAAAAGCAATATCTACAGCTTGTGATTCTCCAATTTGAGGCGGCGCTAAATTATCTTCTAAATTACCCACACCCCGAAAAATTAAGCCAAATAAAAGATTCAGAAAAATGGTGACCCCGATTTGTGCGAACAATGCCCCTTTGTCACGAAATACATTCTTGCCTTCACGAATACCAAGGTACCAAGCTTGAACCCAGAAATTTGATGTACGAGCAAAACTTAGCTCTTTCGCGTCCTTGTTGCCTGTAACACCGACCCCCGACTCGACATCATCAGTTCTGTTCTCCAGATGGTCACTGTACGAAGGCATCCGGTCTGCTTTCAAGGTCTGCGCCAACAGCATCACATAATCCGCAGGGTTCGTTCGTTGTGGAATAGGGAAATCCATTTCTGCAAATTTCTGAGGCATGGTCGCCACGTCACCATAGTACATTACTGAACCTCTGGTGAGCATCAACACTCGGTCGAACTCGTTAAAAATTTCCGCACTTGGTTGATGGATCGTACACAACACTGCACAGCCAGCCTGGGATAGGCTGCGAAGGATCTTTACGACCTGCAAGGCGGAGTAACTATCGAGCCCGGACGTCGGCTCGTCAAGGAACAACATGCTCGGGTTTGTTACTAGTTCAATACCTATCGCCACACGTTTCTTCTCTCCGCCACTCAGACCACGCACAAACTCAGAGCCTACGTAAGTGTCTTGGACATGATCAAGCCCAAGGGAAGTCAAAAGATCATCTATTAGAGCTTTGCGATCCGCTACACTTACTGTGTCCGGGAGGCGAAGCCGCGCAGAAAACTCCAGCGCCTCGCGTGCAGTCGACGTTGCGTAGATCGAATCCTCCTGCATGACATACGCGATTTTGGACCGGTAATTTTCGGGACGAACTACAGTACCATTCACAGAAATTGTTCCATCGATTTTCTTTTTGCCCCGGGACAGCACGCGCCCTGCCAGTACGTTCAACAGCGACGACTTACCAGCACCAGAAGGTCCCATCAAAGCAGTCAACTCCCCACAATTTGAATGACCGCTAATATCCTTGAGAATTTCTTTGTCGCCAATTGTCAGCTTGATATTCTCCCATTTCAAGTTGGCTCTATCGGTAGATCTCTTCAAAACATCAAATTTAGGGATATATTCGAGCTCCATCAATGCACTGGTGGCTACACGTTTCTCAGTTTCTCCGCCCACAGAAGAACTTAATTCTTCTGCTACTACTTGTTCCTCTTGTTTCATACTGGTCCCGTTTCCTTCCACGATCATTTTTTCTTTCCTTTGTTCTTTTTTTGGGGGCTTTTCTTTGTTCTCCTCTCTTTCTTTCTTTCGTTCTTTCCTTTTTGATTACAGAGCTGGAATTACTTTCTTTTTTTTTTTTTTTTCCTTAGGTGTATAGGTTCGTTTGAACGTTGAATTTGACGAAAGTGGGGATTCAGTCTTGTATTATCTAAAATTCTTCCCACCCGTCACTGTGGCATGAGATTACAGTCATTTCTTCGAACTTTACAGTCATTTCTTCCAGCAGATCTTGTCACTGTGGTATGGATTCTTCGAACATATCTTGCTCAAATTTCGTACAAGACTGATTTTTCGCAGCGAATAGAGAAGAAAAACTCTTCTTGGATGCATTCAAGGTTCAAGGAATAGGGAACAAATTTCTCCCTTGAGCGGGGCGAGAACTTTCTTCGCTCATTCTAAAGGCTCTGATTCATGAGAGAGGCAAGCTTGCACTTGCTCTGTTCTTATCGTTTTTTGCTTTTACACCTTCTCTGAAGTCAGTCCTGCCGTTTTTTGCTTTTACACCTTGTCTTCAAGTACAGAATTGACAAAACGAACACATTTTGTGACTGAACATCTACACCTCTCTACTCTCCGTCGCCTCTTTTACGCCACCATTAAGTACTGAATTCGGCGCCTGTTGTTCATTCATGCATGCTCAGGCTCCCAGACCGTACACTAAATATTGACCCCCCCCCCAGGGTAGAGCAAACCTGGTGGCGTGAGGTGACCGCTGAATTCGGTATGAGATCTATCTAGCTCTTGACCTTGTGTGGACATCGTTGCTGGACAAGAGAGTTCGGTACTTAGAGAACAACCTAGGTATGCATAATTCAACACACACACACACAAGTCCAGTCAGCTCCGGGGCACTTGAGAGGAGGAGGAGGAGCAATTTTGGAAGGGGCCCTGGAGCTGCCTCTCAGTCAGCTCCGGGGGACTGACTGGACTGACTTCCTCAAGAGGAGTCAGGACTGAGGAGGAGCCATCTTGGATGGGTGCTGCGACTCGAGAAGATATGCCAGAGTCGATTGACAAGACTTGAAAGGAGTGAAGAGAGAGAAGAGACAAGTCTTAATTGATGATGGATGGCAGTGTGCGACTTTGTGATAACAATGTCAAACTCCGAGGGGATGGAGTAAATTGGTTAGGTCAAGGTAGTCTCATGGTGACAGATCATGGAGGAGAATCGATGCAAGTGGTTTTCGCAAGTGCAGGGAAATTGTTTATGACAGCGGTCAAAGACAATCGAGTGGTTGAAACGAAATTGTTGATTGAGTCGAAAAAAACCATACGATGCTTTGCGATTAAAAAAGGGTATCTAGCTGTAGGTTACCCGGAGAGTGTGGAGTTTTTCTCTGTTACAAGGGATTCTTGCACGTTGCTAAAGTCAAGTGGAGAGAAATTTACTGGTTTACAAGAAATCAGTTGGGACTCACGAAAGATGCTCCTCGCTATTCGTGTGCCTGCAAAAGGTGTGTATTTGATGGATTTTCATGATTTAGAAAAGGACATTTTCGTTCATGAAACAAATAGTCATGAAGTTGCTACTGCTATGGCTTGGTGTGAAAATTTCTTGTTTGTTGGAGATTCCACAGGAACGCTGGTTCGTTACAATATCGAGGATTGCTCGAAAAGGTCTAAAAAATGTGGCAGCAGCAGTATAACATCATTAATGTGTAGCAGTGAAAAAGGTCTAGTTTTTGGAACATGTCGATCTCAGATCCGAGTTGAGCAAAGTGTATCTTGCGCAGTCAAGTCAACGTCGTCGTTACAAAGTTTCGGCATCCAAGACGCGCTTTTTGGCATTGGGATGGCACAGGAGGAACTGATTGTTGAGGCGCGAGAGCCGGAACCAGTTATAATAAAAGGTGGCGGTTCATCAGTTATGAGCGGTTTGTTTAACATTCAATTGCCGGAGGAGCAAGCCGACGTAATCATTAATGGAGGAAACCAGCCTCGCTGTGAGAGCTCAGGTACATTGTTTCAGGTAGAGAGCACAATGGACGGCATTGTCGAAAACGTTGAGCAAGAAGGCAAGGAGATGCTGTCCATTTCACTTGGATATATGGCTACTTATGCTAAGCATTGCGTTCAGTTTGGGCGACTCGACGAGTGGGACCAAGCAAGGAAAATCAAAATTGAAGAGAAAGCTAAGGTTCGCGGTCTGTGTATGATTAAAAATAAAAGCACCCCACGATTGGCGGTACTTTTGGAGAAGCCGCTTGATCAAAATGATGACGAGCACCCTGGTTTCTTCTTCGGTTCCAAAAAGAACGTTGCTTTGGATTTGTTTCTAGTGGACGAGGTGAGACAGGAGTCTAGCAAAAAGCCCACGTGGGTGAAAGAAATTCTTGACGCTGTATCGAATGTAGGTATCAAGCTTTCATCACGATTGGATGAGCTCGAAGCACGTATCTCGCGCATCGAGAAAGTCGTAGTAAAATAGTAATTGTCAATATTATTTATTCTTGGTACATGAGCCCTACCTGCTCTTTTGCAGCGTCAAGCACAAAATCGGTGTAAGTATGAGCTTCTAGGAAAAAGCCGCGTTTCGCGTCGGGTGTATCAGGCACTGAAACTGGAGAGCATCGGCCGCTTTCAGCATCGGTCGGGGTGGTCTCTAATCGAAGCGCGTCGTACGTAACCGTGACGTTGAAAAGTGCAAAGTCAGTATCAGTCTCTTTCCCGATTTGCTCGTACTTTATAACGCGACCCACGCCGTTGCATGAAGCCGAGGGTCCCTTGTATGACCTTTTAAACGCCCGTTGGGGGCTTCCCTGCAGCACTCGTTGCTTCTGCTCCATCCCCTGTACTTTTTCGTAATATGTTGAGTCCATACTTGTACAACGTGAGCTATTGTAAGCAGCGTCTTCTACAAAGGAATCGTAAAACGACTCTTCGTCATCATCCCCAAGCAACGAATCATCGTATTCCAAATAATGAGCCAAGGAATTCATGGACACGGTTTTATTTTTCGAAAAACGCAAGTGGTAGAAATCCGATCCAGCTGAAAAGGTCGAAGCCTCGCTACAATTTCTAGAGTGACCAATTTTTTGCGACGGACCAACAGTCAATAGACTGGATTCCCCACCGAATACAAGCGGGGCAGGGGGTTGTGCAGTGATCCCATCGCTCGAGCAACGTCTTACGGTCGGTTCCGGCGTGCTCGGAAGCATTTTTTTCGGGTCTTTTTCTATTTCAAACTCTTCTTGGGGAAGCTCAACAACTTTGTGTCTACTGTGCGTTCGGTTCGAAGAACGTGTCAAGTGTGTCAGTAAAAATTTGCCTTGGTCCCCTTCTTGTGGACTATGAACAGGTGTATCAAGGCCACCCGTGCTGCTACGTAATTTACGTTCTGCCATCAGTAATTCTGTGTCGCGACGTTGCATATTCCGGAGTCGACGAACTCGCTCCAGCGCTGAAGCAAAATTCATCATGGACTTGCTCGTAAACAAAGAGCGAAAACTTCCCTGATCGAATACAAACCACTCGACTCGATCCGCAAGCATTGCAATTTGATCTGGTGAAAGACGACGCCGAAAAAGATTCAGTCCACGCCGTTCTTCCCTTTGCCAAAGCAACAATACACTGGCAAACCATTGTGCAAGGTGCTTTCCCAGTGAATGCGAATGCATCTGAGAGATTACTGTATGGTTTAACTTGCTTACATGAAGGCCCGCAGAAAGTAACGCTTGTTCAAGACCCAAAAATGACGAAGCGCTACGAACGACATCCCAAGTTTTCAATAAGCCTTCCGGTTGATTCTGAACCGTTCCAGACGTGCTCAGGCACAGCCGCACAATAAATTTGGTGTTTTCAAAACTTGCATCCTCGTTCGAGTGAAGTACTAAGGTTGCGCGAAGTTTCAAGCTTGACGCCATGGCGTCTCCCACAAATGTACTCCAATGGGTTGCTGCAGGGCTATGCGAGGCTCTCCAACGCCTTCGGCCCATAACACCTTCTTTAAAGTAATCCATTTTGCGACTTTAAATTATGTATCGCCTGTCTGTTCAAACCCAAACCACTCACTAAAATCGTCTCTTTCTTTGATCGTGCAGTACAAAAAAGATACTTTCTTTTCCACTCAAATGATCGGCCAGCACCACCCCCAAAAAAAAAATTAAGAAATTCACAGTCAAATCAATTAAAAATACACAAATTAAAATCACCACTTCCGTTCCTTCCTTCCTTCCTTTACTCTTAAAAACCAAACCACAACTATCACCACCACCACCACCACCACCAACTACAACAACGAATCAATCCAAACCAATTGATCAATCAAACCTTCCTTCCCTTTCGAAACTTTTGAAATTCAGCTTTGTTTCGTGTAATTTCGTGTTTCCTTTACACGAGAAAACAAAGGGGACGTAGGAGAGAGGGATGCTCTTGGTAGTCTGGACAAGCTCTAGAGCTGCGTGCGTGCACACGCAAAGTTCTCCAGATCGACCGGAACCAACGTTGGCGAACGCACCTGATTCATAGTTGTACAAAGTCTTTGTTGCCGCTTGTTGTCGTAAGCTAGCATGTGTGACGCAATCTGCCATCTCACAGAACTTTCAGCCCCAGTTGATGTGCCTGTTTGCGATTTCACAGCACGTGGCATTGAGAGATTTTTGCATTACCGAACTTGAGGAATATTTTTTGGGTTTTATATTTAGAGTTTATGGGTCTTGTAAAAACTCGTGACATAACGTCAGCTCGGGGCCTCGGGCACAAAAGATGATAGCGGGGAGCGACCTGATGATCAATAGAACTTTTCGCATCTATCATATCTATCGATGTATGTCGCATCTTCGCTGTGTCCCTTGAAGGGATTATCGTTTCGGTTCTGGACATGACTCAACGAAAACGAGCAACGCTAGTTTTTTTACAGAAAAAAAGTGTTGAGAGAGGAATATTCCTCTTTAAGTGTACAACCTTTAAAAATTAGGCCGTACATGAGCATGTGTAATGAAAGACCTCGGTCTACGCGCACGCACGTGCCCCTAGATGGTGTTAGTTTATCATACCCGTAGTCATGCTCGCTTCTTTCTCTCTCTGGTAATGGAAGAGAACATTCAGAACTTTCACAGGTCTGCTCAAGATATATTGATATTGAATTCTCGGTCCAACTCGAAGTTTGGAACCCTAGATACTGTCATCCACATTTAAAAAAAAAAAAAAAAAAAAAAAAAAAAAAATTTAAAAGAAAAAGAAAATTTGAAAAAGAAAGTTCCAAAATTTTGTAATAAGACTCTTTTGATCAATTGTTTTTGTTTTTCTTTGTGCAAAACAAAGCAAGCTGAGAATCGCTTTTTGTTTCTTGAGTATTGAATCTACAACTGAAAAAGAAACGAAGGTTAGAAGCAAACGAGAAAGAAAGAAAGAAAGAAAGGAAAAAAGGAGAAAAGAGAAGAAGGAAGGAAGGAAGAAAACGGCTGTCACGCGGAGTGAAGGCGTTTATTTTTTTTGTGGAATCGAAAAGAGGAAGAAAGAGAGAGAGACACAGAGAGATTTGAAAGAAAGAAAGGATTGAAAGTTTGTAAAATCTTGCCTAATTTGCCTGCCCGTTGCAAAGCAAGGTAAGAATGGGGGAACGGTATGACCATTTGCTGAAGCTGCTCCTTATTGGGGACGAAGCTGTTGGAAAATCCAGTATTCTTCTTCGATTCACCGATAATACATTCAATGACCAACAAGCTTCTACAATCGGAGTAGACTTTAAAGTCAAAATGATTCAGCAAAATGGGAAGACACTAAAAGCTACAATCTGGGATACTGCTGGACAAGAGCGTTTTCGAACGTTGACCTCATCATATTACAGAGGGGCACAAGGTATAATTTTAACATACGATGTTACAAGAAGGGAATCTTTTGAGCATTTGGATGATTGGTTAGAGGAAGTCAAACGCTACTCTCCAAATATTCGTGATATAATTATTGTGCTAGTAGGAAATAAAATTGATTTGGAAGAGGAGCGTGCTGTTTCTCGAAAAGAGGGAGAATCATGGGCTCGGGAGCGTGGAATGCTCTTTATCGAATGTTCTGCGAAATCGCGAATTGGAATCCAACAAGTATTTCAGGAGCTTTTGATGAAAATTCTCGAGTCGCCTGTTCTCTTACAAAATACTGTGTCAGCTTCGTCAGCGAGCGGTACGGCCCAACCTCGCCCGGGTGCGGATCTGACCCAAGCTACTCAAGACGATGACGAGCAATGCGGTTGTTAGTGCTCAAAATTAATTTTTTAATGATTGAATTTTAAACATTATTTTAAAAGGTTTTCTGATTCCTACAATTACTCTGACTTTTCCCATTCTAATACCTTCATTTTATTCAAGCTTCGCTCTGATCTAGATATGAAGCTTCCTCCATTATAATCAAGCACAAGCATACCCAAACCGACCCCAACGCCGCCGGCAAACCCTGCTACAGGACTGGCCTTGTAGATGCCGATTACACCTCCTGTTGCCATACCCCCGAGAAAAGTTCCTTGCCAAACCCTTTCACCTGACCACGAATTGACCATACATTCAGTTCCTATGTACGCTACAGCAGCAGCTCCAAAAAGCGCAGCCCTTCTTTGTACTAGTTTAAACGATTGTTGTAGAGTTAACTCTGATGTTTTTGTCGGATCAGATACAGGATGTGCCCATGCGGCTTCGGCAGCACCAGCAAATCCACCAAACAGAGTTCCTTGTAGAGCTGCACTCAATACTTGTACAACACCCGATTCCTCACGAATATCTCCACCCATTTCAATCTCAATTTGTTTGCTTCTTTCTATCGCAGCGTTTTCTGTCCGTCCTCGACTGATATTCTGGTTAGGTTTAGGTTTATTTTCATGGATGGAAGGAAGGAACTGGTGTTGTCACAGACAGCCCAAAGAAGCTGCCGCCAGGCCAAATAGCCCCGACGCAGTCGGCCCCCCAGGAGGGGTTACCACGTTGCTGCGTTGATGATCCCCTCCCGGGGGGCCGACTGCGTCGGGGCTATTTGGCCTGCCGGCAGCTTTCTTTTTTCATTGCTTCGTGGCGTAGTGGATTAGCCCTGGTCGTGAGAAAGTATTTGTTCACAGTCAATAGATTATGGTTGTTGTATCTGGCCATGTAACGGGGAACCACGTTTTAATCCAATCTCGGAAATGATGGTGTTTGTGTCGCTTTTTGCACGGACAGAATTGAATATAGGCTCGGTGAATGCCAAAAGCCTCGTGACTTGTTCACGCTGTGTTATACTGCGGGGACAAGAGTTAACTTGCTCCTGTTGCAAGCCTTTGAATCTGCCCTGTGTATCATGTGCACGCTGAACACGCTCAAGTGCTACTTGTGGGCTGAGTCCGTATAGCCTGCCCAGCAATAGAGAGGCGATGATGCCAGCTCGACCGGAACCGCCCTTTGAAAAAATGTACAAACGTTCACCCTTCCGCAACCGCATCTCCAAGTCTCTACAAAAGTTCAGTATAGTCTGGTCATCTTGGTCACGTTTATGAACCCCATTGTTGGGAAGAGTGAAGTAAATGAAATCGACAAAAGGAGAAAAGTTGTCGAATTTGGCTTTTGCCCTGTTAAAATCCTGCAAGCGGTTGGCATATGCGCGATTAAGAGCATCCTGTTGAGAGCGGCCGTAACCGACTTTCAACCCGCGATCCATACGTTTCTTTGCGCCGGCTAATGCTTCTGAGGTGGCGTTGACCCCAATTTGTAATTCATTCCGTATTTCAGCACTAACGGTTCGCACCTCTTGGTCAAAAAGCCAGCCGTTGTCGTGAGATTTTTCCATTCGCCTCAATTCGTGACGAGACAAGAGGCAAACAAACGTGTCTACCCCAGCTTCAAGTAGTGAGGCAACACTGCTGCTACGAGCTGTAATTTTTTTGCTAGCTGGCCTCGCCTGACCAATGGGATACCCACCAAACATAATTTTGCAATACGCGCCTTTGACAAGCCAGGAAGAACAGTCTGTAGGCCCAGTTTGTGTGTTTCGAAAGTTCTTGAGGTGGTTCAAATCAGTAACTTCCAGTGTTCCATCAGGGCGAAGCGTCATACCGGTACTAGGCAAGTTTGGTAGTTTCAAGCCCAATGCAGGGTGCCAAGGTTTGGAAAAGTTGTCCGCGGCCCGCTGGTCGTTGAATCGAAGTGTGTGCTTCTGCGCAATTTTATTTAGTTTTTCAGACAAGTCTCCCAGCTCTTTACTTGGGTCTTGCTGGTCGGATTCCTTCAGTTCGACCAATAGTAGTCTTCGGAGACCGTGGACATCTTCGTCAAGGCCGTTGACGTCGAGGTGTTTTGGTGGCAAAACATGCGAGATGTAGTACTTCCATTTGGCCACCGCTTCTCGTTTGAGGCCAGTTGCAAGTAGGTCAATTTGTACAGCTAATCTGGTACAAAGCTTTTTCATATGTTGATACCAGGCTTCCATCTCCTCTTCAGTTTCAAAATACCTTATACCATCTCGTGTAACACCATTTTCTCTCAACCACTTTTCCCTCGCGAGACGGGCTCTTTCCTTGCGCTCCAGCTCGAGCTGGAATTCACGAGCTTTGGCTTGTTGCTCGGCGCGCATCTGTGCGGCAATTTGCTGCTCCATACTTAACTTTTGACGCAAAACGAATCGCGAGAAACGTTGGGCCGTCTTGGCGGCTAGTTCGCGTCGTTCTTCTTCCCTATGAGCATCCCTTTGCTGTATCCATGAGTCGAATCCATTCCTTAAATGTCTTAAAAACCATTGATACACAGTATGCCGCAATTTACGCTGTTTGTTATCATGCGGGGACTCGAGCTCGTCGATGTGCAACAGTTCTCTCCTGGGTCTAAATCTACGATTTCTTGACCGTTTGCTGGTACTGGTGGTGGTAATGTCTTCTTCCTCGATGTGTTTGCGTTTTCGCTCCGTAACATCGGCAACGATGTTTTTCACACGACTCGGGTCAGCATTCAAAAGTCCAGCCATTACTCCATATGCCAATATTTCAACAGTGTAATATGCACTTGCTCGTTCACCTCTAGTTATTGCCGTTGTTCCTGATCGAATCGATTTTGTCTTTGGGTTTGGTATTGTAGCACTTGTTTGGAAGGGTGCCTTTATGACCCTCCCAGTGCATTCTCTTGATGGATCTCTTGGGTCAGCCACAATGACAATATCTCCTTCAAAAAAGTACCTCGTCGGTGGTTTCAAATTCACCTTTGTAGACACTTTGGACCTTGGCGTTGGGCTGTGATAGCTAATGGAAGACCAAAAATCTACAGGTGGATATTTCTTGTATTGATATGAACGATTCGACTTTTGATTTTGTTGAAACAATCGTTTCGCTTCTTGTTTATACTTCACGGCAAGATGTTCAAACGCGTCAAAGTTATCCCTCCTTTCACGATGTAAATCACTTTCAGCAATAAACCGATCATCGAGTTCATTTTCATGTTTATCCAAAAGTTTTCGCAACCACATCAATCTCGTATCCCCATCCTTTT
>JACLAD010006391.1_pt1 | contig 12028 bp, 2 predicted proteins | sample 8027901 | NCBI WGS metagenome assembly JACLAD01 (sample SAMN15725071, study PRJNA655200) | protist metagenome | isolation source: fluorescence activated cell sorting (FACS) single amplified genomes of... | place: Spain: Blaines Bay Microbial Observatory, Mediterranean Sea | collected 2016-07-05
GAGTAGTGTGTTTGTGTATGTACTTGGTGCTGATCATGATCAAGTATGCTGTGATGGACCTTGTGGACGTGAGGATATTCCTGAAGGAGAACCTGTTGTTGCATGTCGAACGTGTGAGACTGATGTTTGTAGTGATTGTGCTGATTTGTTGGCAATGAAGGAAGTGAGTGGTTTCACCAAAGCTCATTGGTATGTAGTGATTGGGGATCGTTGTGGACTTGAAGGTGAAACGAATGTTGATCAAGTGGACAAGTTTGGGTGGACGCCGTTGTTTTGGGCGCAATTCAAAGGAAGGGCTGACTTGTGCGAGGTTTTGTTGAAAAAAGGTGCAGATGCGAACCGGGAGTGCAATGGTAATACGGTTCTTTTAAAGGCACTGGACGATCTGCTCTTGTCTAAAGAGGAAAAGCGTAAACTGGTGGTTTGTCTTGTTGAACAAGGTGCAAATCTTGAGAAAAGCGTTGGTGGAATGACGCCGCTGCTAATTGCAGCATCGGATGGTGACGTTGAAATGGTAAAATTATTGTGTAAATTTGGTGCCAATGTTTCTGCTGTTGACGAAGATGGGTGTAATTGTGTTTATTTTGCTGTGAAACAGCTTGGCTATGAAAGTGATGCTTTGAAGTCTCAACAGTGTGGGGAACTGTTGGCGGTTCTGTGCAGCGAGTTTGGGGTGGATTGTAATAGGTGTGATAATAAAAATGGTTATAGTGCTTTGCAAGTGGCTTGTTTAGACGGGAACCTGGAAGCAGTGAAGTCGATCGTTGGTGTTAATTTTGTAGATATCGAGCACAAGAGCAATCTTGGTGAGACTGCGTTGCACCTGGCTTGTCGTTCGGAGATTGCTGGTTGTGGTGATGAAATCGTAGGGGTTTTGCTGGAAGCAGGAGCGGACGTGGGAGCTGTGACGTTAGAGGGTGTTACACCTCTGCACTTTGCGGCGTTGTTTCGCGACAAACATGTGGTTGAAACCCTTGCAAAAAAAGGGGGGGATGTGAATCGCGTAGATGGCGATGGAGACACGCCACTTCACTATTGTGCGGCCAAGGAGGAAGAATATGAAGACCGCGTTGATGTGGCCAAATGCCTTATAGAGCAGGGTGCACGTTTCGTTGGCAATGCGAAAGGTTTCACTCAACTAGCGGTAGCAGCTGCAGCAGGGAATCGCCCGGTGGCCAATGTGTTGGTGCTGGCCGGCGCCGAGGTGGTTGACGAAAAGGCAGCGAAAAGGCGCAAAACATCTACTTAGAGTTTTTTGCAAAGTGCTTCATTTTCAAATAAATGCTGGGACGCATAGCCCCAAAGCGGCGTTGGAAAGTATCAGGGTTTGATGTTGCGAGATGCAATACCTCGTCGAGGCCCACCTGATTAACCAAGCGCACGGAGCAAGCCCTTTTGGGGCGTTTTTTTTTAGTTTTTGGTTTGTTCAAGGGTGATTCTTTGATACGGCGTTCTTCTTTCTGCTCCCTGATCCGTGGTGGGGCTCTCTTTTTGATCTTGGTGCGGAGCTCCTCCTGCGTGGTTTCCAGTCGCTGTTTTAGCTTGGTGACTTTAAATTCAGCGCGCTGTTGTTCACGCGTTGAAGGCCTTTCGAATCCCAGTGCGGGCGATTCCCGGATTTTTGCAAGCTGGTTTTGACGCCGCTGTTGTAGTTTGCGCTGGTGGTCCATTTTGCTCGAGTAGTCCAATTTTCGAGCGATCCTTGATTGGTCCATGCTCTTGATGGCGTGGGCGAGCTCAAAATAGTCCAGGTCTCCGCTGCGGTCAGCGTCTAGTTTTCGCATGACGATTTTCGAAATGGACCACGCTCCTTGTTGAACCCCAAGCCTGTGCAAAAAGCTCTGGAATTCCTCCACGTTGACCGTGCCCCTGTCACTCTTGTCCATGTCACGGAATATGTTGATGAATCTGGCTTTGCCACGATTCATTTCCCGGCGTAGCAAATCCATCGCATGCTCTACCGTCTTGTTGCGTTCCACGGTGGCGCGAATAGCGTCGGCTGTCATACCACCACGTACAGCGCTCTTCCATGTGTGCATTGCGATGTACATTTTGGGGTGCTTTAATCTGGCTACCACGCAAGGGGGCGTTTTCTCTTTCGTGAGGGCAAAATGTTGGGACTCTTTCAGTCTTGAAGCCGCAAGGGCTTCCCTGACACCCCACTGCACAGCTTGAACAGACTGCTGATCCACATAGCGGACTGCTTTGTACATTTCTTCATATGTTATGCCTTGTTTCGACCTGCTCTTGTTTACGTAATCGAACACGCTTTGCGACTCTTGCACCGTCAGTCCAACGTCAAGTTTCGCAATCAGTGCCGCGAATTCTTTTCGCGAAAGAAACCCATTGCTATCCAAATCCATTGTTGTGAATAAATCCTTGGTGCGAATATGCTCCTCGTCAAGCAGGATTTTTATTTTAGCCAAAGCTTTCGAATCGGACGACAGCTTGGACATACTCAAGCGCGGTTTTCGCTGCTTTTTCTGATGGCGCAAACTCTTGCCTTCCTTTTCGTGCTGCTTGTCGATCTGCTGTGCTTTTTGTAAAACCTTGTCTGCATGTTTCCGCAACATACCCACGCGATATCTTTCTGCTTCTGCGACACGAAGTTCCAGCTGCCGCCTCTTTAATACTTGTCGTGCAGTCAAAGGGGGGATTTTACCACCAGGCTTTCTCGCTGCGAATTTCTGCTGCTTGTCAATATTGTTATTAAATATTTGTAAATCTTTCTTCGCCTTCCATATTTTACACGCTGCATCCGTTTTCAGTTTGCGCAGTTCTGCGCGTTGCAAATCAGCAAACTCTTTTTGTTTTCTCAAACGCGAATTTTCCCGAGCCCGATTTGCCTTTTCCGTGTGCCATGAGTGATAAACCTCTTGAGAAACGTCCTTCTTTAGAGCTACCTTTACCGAATTTTGGAACACATCATCGATCGACTCTTTCGGTTTATTCCACCGCTTTGGAAAACCTCGACCGGGGTCCAACAAAAGCGGCGATAACTGGTCAATTACTTTAGGACTTTTTGGCGATAAGGGTTCAATAGGAGAGCGCATACATGTGAGCTCATCGGTTATTTTGGGAGATATTGATTCAGGGGTACGTACTTTGCCAATCGCTACTTTCAACTCGGTTTTCGCGCGACCCTTTGAATACGGCAATCGCCCTAATTTACCATAAAACTTTTTCGAAGTTTGTAAACGAGCAAGATCCCTTTGTCTTTTCACTCGTAACGGCTCAAGCTTTATCATTGATTTCGGCTTACCACTCACTAAAGAAGGGCAGCTACTCACATTCTTATTCCCCTTCATCATCGATCATTTACACTTCACTTCAGTTCCGGGAGTTGTTAACCGGACAAAAATTTCTCGGCTCTTAACATTCCCGGAACTTTTTTACAAGTTGAAAGAAGAAACAGCCCGCCCGGCAGGGCAAAGAGCCTCCACGGCAGTGGCCCCCCGGAAGAGCCTGGAGCCGGGAGGGGATAATTTCGTCACAATTTGGAGCTAACCTCCTGGGGGGCCGACTGCGTCGGGGCTCTTTGCCCTGCCGGCCGGGCCACGGCCCGGGTCGCCGGGCGATGGGATGGATGGTATGAGCCGACAAAAAGGTTCCGTTGAAATTGTAAAATCTCGAAAAAGAAGAGAAAGAGAGAGAGAGAAAGTGATTGAGAAAGGCAAAGGAGGGATCGAGAGTGTAAAATCGAAACTAGATAGGAAATGATTGGTATGGTGATAAGGTGAATATATGCATGATGGAGGGACAAGCTCTTTCTCGTAAAAAGAAACGTCAAGCTGATAAAGAATTGCACGATTTTATCTTTTCGATTGAAAGCTCTGCGAAGAAAGTTTTGAAAGATGCGACGAAACGAAAGAAACAGGAAGCAAGCAGGGCGAGGTTATTGGCATTACAAAATCGAACCAAACGTAAACGGCAGCGAGGCGAAGTTCGGTATACAAATATTAGTGTAGAAGAAGAAGATATGCGTAACGATGGTCCTGAAGGAAATATGAATGTGGAGGTTCCAGCGATTTCTCAAGCTAGTCAAGCACCGAAGAAGAATCAACAAGAGAAATCAAGCCACACTCCACAGCTTCCGCAAATATCGAGTCCAAGACGGTCGAAATCGCATGCAGCCGCAATTATTGCTCGTGTACAAAAGAAATTGTCCGAGTCGCCGCTTGCGGCCACAACTGATGCGTCCAAGATTTCCGCAGCAGGTAAGGAGGCGAAAGTCTTACTGAAGGAGGTTAAAAAGAGGAAAGAAAAGGAAGCAGAGGCAAAGATGAAGCGCAAGCCAAGATTGGTTCACGCTATAAATAACGATCGAGAAATGATTAAAGTGCGCGGGCATTTTGCACCGGGCACTGTGGCAAGTCGCGCGGAACACGCTGTTCCACGCAGGCTGGCGCTATCAATGTGGCTGGATCCAGAGAAGAAGACTAGTTTGGATAAGGGTTTGAGCTCTCAAGCTCTGAAAGCGCTAACGCAAGCCAATGAATTGCAAGGGCCGACGAATTGGAGCTCTGTAGATCTACGCCTAAAGTATCGGGATGAGTTGAAGCGCACTGAAGCTTGGGAAATATCTTGCGAGCGAGAAGCGGAAGCTGAACGGCTCCGGAAAGAGGAGGGCACATTTATTCCTGTGGTGCTCGTTACTCGTCATCCCTTCCACGTTGACTTTGAGTTTGTTATCTGTGAAGAGAATCGTCAGGCGGCGAATCGTGCGCGAGCTAGAAATCGTCTCAAGGCATTCAGTTATGATATGCCTGTAATTTGGTCGGTGAACCGTCCAGCAAACCCGCTGGAGCTTTTGGATCAAGCTAGATCAGCGGAAGAGGGTGAAGAAGACGAGGAGGGCGGGTTGGTCCATGAATCGTATCCGCCACAGTATCGTGGTGTTGGCGGACTTATTGATAGAAGAGACAAACTTGCGCACGAGGCGGCAAATTGTCAGGTCCAATCTGTGACTGGAGAGCGTGCAATGCGTGGAGCAAAGCACACTCCGAATGACAAAGATCGCGAGTATATTGTATCAATTCAAGCCAAGATTCAGAAAGCGCGTAGCAACGCTCGTTTGGCAAATATGGTTACAGGGAAGCCGACAATAAAGTCAGCGAAGCGGCAGAAAATCGTGCATCCAGAGGATATGAAGGATGCGGTGCGTGAACAAGCATTCACGCGTTGCATCCTTTTCGTAGATGCCAAGGGTTTGCTGGCTGTGAATCGGGACAAAAATTCAGTTGATGATGCTAAAGAAGGAGACGATCTTTTGGGGCGCGATGCTATTTTGATTTCTGTTTTTTACAGGCCCAGCGACGGCGGTGTGAGTTACGAGGAAGAGCAGCCTCAAGACCGCCCGTGGGTGATTTGTGCGTATTCGGCCGTTGACTCGACAGAGTACAAGATGTATTTGAGCGAATCCGAGATGGATGAGTTCTTGGAACAGCGCCAGACGGTACAGCACACGAGGTATGACCACGTGGTTTCGCTGTATCGAGAAAAGGCGCAGCATCAGGCAGAAATACTAGATCAAGCGGTTGCGGAAGGGCGTCACTGCCAACGAGCAAGATGGTGGTTTGTGGTTAGCCTGGCATCGCGTTCCGCGCATGTCGGCCAGGCGGATGGGCCTGAAGACCAGTATGCCCAGTTGGCGGGTTTCTCCAAAGATGAAGCACGTTCTTGCATTCAACAAGTTGATAAATGGCTTGCCGAGCGCTCTGTAAGTGCAGAACTGGTGAGTATTGTTCATCGACAAGCAATTCACGTGCTGTTGTCAAGTGACGGATCGAGTAAGGGCGAGGAAGAGAAGAAAGAAGCATGCTTAGTGGTAGCCTCGGTGGCTGCGATTGCAGAAGATGACCCAGAGACAACGTGCGTGGTGGTAAAGCTGTTGAGACTCGGTGACATGGCCCAGTTTTCGTTGTGCTTTTCCGTGAGTGCAATTCGTAAATGGATGGTCGATACGAAATTGTCTGAACAAGTCGATATCCCGCCTACTTTGGCCAAGTGGTGGCTACTGCGCTCGGAGTGGAAAACGAATTTGTTTCGCGCTTTTTTCTCGAAACTGTGTTTTCAGCTGGATGGGACCATGGCTTTTGTGCCGGGGCTTGCCATTGCTCACGCAGCAGTGCAATATGAGCGATACCGAATGATTACGGAATCGATCAAATGTAAGATTTCGGAAAGCGCGGAGGCATTAAGTAAGCCACCGGAATTCCAGGTTTTATCGAAAAAGGAGCTCATGAATGATTTTCTCACCGCAAGTAGCGAAGAAGGCGGGTTGGGGATACTGGAAAAGATGTGGACAGTGCGACGTGTTCGTTTCGGTCCGCCTGATATTAACGTTGGAAAAGATGAAGTTGAAGAAGAAGAAGAAGAAGAAGCAGAAGCAGCAGAAGGAGAAGATAAAGAAGATCTCCTTTTGAAGAGCATGGCGCTCCTAGTATCCGGTAGGAAACCAGGATCTCGTAATTATATTGGTGGAGATCCACCGTCTACCTCACTAAAGGGGCGGATTTCAGTGGTTGTGGCTATGTTTACTAGGGACCGCATGATTTCTTCGACCAACTCGGTGACATGTGTGCTTTCGACTTCTCTGGACAACCCGCTGCTGGCTCCTACAGTAATGAGCTGTGATCCCGAAGCTTACTTTCCTGCTGTTGAACCTGAGTATCTTGATCTCCCGAAACCAGAAGAGTGCCCAATCTACGTGTCCCCATTCGTGGTTCGCTCTGTAATAAGCAAACTGGACTTTCGCGAGTCGGTGACCATGCTAATTCTTAACGCATCCGCGACGGAAAAAGATTTGGGCAGTGTGGCGGCCAACTCTAAATACGGGTTCGGAAAGAACGAAGCTAGCGCGGGACATCGACGTCTCGACCCCGAGATTACACAATTCAACTTCCGGTCCCGATTCACTGCGGCGCTGACAGAGTTGTGTAAGCCCGACCCGGTTTTCCCCGGAATGGTGTTTGGTATCACGGAAACATCCGCCACGCTCAATGCAGCGGACGTATGGCCGTTTCGGTATACATGGCATTCGGATGAACTCACGGTGGAAGTTTTGACACGGCCCAGAGATTGCTCCGACTACGCGTACGTTAATAACAGAGGCGCCACGGTGGGAAGTAACGATCCGAATGGATATCGTAGCGACATGCGCGTGGAGGAGTGCGAGGCATTGGTGCGCGTTTCCAAGACTGAGCAAGTCAAGTTGTTGAAAGATCTTGAACAGCGCCTTGAGCACGAGGAAAAGGACAAGGTTCTCCTGGCACGGCTCGAGGCGGCACGCAAAAGCGCACAGCAGTCGGAGGAACAGCGCGCTTTGCTCGACCAAGAGCTCAACGACAAGCGCTTGGCCAAGGAGCGACGGCTTCGCGGCAAGGCAAATGGTGCAGGTGCCCGCAACGAGGATTGGCTCCGCAGGGTTCAAGACCCAGGAACCAAAAAGCTGGGACGGTGGAAGTTATGGCAAGCCTATCTATACTTGGATCAGGAAGCCAAGGCCATTATTGTTCGTGCAGCAGAGCAGGTTGAGCTGGACCAACTCGCCAGGATAGCTGCGGGAGCGCGCCCTGTCTCTCAGGAACAGCTCAAAGAGGAAGCTTTTGCACTGGCAGTAAAAGAGGGCACTCTTTTCTATCACGAAGAGCGCGAGGATATATACCAATGGGATCAACCCGTGGGTTGGGAAGGTGTGGCCACGATACCACCTGAGTTTCCTGATGATGATGATGATGATACGGTAGCAGCAGGAGCAGCAACATGTACTGTAGACGAGAAAAATGCCATGCAGACGGAAACTTTAATCGGGCTTCGTCATGACGACTCACGCATACAAGAGGAAGCACTCACCCTGGGAGAAGATTACAACCCAGCACGGATGGCTAAACTCAAGGAAAAGGAGCTAGCGGAGATCCGTGCTCGCGATGCTCAAGTCGCACTTGAGGCCGCAGGGAACGTCGAGCACTCCCGTCGCCTTCGCCGCATCGAGGAGAACATGCGCAATTGGCTCGACGCCCGATCAGTCACCAAGTTGGGAGCATTCGACCTTCGTTTTACGTTTCAAGAGATGGACCCTGATCGCACAGGGGTGCTCTCGTATGACGAATTTCGGCTCGGTATGGCCAATATGGAGCTCGAGCTTCCACTTGAGGACCAAGACACCATCATACGCCATTTGGACCGCGAAAGTGACAATCGTGTCGATTACCTAGAGTGGATTCACTGGATGGTATACGTAACGCGTGCCAATTCAAAGGACCAGTGGCTAGCCACTTCGATATCGACACCTGAGTTGGGACCCAATACTTGGGCCCAAAAGGCCGCGCAAGACAATCTGCTTGCGTCCATAGGACCATGGCACGAGTACAAGGACTCAAGTTCAGGACAGCATTACTATTTTAATAGTGTTACGAAAAACTACCAATGGGTCATGCCAGAAGAGGTCGCCGTGGAGCAGCGCCAGAGTCGTGACGCTCGAGAGCTTCGCCAAGCCCAAGAAGCAGCTTCGCTTGCTGCGCGTGCTGCAGCCGAATCTGCCGAGCAAGCTCAGCGTGCATCAGAGCGCTCCATGGAGCGTATTGTTGAGCAGCTCTCTTCGTCTTCTGCTTTTGTCCAGCTCGTTGCAAAGGAACTTGGCTTCAGCCCCGAGCTGCTCAGTCAAGAGCGTAAGGAAAAACAGCGCAAAGAGCAAGAACAGTCCATACTCCCCCCTCTTAAGCTACCTCGCCTCTCTAAAGCACAAAAACAAAAAGCTAGACAGGAAGAAGACGATCTTTGGGAACAAGTTGAAAGCACGGACGATGACGACGACGATGAACATGACCATGAAAACGACGACAATGACAACGTCGATGCTGAAAAGGCACTTTCCAAACCCGGTGTCGAATGGAGGCTACTCCGCCCCGGTGTGTTAAAAGAAGGATTCATTACGCGCGCATTCAAACCCAACACTCGTGGAGCAGATATGCAGGTTTTTTCTTCAAACATGAACAATACAAGCCTAGTCGGTGTGGTCGACCCTGCAGATGTCAGTCACATCCCCTTTGAGGACTTTCCGCCCGTTGAAACAAAATTTATTAGCGATATTATGGAAGACACATTGGCGCAAACGGATCAAACCGCAGAATCATTGCTTGATCGCTCCGATGAGGATAAGATGATCGAAATGGTACAAGATACCTTCCTTGCGATTAAAAATTCCAACTTTGAAAAGGTCGTCGAGCTCCTTGACCTCGGGGTCAAAGTCTCCGAAACAGATGAAAACGGCAACACCATGCTCTTGGCTGCGGCACAACAAGGCAATAAGCGTCTCGTTAAATTTTCACTTCGACGCGGGGCGGACATCAACGCACAGAATCTCAAGGGCAACACTGCTCTTCATTTCTGTTTTCAATACGGGTTTCAAGAGCTCGCCGAATACCTCATTTCCAAGGGCGCCGATGATTCACTCTTGAATGCTGATAACCTCACATGTTACGAAGGCCTCCATGCCGCGAGTGTAGATGCGTTATAATTTTACAGTTAATATGTTTTTTTCTTATTGGCCCAAGCAGGTAAACACTTTTTACGAACACCACGTTTACGTTGAGCGTGCCGCCGTCGATCCATTGCTGCCGATGTTGCACTTGCTCCAAAACTCTTTTTGGGGCCCACTGCTTTTTTCCTACGTTGCATAGGCTTATGATCTTCGCTTCTTGTCGACAACTTGTCATCAACTTGTGGTTCTTTCTCCCCATCGTCAGAAACGGGGCTCTCTCTGTTGGAAGGCAGGCTCTCCCTGTGAGAAGGTAGACTCTCCTTGTGAGAAGGTAGACTCTCCCTGTGAATAGGTACATTCTCACTGTGAGAACTTTGGATGCGAAAAGTATGCAAAGGATAATCCCTCTCGAGGGGCGACTGCGTCGAGCTATTCTGGCCTGCTGGCGCGCCGGCAGCCGGGTGGACACTACCTTTAACGACACTTGAGGAATACATAAAGTGACTAGGGAATGATGGGACTGAAACGGATTGAGGCTCATCCTCTTCATCAGATATGTCATGGTTGAAATCATCCAGGTTGACTGTCTCCAAATTGTCGTCAAAATCAGGAAACGCATCCCGGGCATACTCAAGCGCATTTGAAACCCGTACTCTTGTTTGGGCCCCTCTTACACTACTCTGAAGGGATATGATCTCATTCTCAAACAAGCGGTACCAAAATAGCTGTTGCCCATCGACGGATATGAGATGTTTCAAATAGCGCCTGATGTGTTTGGCCTGCGCTTTTCCAAATGTGCTCGGGGCCAAGTGCACAGATTCAAGATTTATGTGCTCTAAAATGCATTGAGCAATATCTTGTGAGCTAACATGGTTGCCATCAATTTTCAGAACCCGTAACTCTGGGCATACGTGAGCGCAGCGAATGGAGACGTTGGATATCCGGCTATTTGAAAGAAGGAGATGCTTCAATCGAGGAAGCGAGCAGGATTGTGGCAATAGAGCTTTCGCGGTGAGAAAAGAATTTCTGCACATGGACAACTTTTCCAAACTTTCCAACGAAAGCGCATTTGGCATTTGCTGCAGGTTACACCCGTCAAGATGCAACTCCACGAGGTTTAGTGGGATCATTTGCGCATCCAAAATGCCAAGGGGGTTGTCCGAAAGATCCAATACGCGCAGATTTATAAAATCTAACCTACACAATGCCTCGATGCGGTTTCCTCGCAAATGCAATTCGGCCAAGTTTGCCGACAAGTACTTTGAGGCATGTGCCAAAGAGCTTATTTTGTTCTCGTTAAGGTTCAAAACCATAGCGCCTTTTAACGTGTCTTTTGGTGCGACATCAAATAAATGCTCGAGCAAATTTTCACTTGCATCAATAGTATCAATACCTTGAAGTTCCTTTGCAAGTGCTAATGACGTGCATTTGCAGCCTTTAACGTCAATACTTACTCCTGACCTTTTATTCAGCAGAATTCGGGAGGCTTGCGTAACTAACGACTGTTGTAACCGATCTTGGGCGAGCATTGCTCGTTGGTGACCAGAGATATATACATCCCACTGTCTTGTGTAATTTTCTTCTCTGCTCATCAATTTCTCTTCCAAAAGTTCTCTATTATACTGCACGCGAATTTCACAGCTCAAAAAGTCCTCAACCTGCATCCCTCTCGTTTCGATAGCGATCTGGTGTTGTTCTGCCGCTCGAATATTTCGTGCCAGAGCGTCTTCCAACGCCATTTCTCTCTTCACTTTGCCTATCCAGTCACGAATATTATTGGCAAGTAGATCTTCACGAATCATCGCCTTACGATTTGAAGCTAATAGTGACAATTCTCCTTTTCTTTTCATCCTAATTCGAAGTCCCTGCATTCGATTCGAGATCAATTTCATTGCATTTTGAATACGCGTCATTGCGCTTTTTCGTTTCTCTCTTTTCTTTTTACACAAAAACCCTCGCACTATTTTTTCAATCATTATGGCTGCATCAATCCGTCGATTTTCAAGTTGAATACGTTTTTCATGGATTACACGCATATCATCAAGTTCTTTCAGTGTTTGCATCCTTTCAGCTTCTCGTGCTTCAAGCTCATCATTGAGTCGTTGTAGAAAATTTGGTACCTCTTCTTTCGGGGGCTCTTCTTTCGGTGGCTCTTTTTTGAGGCGCTCTTCCTTTTGTAGCTCCTCTTTGTGCTCATATAATTCTGGTTGCTCCTCTTTTGGTAGTTGTGCTTCTATCGTGACCTGCTCAACTTTTGACTCTTCAGCTTTTGACTCTTCATGTATATTCGCCTTCTTTTGGACATTTAAGTTTAATAATTTCTCCTCGTTGGTAATTTCTTTGGAAGCAATAGAATCGATTAAATAATAAAGAGTTTGATAAACAATTTCGACCGTAGGATCTACATCACTTTTATCGTTAATAACTTGAAGTTGATCAAAATCAACCCGAAACTCTTCAACAAGTTGACTTTGAAATACTTGAGTACTATGAAACTCAGCCCAAACTCGTTTTAACTCGTCGTCGTCGTCGTCGTCGTCGTCGTCA
>JACLAD010007735.1_pt1 | contig 12027 bp, 6 predicted proteins | sample 8027901 | NCBI WGS metagenome assembly JACLAD01 (sample SAMN15725071, study PRJNA655200) | protist metagenome | isolation source: fluorescence activated cell sorting (FACS) single amplified genomes of... | place: Spain: Blaines Bay Microbial Observatory, Mediterranean Sea | collected 2016-07-05
ATATATATATATACACGTATTACTTACTCAAACCAACTTGTATCTTTTCCGTAAGACATATCAATATGCCGAAAAGAAGTAAAAGTAAAAAAGACAAGAAAAAGAAATCTACAAGAAGGAAAAAACATCCAGTTATAGATGGTGATATACTCGAAAATAGTATCGGTCGTGATGTGCCAATTTGTAACTTCATGAAAAAGCCTGGGTTAATATGCTTATTTCTAGTTGGGATATTATGTATTGTATTATTTAAAGGGAACAATCGTGGTATCGTCGCATATTTTAAGCGGCATCGTTCTAATGCTGTGTTAAATCAACGATTTACTGTGCCATTTCACTATGAAGAAGAAAAAGGTCTACAAGACAAAGATACAACAACTTTATCTGATGGATGTAAAACGCCGTATCTTTTTGAAATTGAGGAAAATATGGATTTTGGAGGCAATGATATTCGTGGAGGCGGGGGCGTTCAAACTTCTTCTTTGGGGCACTGTTGTCAATATTGTGCTCATACTGCGCATTGTAAAGCATTTACTTACATTATGGAAACGAAATATTGCTGGATGAAACATTCAAAACCCGATGATAAAGGAAAGTTAAGAAAGACGGCGAAGGTGATATCTGGTTATTTGCCAAAAGACATTTTTCTTAAAAAAGAAGACAAATTAGATGAAGAATTGAAACAAATTGGTATAAATGGTCATCTATTGCAAAGTACAACAGAAGTTTATCAAGGAACACCCAGGAAAAACACTGCACAATTGGAAGGGTATACCGTTTTTTATGGTGTATATAGAAGCAGTCATTTTCAACTTGTACAAGATCATTTGAATCGTGAACAAAGAAATTATTTAATTATGCTCCATGCAATAGAGAAACGTCGTAATGCTTTAAAAGCAATAAATAATCTAGAAATTTCAGAAAAAAACAGAAAAAATCCTCTTGTCGTCGATGTAGGTGCAAATCAAGGCTTATTTGCACTATTTGCTGCGAAAATGGGTGCAGATGTTGTTGCTGTTGAACCCCAAGTTCGTTTATGTCGTTTAATAAATTGGTCCGCGCTTCAAAATGGTTTTAAAGTTGGGCATGAAATTGTTTTATATCAAAGTGCGATTTTAGATAAATATGAGCGTGTTAATATGCGTGATGCGAATATTAATGAAGGTGCGATTGGTACCATTGTAAGAGGGGCTAGTGGGAATATTCAAAGTCATCCAATATCTGATATTGTCCCTGGAAATCGATCTATTGCATTTTTGAAAATTGATGTTGAAGGTGCTGAATTAGCTGCCATACGTTCTGCATATAAATTATTCAATAAACATCTTGTTGATAATGTGGTAGTCGAATTTGGTCCACCCAGCAGATGGAGACGAACATTAAATATGGCACCTAGTGTTGCAATCAAAGTCATGACTGAGATGACAAATAAATATAAATTTGATATACGATTATTAGATAGTCAAGTATATAGTCATTACACCGCTTCTCGAGGTACTTGCCTCGGATCAAATGGATGTTACAAACCAATTTCATCTTTAAGCAATATGAATGTATTAATCAGTGCTATGAGAAAATGTGATTGTGAAGCTTACTTACATTTTGCCCATAATACAGAGCTTAAAACACAAATCGATGAAGGTATTGGTGAAACGTTTTCGTGGCTAAGACTGTAATTTTTTTGGACCCAGATATAACGGGGGGTGGGGAGAGAGAGAGAGAGAAGAATACAGAGCAAAAATTGAAACATTTGTGTGTTCTTTGTTGTTGTACGTACATAAGTAAATGCAAGTCTCTGTAAAAAAGTACATACGAGAAGGTATATATATAATATACGAATGAGTAAGAGAACATTTTTATATAATATAATATATGTACGCGTATACTGTATGTGAAATGTAAAAATTGTTTTTAAAATTTTGATATTTTTTTTATAACAGATTGTCCGGGTCTTTTTTAAATTTCTTCTTCATTTTGTTCATCATTCAAATCATCTTCCTCATCATTAATAATATCACCTTCGCCTATTTCCACATCTTCTATTGCTTGAATTACATATTCTAATAAAGCATCTCTACCGTCTTTTTTACAAATAGATTTACATAATGATTGCAATAAGTAAACATCCATACTTGAGCTACTTGATGCTTTTGCTGCTCCATTTTTACCCCACTCCTCCGCTTTTACTAATTCATTTTTAAAAGCAAGTTCTACTTCACGTCCTAAATGTATAGCTGATGCAGTAGTAGCAGTCAATCGTTCCAATTTTGGCAAAACTTCTCTTTCTGTCCGTCTTTGTACACTAAGTATTGCAGCATTTAATTTGCTTTGTGCTCTAGCATGAGTTCGAGATGAAATCGATACAATCGATTCCGTATCACTATCTGCTAAACTATCACTAAAATTATTATTACCATTATTTGAACTATTGTAAAATTTATTAGCAGATGCTTTTGCTTCCTCTTCCGCTGACAGTGCGTCCATTCGACTTTGTTTTGATAATTTCATATAATTCATTATAGCTTCATAGCTGGTTTCATTTCCTAATACTTGCCTTAACCTAGATGATGCACGACGATTGCGACGATTTGTTCTTTTATTATTACTATTTGCAAACGAGGAGTTGTTGTTATTAGGTAGTTCCCCAACAACGTCTTCTTGTTCCACATTATTACCGACGGCTATATCTTCCACACTTAACCCTTTGCTTTCCACCATCAAATCCATTTGACTCTATTTCTTTTTTAAATTATTTACGTCTTTTTATATATTTCTTCTGCTTTATTGTATATTCTATTTCATTAAATCTTGTTTTCTATGTTTACATATTGTACTAAATTACACACTCCCTAGACTCGTATAAATTGTATATATGATAAATATTAAAGTTATTTTATGATGAAGAAATATCATCCATCAAGTGTGCAAGGCAACCAAGAAGTGCAATAAAAGTGGAAGAAAAAAATAGGAAACCTGGCCTGCTGGGCCTGCCCAGCCTGCAAACTGGCAAACCGCCAACCGCCAACATTTAGATATCAAATGACAATAATTTATACTTGAAAGGGAAATTAGAAAATCAAATTATACTATCAAATTACGTATTATGGTATACTTTGAATTTTAAGTATAAAATAATTTGAAAATGCAAAAAAAACGACGCAGCAGCACCGTTATTATTTTTTCTATAACTTTAGTTTATTCGGATTTTATCCAGCCCGGCCAGCATGTGATAGCATTGTGAAATTTGACACGTGATGAAATTTTTGATTATTATTATTCTATGCACCTTTTTAAAATAATAATAAATAAAAATATATTTATATTACTGTACTCTCTCTCTCTCTGCATAACATATATATATATATATGTATCAAATTATATATAGAACATCTTTCTTCTTCTTCTTCGATTGTAACAGTAACGGTAACAGTAGTAGTAGTAGTAGTAGTAGTAGTAGTAATAGTAATAGTACTTATATATCAAAGAAAGCAAAGAACCACAGGAAAACTATAATATAATTCTTTTGACATGAAACTCGTTTCTGCCATTTTATTTACCCTTCTTGTGGCATGTTGTTTATTACCAACGCCCGTATCAGCAGTTGAACATGTAGATATTCAAAGAATATGCGATGTAGATAAGGGTGAATATTTTGATGTGACAATATTGAGGTGTATACCATGCATTAGTGAACAGACAAATGATTACGCTAATAAGGTACCTGATCTTACAAAGCTAGGACCAAGAGGAAATCCTATAAGCTGTACTTGTCGAGCTGGATACATAAAAGTAGCAACAACACGCTTGGCAACATCTAGTAGAGATTATGATATTGTACCTGATTTCACATGTGAAGCGTGCCCAGTTAATTCTGCGCCAACGGAAGACAAGTCAAGATGTATGTCGTGTACACAAGGTACCTACAATACAACAACAAACCAGACTGAGGCGTCAGCATTAACAGCATCAAGTGCGATATACGACTCAATATCAAAAGAATGTGTATGCCATGGTAATACCTTGGCCGGTTCAACTACTTATTACTTGAGAGAAAAAGATTTAGAGACAGATACATTCCTTGCAAGTAAAACTTGCAGTCCGTGTCCAGGTCGGCAATATGTAATTGATAATGATCTGCGAAATTGCCATGCATGTCCACATCCAAACATGACCTTAAATGCGAAAGGTGTATGTGAATGTGATGATACAGGTGGTTCAGATGGTTTTTTTGAGGTTGGAACTGATGGCTTGCCTGCTCATATTTACGGATCTAAAACTTGTATTCCAAAAAAAGAATTAAATGCTTGGAACTTTGGTAGTACAACTGTTAAATTCTTTCCAAATGCCGACAGTAATAGTAACAGTAATAGTAACAGTAATAGTGGTGGGACAAATTCGAATAACAATAACAATCAAAATACGAATAATTTTGGTCAACGATCAACAAGCGCGCCAAGTGGAGAGTCATTTGGCCCTTCGTTAATATTTGATCATTATCTAAGATTAGCTGTATCGAAATGTGCATATTATGGATCACCTGATGATAGTAAGTATTGTGAAATTCTTGCAAATCTTTGTGCGTTGAATTTGTTCGATAAAGATGTTGATTCGTGCAAAATATTAGATGACATATACAGTGATCGTACAAAATGGACAGATGAAGCGCCTGCGGCACGGGAGTGGGTCAAGTCCGTTCCATGGCTGAAGTACTCTGATATAGGGGAACCTGCTGTTATTGATACAAATAAAAACCTTGCAGACATGAAAATAGCAATAGATGCAGGTACTGCGGGCAGTAACTACGTTGACCGTTTAAATTTTACGTTAGCAAAATACTCTTTAAATGGGGAATTTTTAGGTTTTGAACCATTGCGTACGCAATTTTATTATTGCAATAAAAAATCATCTGCCTACGATAGTGGTGTTGGTACGACATCTGATGGCACTGGTGGAAATACAGCTGCGAAACCAACATATGGTCCACCTCCCACTGGTGATACGCGTTGGTTACGATATGGTTATGGTTACTCTGAAACATATTATTGCGATTTGGAGTCATTGATTGAAAATAACGAGACAATATTTTATGATTTGTACTTGACTAATTCTAAAAAATCAACCGATGACGTAGATGCTTTATATCCAGTCCCTATACGTCTGGAAAATTATGTCGAAAATAATAAGTTAGTCAATGTCAATTCAGATACCAATATTGAAGATGATGTCTTTACTAGAAGATTTTTTTTACATGATGCAATAACTACCATTAAGCAAGTAGGGGAAAAGCCAGAGATTTTAAGGTATGCTGATAAAATAGAAATTGAAATTAAGATGATGCAAGAAGGTAATGCAATAAAGGTTAGCCAGGAGGCAACGCTTCCGCCAGTCGTTACCATACATTATACCGATATTAAAGTGGAAGATGTTATAGGGGCAAAGAAAACTACTCAAATTAGCTTCAGTGTTGTTTACACGCAAGATACTAGCACGATAAATGAAGCCATCCGTGTTTGGGCTGGTTTAGGCTACGTCACGGCTATATTCGTGGCTTTGATTGGATCATATGGTGTTTATAGAAAAAATTCTAGGTTAGGGGCTGCTGGTGAAGGCGATAGTTTGATGTACGTCCGAATGGTAGTATATATCTTTGCAGGATTTACGAAAGTGTTTACTTTGATTATATTCATCGCCTTGTTGCTTATATTCTTACCATTTAAGGATCAAGTTGATTTATTTATCTTATTGCCGGTAGATCGCTTGGATAGACTTGAATTTAATGATTATTATAAATTTCGTGTCTTTATAGTTATATGCTTCTTTGGTCAACTATTCAAGGTAATTGAAATAATACTTCAACAAACTGGTGTTGAAATCTTTTTCATGGATTGGGAAAAAACTCGTGGTAAATTGGCAAATACGAAAGATGCAAAAGGAAAAGCACAACAAGCCCCAATCAGCGCATGGAGAACTTTCTTTGTTGCTAATGAGTGGAACGAATTGCAATCGCAACGTCGCATTAATGTTCCATTTACGATCGTCACTATGCTGTTCTTTTTAGTTGGTTGCGGTTGGCAATACCATGCTACACGAACACCAAAAATGGATGATTTGACGCCTGCCCCAATAGACCCAATGTTACGTTTTGTAAATGTCGCAGGGCTTTGGCTTGTAATTGAATTGATTCAAATAATTTTCTTGGATATGATTTGGTTACGTTTTTTTGCTGAGTATCCAGAGAGTCAATTTAAAGACATGTGCGTTATAGCTAAAGTAAGCGTGTTTATAATGGATGAGAAGTATCATGGTTATTACTTACATTGTCGATCTCCTCATGAACATGCAGATGCAAACATGATGGAAATTGATAAAGACTTACAAAAAATGAGAGAGGAATTAACCGTAAGCGATACAATGCAAGGCGTGCCGACGGATGGGAATGATAACCCATTATTCGATACCTTTGAAGTGAGTGTAACTAGAGAATGGCGTGAACATTATGATGTCCTCTATCGCAAGCTAAAGAGCACTATTAGAAATAAAACACAAAATGATAAAGGCAATATGGCAATCAAATTTAAAACTAGAAAGCAAGTTAATAAGTTTTTAAGAGCGTTTGTTGATAATCCAAATGATAGTGAATATCCACGGATGACGATGGATAATTCCGTGCAAAATTGGCTTTGTCGCGTACCGCCACTTATTCAAAATAATCAAAGTATATTAATTGGGGATAAATACAATTCATTTACAAAAACATTATTTTTAGGAGTCGAATTTGATTTGATGCTTTTTAACATATTGACATGGGCCGTAGTCGATTTATGGGCTGGTGATGATACCGGGCATAATCATGTGTTGGCTGCATTTATAACATATTTATCAAACGCTTTAATTATATATATACGGCAAGAATTGGGGCAAAGAAATCTTCATTCAAAAACGATGATTGATGAAAGGTTCCTGTTCTAAAATAAAAATATATATGGACATGTGGATATATATATATATATTCGTATGATATTATAATTTAAATAGTACATATATATATAAATATATAGAAAAGAAGAAGAGAGCTAGAGCGAGATTAAAATTATTTTTTTGTTGGTACAAAAATATATATAATGATATATGATATGATTAAATGGTACGAAAACCGGTATGATATTCTTTTTTATTTTATATATATGCATCATATAAAATTTATTTTAGGCTTAGAAAAAAAAAATACGAAAGTATATTATTGTGTAAAAATATTTTGAGTTTTAATACGGTATCCTATATATATATATATGACATAACATATATTATTCTCTTACTCATATATTATACGAAAGCTTCGTATAATATAAATTTCTTTTTACTCCCGTAAATTAACATACGAACTCGTAAAATATTTATTGATATTATTAATCATACATACTTGATATGTCATTATTTATTATAAAATATATATAATATCATATTAATATCGTATAATACATATATATATATTATATTTCGTACCTTGTACATTTAAATACGGAGTTTGTAGAAGAAAGGATCATAGAAGATATATATGTACAAAGTTCGTACAAGACATTTTCTAATATTGCCCTTTACTTTAATATAAATGTGAGAGAAAGAGAAGAAAAGTGTATTTATGATATCATATATATGTGTGTGTGTTTAGTAGTGGTATACATCAGCTCTTTTTTCAATTTTATTGTTTCTATAATTTACGGCTTTTAAGAAAGCCATTTATTTTTGTGTTTTTTTTTGCTTTTATTGTTGTTATGCATTTGTAAAGAAGTTTACGTATTACATATACTGCTATTTGCAGTATATTTATGAACGTTCACCACGGATACGTCGTGCTAGTTGAATGTCTCTTGGCATGATAGTGACACGTTTTGCATGAATTGCGCACAAGTTGGTGTCCTCGAAAAGACCAACTAAGTATGCTTCGGATGCTTCTTGTAATGCAAGAATTGCTGAACCTTGGAATCTTAAGTCAGTTTTGAAATCTTGTGCGATTTCACGAACCAATCTTTGGAATGGAAGTTTACGGATCAACAAATCGGTAGATTTTTGGTATCTACGGATTTCACGTAAAGCAACTGTGCCCGGGCGGTATCTGTGTGGTTTTTTAACACCTCCAGTTGCTGGCGCAGATTTACGTGCAGCTTTGGTTGCTAATTGTTTTCTTGGTGCTTTACCACCGGTGGATTTACGTGCAGTTTGTTTTGTACGAGCCATATTGTTTATTTGATCAAAAAGTTTGTTTGTTTGTTTTAATTGTTGTTTAATAATTCTTTTGTATATTGCTTACCTTTTGTCTATCTATGATGACATATGTTTTATGTGGTTGCAGTTTGCATGAATTCGTAATAATCCTTTGTTCTTTTAGTGGTATGTGGTTGCTAATCTGATAAAGGCATATTTTTGCGGTACTGTAAAGCGTTGAAATAGCATTAAAATAGCATTGAAAAAACCACTTGTCTTTAACTGCCAACGCACCAACGTTCATAATTGCCTGGACTGAGGACTGCCATCATTGCCAGGATTGCCTCTCCTGCCATGGATTGCCAGATTGCCAGATTTATTGATTCCTTCTTCTGTGTATCTGTGTACAGCAACAAATATTATAATATTTTATCAATAATAAATTCGAAATAAATAGGAATAAGTATTAATATTTAATAATATAAATATAAATATACATATACAAACTAATACAATATACAATATTTATTATATCAAATTTACAAACATATTTAAGAAGAGGGAAAAAAAATACAAGTGTTAGGGATACGACACGAAAAATAAAGAAAAAATTAAAATGAATACCAGTAATAGGGATCCAAGAAACGAATTAATACATGCTATTCGTGGTGAAAAACAATATATGCATTTAAACGAAATAAAACGTGTTAATGGTATATTCCAAAATAATCGTGTAGGTAAGCAATGGAGAAGATTGAGAAAAAATGAAATAGATATGCTTTTAAAAAATGGTAATAATTGTTTACCTGGTACAACATTTGTTGATAATATATATACTACTTTACCTAATGAAGAAACATTAAATACGAAGTTAATACGTAATTGTAGTTTTGGAGGTAACAGAGTTATTATAGGACGATTTGATAATAGTCAAGTAGTAAAAATTAAGAATCAACATCCATTTCCATGTGGTTTATATAATAGCACCTTTATAAATTGCATATTGCTTGATGGATGCTTAGTACGGGATACGTCTTTACTTGCAAATTGTTTTGTTGACGAAGGTGCTATCATTTTTGGTTGTGGACAAATAACATTTTATAATAATACGAATGAAGGTTCGTTATGCGGTAATATGCAAGAGTTACCAATAGCAGTGGAGACTGGTGGTAGAGATACATATATATTTGCTGAGCAAACGGTTGAAGATGCTGCTGTAATTGCTGGTAATCGTCGCCAAGTCGAATTGATACAGAGCTATGAACAGCTTGTAAAAGAATATGGAAATAAAGTTAAATTGCATTGTAATGTAATTGGTCAACATGCAAATGTCTTGAATTGTAATAATGTTGAAAATGTTTACATTGGCTCATATGCTACTGTTGATTCTGCTAATGTCACGAATAGTACTATCTTGTCAGGAAACGGCAAAGAACAAACCATTATAAATGGTGGATCATTTGTTGAAAATTCTATTATACAATGGGGTGTGCATCTTGAATCATTATGCATTGTTACGGGCTCGTTGATGTGCACACATAGCCATGCAGATCGTCATGGTAAAGTAATTGATTCCATCATAGGGCCATTTACTGGCGTATCGGAAGGGGAAGTGACCTCGTCATTACTTGGTCCATTTGTCGGTTTTCATCATCAATCATTAGTTATTGCTACGTATTGGCCAGCTGGGCGTGGAAATATTGGTTATGGTGCAAATGTTGGTAGCAATCATACTGGAAAATTACCTGATCAAGAATTATGGGCTGGAGAAGGTACATTCTTCGGGTTAACTACTGCTATTAAATTTCCATCCAATTTCACCCGTGCACCATATAGTCTAATTGCAACAGGTGTAACAACTCTACCACAACGGGTTGAAATGCCATTTTCATTAATAAATGAATCTAGCGAAACAATTCCTGGTATATCACCTGCATTTAATGAAATTTCTCCAGGTTGGATTTTAGGTTCTAATTTATTTATGGTATTACGTAATGAAAATAAATTTAAAAAAAGAAGCAGTGCCGCATCAGATCGTTTGAAATATGAAAATGAAATTATCACTAGACCTGATAATATTGATTTAATGTTAGAAGCAAGAAGACATTTGATTGATGCTAGTGGAAAAGCGAAGATTAAAACTTTAAAAGGTGAACTTATTTACACCTCAAAAGAAGTACTTGGCCTAGGAAAAAATTATATGACGGAAAATAACAGAAAGGCTGGCATAGAAACCTACACGACATTTATTAAATTGTACATATTACGTACAATGTTATTAGCATTAAATGAAGGATTAAAGCCGACTAATCTGTTCGAAAATAATAATAACAATAATGAATTTTCTGTAGAAAATTCTAACTTTTCGAATGTTTTAGATTTGACATCTACATTAATAATTAATAACAATGATAATAACGCTGGGCAGAAATACACGAAACGTTGGTTTTTACATGCACAACCACTGTATAAAAGTGAAATTGGAACAGATGTAAACATGAAATCTTCTTTAATGATGTTAAATGAAATGAATCATAAAATTGCTGATGATGTTCGAATATCAAAAAGCAAAGATGATATTAGAGGACCAAAAATTATTGATGGCTACGAAAGTGCACATGAAAGTGCTGAAGATGATTCTGTTGTGAAACTGGTCAGAGAAGATTGTGCAAATATGAGTCTGATGATTAGTAAATACATGTCTAATTTGTAGTAAAAAAATTATTTGAAAAGGAATTTTTCTTTTAGCGTTTTTGGTTTTTTTTTCTATTTTTTTATATTTTTCTTTTCGGCCCCTATTTCATACACTGATGTGGCTGACGACACGCTGACACAACACTAAATATAAAAAAATTCAATTATTTTTGTATTTTTTGTTGAGCCATGGTGAGCAACCAATATACTTGAATGATGAAATTGAATAATAATAATAATAAATGTGTACATACATCATAAAGATTTTTAAAATGTGTAATATATTTAATATATCATTTTTCAAGAGTGTTAGTAAATATATAAAATATTAAAAAAGAATATCGGCATATTCTATATTTTACATATTTATATATATATGTGTGCAATTAAGTGGATCCATCCGTTTTAACTACTAGTAAACTTCCCAACTTTAATGCTCATCGGAATTCACTTATGTTGGTTAATGAGACTCATAAATTATTTATGGCGCATGGAGAATTAAAATATGTTCATCGTGATATGAAAAATTCTTATATAAATGCTTTTATGATATTAATGATATCGCTTCATTTGTCTTTAACAAAGAAAGTTATGAGCGTCTTCTTGTGCACTGAACAACCAAATGGATCGTTTACCTTAATAGAGGATCCGGAGACTATTTGTTATGACGTAAATCTTTCATGACATCATTGCAGAAATTGTTCGTATGTCGATGGCAAGTGGTGATGCATCAAATTCACATACGCTTTTATCTTTAAATCTTGATGAGCATAGTGAAAGTATTCGCAAAGAAGTGGCAAGGCGGGTATTACGTATGCCACGAGTTGAGGGTTTAGTGGTCAACAAACAAAATGCAAAAAAAACAGTTTTAGAAATAAAAAAAAAGTAATTTTTCATTTTTTGCGGTAATAAACTATTTTATGGTTTTTTAAATTTATAAAAAAAAAAAAACTTTCTCAAGTACAAAAAATACCTAATCTGGCCTATCAAATATATCAAACACTACGAATCTACTCAGTATATGAAAAGGACTACATTAAGTATAAATATGATAGGGAATGAAAAACAGAAAACATGGCAGAAAAACACTATTTTCAAGTGTAAAACGTTGAAAGGCCTGTGTCGATGCTA
>JACLAD010015553.1_pt1 | contig 12024 bp, 7 predicted proteins | sample 8027901 | NCBI WGS metagenome assembly JACLAD01 (sample SAMN15725071, study PRJNA655200) | protist metagenome | isolation source: fluorescence activated cell sorting (FACS) single amplified genomes of... | place: Spain: Blaines Bay Microbial Observatory, Mediterranean Sea | collected 2016-07-05
TGGTCCTGGCGCTGGTGCGCGCGATCGCGAAGTGAGGGCAGGCCGCGCCTAGCGCGGCTTGCGGTTCTTGCGGCGGTCGACATTGCCGCCGCGCTGGCCGGGCTTGCCGGCAGTGGAGCGGCCCGAGGCCTTGGTCGCGGCCTCCGAGGCGCGCTCCACCGCCTGCTGCCGCGCCATGGGGTCGTCCGAGACCATCAGGTCCACCGCCTCCAGCCGCTTCACCTCGTCGCGCAGCCTTGCCGCCTCCTCGAATTCGAGGTTCTCGGCGGCCTTGCGCATGTCGGTCTTGAGCCCGTCGAGAACGGCCTGCAGGTTCGCGCCCGCCAATGGCTTGTCGACCTTGGCGGTGACGCGGTTCATGTCCACGTCGCCCTTGTAGAGACCGGCAAGGATGTCCTCGACGTTCTTCTTCACCGTCTCGGGCGTGATGCCGTGCTCGGTGTTGTAGGCGATCTGCTTCTCGCGCCGCCGCTCGGTTTCGGCCATGGCGCGCTCCATGGAGCCGGTGATCCGGTCGGCATACATGATGACCCGGCCTTCGGCGTTGCGCGCGGCGCGCCCGATGGTCTGCACCAGCGAGGTCTCGGAGCGCAGGAAACCCTCCTTGTCGGCGTCGAGGATCGCCACCAGCCCGCATTCGGGGATGTCGAGCCCCTCGCGCAAGAGGTTGATGCCGATCAGCACGTCGAAGGCCCCGAGCCGCAGGTCGCGCAGGATCTCGATCCGCTCGATCGTGTCGATGTCGGAATGCATGTAGCGCACCTTGATGCCCTGCTCGTGCAGGTATTCGGTCAGGTCCTCGGCCATGCGCTTGGTCAGCGTGGTGCACAGCGTCCGGTAGCCCTTGGCCGTCACCCGGCGGATCTCGTCGAGCAGATCGTCCACCTGGGTCTTCACGGGGCGGATCTCGATCTCGGGGTCCAGCAGCCCGGTGGGGCGGATCACCTGCTCGGTGAAGACGCCGCCCGCCTGATCGAGCTCCCACGCCGCGGGCGTGGCGGAGACGAAGATCGATTGCGGGCGCATCGCGTCCCACTCCTCGAACTTGAGGGGGCGGTTGTCCATGCAGGAGGGCAGGCGGAAGCCATGCTCGGCCAGGGTCATCTTGCGCCGGAAGTCGCCCTTGTACATGCCGCCGATCTGCGGGACCGAGACGTGGCTTTCATCGGCGAAGACGATGGCGTTGTCGGGGATGAATTCGAACAGGGTGGGCGGCGGCTCGCCCGGGGCGCGACCCGTGAGATAGCGCGAATAGTTCTCGATGCCGTTGCACACGCCGGTGGCCTCCAGCATCTCGAGGTCGAAATGCGTGCGCTGCTCCAGCCGCTGCGCTTCCAGGAGCTTGCCCTCGCCCTGAAGCTGGTCGAGCCGCTGCTTCAGCTCTGCCTTGATGCCCTTGATCGCCTGCGCCATGGTCGGGCGCGGCGTGACGTAGTGGCTGTTGGCATAGATGCGGATGCGGTCGAACTCGTCGGTCTTGGAGCCGGTGAGCGGATCGAACTCGGTGATGCTTTCGAGCTCGTCGCCGAAGAAGGAGAGCCGCCAGGCGCGATCCTCGAGGTGGGCGGGCCAGACCTCGAGGCTGTCACCGCGCACCCGGAAGGAGCCGCGCCCGAAGGCCGCGTCGTTGCGCTTGTATTGCTGGGCCACGAGATCGGCCATCACGGCGCGCTGCTCGTAGGTGTTGCCCTTGTGCAGGTCGACCGTCATCGCGCCGTAGGTTTCGACGGAGCCGATGCCGTAGATGCACGACACCGAGGCCACGATGATCACGTCGTCGCGCTCCAGAAGCGCCCGGGTGGCCGAGTGGCGCATCCGGTCGATCTGCTCGTTGATCTGGCTTTCCTTCTCGATGAAGGTGTCCGAGCGCGGCACATAGGCCTCGGGCTGGTAGTAGTCGTAATAGCTGACGAAATACTCGACCGCGTTGTCGGGGAAAAAGCCCTTGAACTCGCCGTAGAGCTGGGCGGCGAGGGTCTTGTTGGGGGCGAGGATGATCGCCGGGCGCTGCGTCTCCTCGATGATCCTGGCCATGGTGAAGGTCTTGCCGGTGCCGGTCGCGCCGAGCAGCACCTGGTCGCGCTCGCCCGAGGTGATGCCGCCCGCCAGCTCGACGATGGCGGTGGGCTGGTCGCCCGCGGCGCTGAACTCGGTCTGCATGCGGAACCGTTTGCCGCCCTCGAGCTTTTCGCGCGCCTTCACGTCGGGCGCGGGGGCGTGCAGCATCGGCATCTGTTCGGGCGAATTGTTGTGCATGGGCGGACTCCTCGAGGCCGAACCAATCTGGCCTCTTTTCGTTCCTGTGCAAGAGGGGTGCGGCGTCTTTGCCGCCTTGCATGGCGATGCGGTTTTGCCGATAACGCCGATCAGATCAGAAGGGACCAATGATGCGCGCACGGATCTACAGACCCGCCCGGACCGCCACCCAGTCGGGCACCGCCAAGACCGAGGCCTGGATCCTCGAATACGCGCCCGCCTCCAAGCGCGAGATCGACCCGCTGATGGGCTGGACCAGCTCGACCGACACGCAAAGCCAGGTGCGGATGTATTTCGACAGCCGCGAGGCGGCGGTGGCCTATGCCGAGAAGCACGGGCTCGACGCGATCGTGCAGGAGCCGCATGTGCGCAAGCACAACATCCGCCCCGGCGGCTATGCCGAGAACTTCTCGAACTCGCGCCGCGGGGCCTGGACGCACTGAGTTTGTAAATCCGACTCAAGTTAGGGCGGTTTCGCGGTGAAGATCCGGCGAAGTGGCCGGGTAACACAACATCGAGTGTTCGACCGGATCGGATGCCATAGGGTTCTATGGAGGGCGGCCTGACGGTCGCCCGTTTCGATTCAAGGGCCTGCCAACTTCGACTACACCGCCCTGAACGCGGCGTCGGGGGTAGAGGGCACGATGAGCTAGTCAATACTGTGGTTGCCCGTCGTGCTTCCGACGGACGAAAGACAACAGCGCCCATCCTGCCAAACCGGTCATTCCCCGCTGCCCGGACAGCCGCTAACACGGGCGGGGTGATGGCCCCCAGCGCCATCGTATTCGGCCCGACATCGTGTCAGGCGCAGGACACAGGGCCTTCATGCTGTTGATCTCGATCTGGCCGATCTTCGCGCTGATCTGCCTCGGACATGCCCTTGCCCGCAGCGGATTTCCGGGGGTGGGCTTCTGGCCGATGGCGGACCGGCTGAACTACTTCCTGCTGTTCCCGGCGCTGCTCGTCTCCAGCCTCGCCGAAGCGCCCGTGGACGATCCCGGCCTCCTCCGGCTGGGCGGGGCCGCGATCGCGACGATCCTGACCGCCGCGGGCCTCGCGGCGCTGCTGCCGCGTATTCGCCCGCTACCCGCCGCCCGTTTCGGCCCGGTCCTGCAGGGCGTGATCCGGTTCAACACCTATCTCGGCCTCTCCACCCTCGCGGTGCTGTCCGGCGCCCCGGCGATCGAGCGCGCGGCGATCTACCTCGCCATCGCGGTGCCGCTCGTGAACCTCCTGTCGATCCTCGCCTTGGGCGAAAAGGGCGGATCTCTGTCGCTCGTGGCGCGCACGGTGCTGCGAAACCCGCTGATCCTCGCCTGTCTCGGCGGCTTCGGGCTGGCGCTGAGCGGGATCGGCCTGCCACTCGGGACCGGCAGCTTCGTGGCGCTGATGGGCCAGGCCAGCCTGCCGCTGGGCCTGCTCTGTGTCGGCGCGGCGCTGACGCCCACCTCGCTGCGCGGGGATTGGACCGTCTTGGCGGGGATCGGCGCAGCGCGGCTGCTCGCTATGCCGGTCCTCGCCGGGGCGGTGGGCCTTGTCTTCGGCCTGTCCGAGGTCGAGATCATGGTGCTCGTCGTGTTCTCGGCGGTGCCCACGGCCCCGACCGCCTATGCGCTGACGCGCCAAATGAACGGCGACGCCACGCTGATGGCCGGCATCGTGACGACCCAGACGCTGGCGGTGATCGCGACCCTGCCGCTGGTGCTGCTCGTTCTCGGGGCGCGGTGAGGCGGGCGTCCGATCCCCGCCGTCACAAGGCCACTGTGGCGGTCACGCCTCTCCTGCCTTTGACGCCTCGACCGCACCGCTCTGCGCCGCAAAATCGCGAAGCGGAGCCACGCAGCGCGGACGGAAGCCGCGGCCGTCGAGGCGACCTGCTTCCGGGCAACTGGACCGCCGGACCTGAGAAAAGTTTCTTAATTTGCCATACAGGCAATGCGAGGAGGACCGATGCGGACATCCCGGTTCAGCGAACTGCAGATCGCTATCATCAATAAGTCGGCGTCTGGGCCGGTGATCGGTACAGGCCGTAGGCTAGCTGTCTCCGATAATCTGCTGCGCCTCGCACAAAGGGCAGCAATGCGCAGAGAGCGAAGCACGCAAATTAGGACGGCAGCGCCGGGGTCACCGACGCAACCGGCCCTTTGCTGCCGTTCGAGAGGGAGCCGCTCTGCCCTGCAGCATTCGCCAGACCCGCCATTCGATACTTGGCGCAGCATTTTAGCTGACAGGATAGCAGCCGCGGACGAAGACAAATGCGCCGCTGCGGTCCCAAAGGCAGACGGGCAATACGAGCTCGCCGAATTTGAGACCAAAACCGCCGCGAGCGACGGATGGAGGGCAAGGCGCAGGGCGTGTACAAGGAACGAGAGCCCAACGCAGATTTGACAGAGGTTCGAAGGCTTGACGCCAAGGGAGTGACTCCATCGGCGATCATCCAGTGTCGGAGGATCGGGAGCATCAGTGTTTTGTGGGCGGTTCAAGGCTAATTGACGTGCCAAAGGCGAATGGAAAATGACGATCAATACCGCAACTCTAGAAATCAACCTTCGCCCTATTCGGCTCGGCTTCCTCGTAAATCCATTCGATAGGCAAGCACTTTCTGAGGTCGCAAGGGTCGCGACCTGCCAATGGGGCGGCATCGCCTGTCCGATGATCCCGGTTATGGACGCCCTTCCGCCGGCTTGGTGCGATGCTAACCTATCCAACCCCGATCCGAATGAGCTGACGCTCGGCCTGCTAAGGTACTTTGAGCCGGACCTGCTGGTGGAGACCTGTGCAGGTCAGCTTGATCGCGTCGATCCGAACGCGGGCGATCGTTACGAGCGTCATCCTGATCTGGGGCATGGAGCGTTCGCACAAGCCAAGGGAGCCAAGTGTACGATGCGGGACGTTGGCGTAACAATGGACCACGTCTACGCTTACCTTCATCAGAAGGAGTTCCAGTTCGAACGGCGGACCCCGCGCAGGCTGCTGCGCTTCGAGGGCGGGGACGAGGTGGGGCAGGCCTTCTTCGAGATGGCATACGGGATGTTCCCGGACCGCACTGACCTCGCGGGAATAGCGGAGACATACGAACGTGCCTTCGACGCACAAGCCGCTACTCCAGATGTCGAAACATGGAGGGTCATGGAGCAGCTGGAGGCGATTTGCCCGTTTGACATCAGCCTCCATGGGACGGAACGGCTCTTTCAGAATTCGTGGGAAGAGAAAATTTTTATCTTCGACCCACTCAGCGGCCCTGACGTAATCGACTTCTGGAACTTGCGTTTGTTTCAGCGGGACGTTGTACCGGTCAACGTCCACTGGCTCGAAGGTTCGCGTGATGTAGTTGTCGACCTCATCCGTCGAAAATACCGACCATTGCCCAATAACGCCCACGGCGTCATGATCAGCACGACTATCCAGCTCGGCCGGTCGCTCGACCCGGAAATTATCAAAACCCTGCGTTTGTCGGAAGCCGGTCTTCCCGATCGCAGCTATGCGATCAAGACGTGGTACGATCCGATCTGGCAGCTAGATGACCCGGGTCCGTTCAGACGGCCAGAACCTTCGCATCTTTCAGCAGAGCGTCGGGACGTTGAGGTCCCACTTGATGATCGGTGGGCTGTGCGGGTGCCCCACATCGCGCCGCCCTACCTGGGCCAAACGCGCAGTCTTAACGCCGGTTGGGTTAACACGATCAGTCCTAAGTACTACGGCTCTAACGATGATCGGGCGGATGCGATGCCATCCGCGGCAGTGGGGCGCAGCCGGGCCTATCCGCCCTCGTCTATCATGATGGACCAGCGCCCGACGCGAGAGGGATGGCTTACCTTCCACTCCTACGACCAAGACGGGCACTCTATCCGTCTGCCCTTCATGCGCGATGTCGCCATAGCGTGGCTAGCTGCGCAGGGGATCGAGGCTCTGCCGTCCGATGCTGGACGCGTGGCCGACAGCATGCTCACCGCCTTAGGTGGCCTTAACCGGTGCCGCGTTATCGGCCACGAGGCGGTCCTGGGCCAGTTCGACCGTATGGCGCACACCCGGCGGGACAGAGGGGACAGCGAGATCGAGGACGTGCCTTTTCGGACCGCTACCTTCGATCAGCTACAGCCCATGCTGCGGGCCATAGGGACGATTTGGGGGCGGCCAGCAACGCTGCAACCCTTCGTCGATATCGGAGCTCTCCGGCTCGGCCTATCGATCCAATGCGACCGCTGCGGAAAATGGAACTGGTACGACCTTGACCAAGTTGGCGGGCAGGTCACTTGCGAGCGCTGCCTCTCCGTCTTTTCGTTCCCTCAGGGCCAACTGCCACCAAGAACCGCTTGGCGATATCGCGTTATCGGCCCCTACGCTGTCCCAAATCTCGCCGGTGGGGCCTACGCGTGCTTGTTGACGCTGAACTTTCTGCGCCAAGCCTTCGGCATGGCGCCAGCCATGACATTCACCTCGGCCCTCGATCTGACGAAGGACGGCGAGCGGCTAGAGACAGATTTTTTCGCGTGGCACGACCGGGACCTCGGAGGGTGTCGTCTCGCCGGGCCGAACCTGTTGGTCGGAGAGTGTAAAGGCTTTGCTGTGGATGCCTTCAAGCAGGCAGATGTCGACCGTCTCCGCCGCCTCGGCGAGTGGCTGCCTGGAGCCTATCTAATTGCAGCGTGCTTGAAGAGCGTGCTGTCGGATGAGGAAAAGCGGCGCCTCGTTGATCTTTGCCAATGGGGATGGGCGCGTCCGCGCACGGATGGAAATCCCGCATCGCCCGTCATCGTAATTACCGGAGCCGACCTGTTTGACCCGGACGGGATGGAGCGACGACTAGAGAGGATGCCCGACCCGGGCGACACGGCAAAGTCCGGCTCCTGGAGCCTCTTGGAGTTCGCCGCGGCAACCCAGAAAGGCTACCTCCATCTCTCGGACGAAGACATCACTGAAATGCGCTACGGTCGACAGTTCGATGTACGGGAATAGGTGCGTCCGCTAGTCCACCTATCCGCGGTATTTCGCATGATTGCACGGTCAGTCATCCGAATCACGCCAGTCTTCATCGAAGTTGCGAACTTCAGGAAGCGGATCACTTTTCAGTAGGTCTACAAATTTTTGCAGATCTGGGAATTGCGCAGCCATAATTGTCGACAGCCGATGTATCTCCCGACGAACTGTTGGCAATTCCGCCATCGAAGGGACCGAAAGACGGTCTTGATCATAGCGATACTCTTCAATGATATCGGGAATTGCCCGAGAAATGCGGGACCTGCCTTCCTCTGGCAAGCAATTTGCATCTATCAAATCGCCTGCGAACTTGAGCGCGCTTCCTAAACCCGGCTGCAACCGCTGCTCCACTATATGAACCAACAGCTCAACTAGCTCAGAGGGCATCGGAGTATCGGGAGACACCTGCTTAGCGAATTGGTTGATTGCAACGAATGATGGGTAGACGCGATTGGGATCACGGCTCGCGATTGCAGCGCGAACCATGGCCAAGGCAGCCTGATCGTGATCAGGGCATAAGCGGGCAAGCTGAAATGCCGTTGCGGAAATCGTTGGGATGTGCCGCATATTTGGTAGTTCCCGCAATGTCGCAGCCAGTTCTGCTGTGACGTTTTCGGCGTCAACTGCAGGCAGTAAGCTGTGTGCAAGTACGTATCCGACCTCTTTTGCGGTTGCGATTTCAAGGCTGGCCTCGTTTGAGAAGAACGACGACACTCCTTCATCATCTACAGGCTTTGGTCTCCAGTCCAGGCAGTGCTTGATACATGCAGCAATCGCCTCGAACCCGACCGGCACTTCAAGTAGGCTCAATCCAGCACGCAGGTTCAGAAGTAAAGACTCACTAATCTCCCCGTTTGAAACAGGTTCGACGATTGTACTCTTGAAAATTGCGGCCGCGCGCTGATGGCCTGGCAGGTCCATGTAGGTCCAAGGATGAAGCTGTGAATCCCTCGGCCAGCCATCCTCGTCGCAACTTTCCCATATCGCCGCTTCCAAAGCACTTTCCTGAGTCTCGGTCAGCTTGTTTTCCTTGTAAAGGATATGCAGTCGCCTCAGCACTCGACCGCGATCCAGCGCTTGGCCGCCGCGAACCAAGTCGATCAGACCGTCTATGCGGCTGGATGTTCTGGCACTTACCTCAAAGCGATGCACATCCTCTGCCGAGAACGACTCAATCAGTTCCGGCCAATCCCTTTCGACCGCCTTCGCGTGGGCCTCGACCGGCAGCTTCAAATCCAGCGCTACCTCTAACGCGCCCTGACGCTCTGGAACCCCCATTGCCTCCATTGCGCTTTTGAGCAGTTCATCGCAATCTTTGTAGCAGACCCAAGGCAAGGAGGGAGAAGCCAGAAGATCCCGCCCCCAAACAAAGGTGTCTAGCGCAACCTTCGAGTCGGCGCGGATGACTACACGAGCCAGCAAGGCCAGCAGAAACCTAAGGTGATCGTCCTGATGCCTTCCTTCGCGATGGCTGAGCAACCGGTTGGCCCGATTGACCGCCGCTTTGAGCAGCAGTGAATTTGCCGCCTCGCTCAGCATCGCAACCCGCATACGTGGGAGAATCTTGTTAAGAACTTTTCTGTCAGTTCCCCGGAACCGTGCCAAGAAGGTCATCAAATCCGCCTCATCCGGATTCTTTAGAGCCAAGTACGCGGTTTCCAGTCTCGTCGAGAAAAGGTTGGAGTACGTGCTCCGTTCCGGCGCACCAGTTCGTTCCATAACATCAAGAAGTCCGTAAAATGGGCATTCGTGATCCCCACCAAGTCGTCGGACTCCACCAGGGCTAAAACGTCCAGGCTGAAAGGACAGCGTCCACTCTTCAGTATCCTTCTGGTTCCGGGCGATTCTCTCTGCGGCGAGTTTATCGAAGTGAGATATATGATCCCAAGGGTCTGCTTTAGCAGCAACATGGCGGAGACGCGTTTCGTCACGTTCTTCACGAGATGAGGATGCCAAATCGTCGTTCAGTGCATTGTAGGTGACGCGATGGTAGAGTACCGCCCAACCTTCTAAAGAAATCAACCAAGGAGATTTTGGGGCGGCGCGTAGCTTTATCCGAATGCTCCGTAGCGCGGCCTCGTATAGCTGGGCTGCCTCACGATAGCGAAAAAGCGTGGAAAGCAATCCAGCGCGTCGCATCATCCAGATCGGAGCGTCATCGCGGAGCGCCTCGGCAGCCGCCAACACGGCCTCATCATCCCAATCAAGCTGCGCCTTTAAGCCAGACTCATAGGCATGCCACAATCGAGCGTCGGTAGTTGAAATCGCTTCCAAGCGCCCCATCCACTTGGTCCACAGGTCCCATTGCTGAAACAGGCGCCACTGAGAAGCGGCAGCAACACAAAAGTGGACGAGATCAGCTGGGAGTATAAACGAGGCAGCAGCGTCATAGTGTTGGTCGGCGTCTTCTAGTAGCTGTGTGTATATCCATGTCCCGGCTGTTCTGTGTCTCCAGACGCGTTCCACAGCGAATTTCAGATGATCCAGGCTCTCTTCTGGCTCGGCACGGATCGTTGAGCTGCGGTATGTCAGTTCCTGGGCCGCGCTCTGCGGTGCGATTATCCATCTTGGGTAGGCTGCCCGATCTTTCGCCCAGATCGCGGCAACCTCACGTCGTGTCGGCCTTTCTGCCTTTGCGGCACCCGGCGAAGCACCAAGCTGGTTTAAATTCATGTGCCATTCAAATGGCGAGGGGGGCTTCGCTTCGATCAATGCTTCAAAAAACAGCTCCAGTGCTTTCTCATGGCGCTGACTTGGATGTAGGTGCGAAACGAGCGGCGCAAGGTCAATGGGCGTAACATTGCGCGCCTCCAGTAACGATCTCGCTGCTGGCGTTAGGTTCAGTACACCCACCAACCTTATCCGCCGCGCAGACTGCGAAAGAGTGTCGCGAACCCATCCGCTCCAAGCCAAAAAGTTTGGGTCACTCCCAGAAAACCCCAAGAGACATAGCTCGTTTTCAAGCATGACCTGCTGAGCCAAGTTCACGAAAGCTGTGAACCGCGACGGATAGGTCCGAAAATCGTCCTCGGTAAAAATAAATGGCTTATGAGACGGCAATGAGCCGTGTAGCTTGACAATTCTTGGTCGACGTTCGTGGGCGATATCCTGAACCGTCCGCACACATCCATAGATACGATCAGGAGTTTCTGGAGCGGTTCTTTCGAGTAGAGTGTCCCAGTTCGTGGTCAACACATCCTTCCAAGGGAAATCCATCAATTGCTTGTGAAGGCGCGACGGCTCCCATCGATCGTCTGTAACCAGTTGCCGGATCAGCCTATCCAGTCCATCGTCACCGTGTTGCGCTTGGTACTCCTGAGCCAATCTTAGTGCATCTGGGCCTTTGCCGACGCCGTAACCCAACGCGCTTTCCATTTGTGCGGCGAAGTCACCCCAAAGCGGCGGCATTGGCGCATCGCTTTCGCGTACACAGACTCGGCTAAAGCCTGCGCCAACCATGACTGCAGCCTCTTCTGCCCACAGCGCGCGAGCAAATGCTTCGAATGCGGAGTAATCCGCCAACTTCTGAAGATCATTCAGAATAGATGTCACAGCGTTTTTCCAATCACGAGAGCACAACTTTGCAAACTATAGCTTTCGTGGTAAAAAACCAATGCGTCCGAATAGTTGGCCAATAGCCGCGCCGCGTCGTGAGAACTTTCGATTCTGCACTTGGCATCTCTCGCTCGCGCCACGGTGGCACGGTGGCACGGTCTCGGTTCCGCGTCCACGAATGGCTGCTATCACGATTTGCTGCAGGTACCATGCTGTCGCGCTGCATGTTCGTTCTCCGCTCATTATGTCTGTCTTTTACAGCTGCATTGGGATGACTCAGCTCCCGCATTTTTCTTGAACGAGCCCATAGATTGCGTCGGCTTCCGGCGGAGGGAACGTAAGGCCGTAGGTTTCCGACACCCGAGTAAAACGGAGCAAATACTGACAGTGAAAGCGTTCATCTTCTGGCAGCCATTCGAGCGGTCCAGATGCCCCCTTCTGCCGGTTCGCCGACGCCTCGACAGCGAACAGGTTCACCGGGTCGTTCGCGAAGCGGCGGCGCTTCTCTTCCGCCCATGTGTCAGCCCCATGGGCCCAAGCGTAGGCCAGTGGCACGAGATGATCGACATCGAGCCCCGTGGCGTCGAGATGGATCCGTCCTGAATACGGGTCGTTCCAGCGACCTCGCTCGACGCGGCAGCCGTCCCCTGAATAGCGGATCGGCCCGGTCGACAGATCGGCCAGGAGCTCATGTCTGGTGTTCTGGCAATCCCCGTCGTCATCGGCCCAGCCGCCGAACAGGTCCCGGTCGTAGCTGTCGCGTCCAGCCGAGACGACGACGGCATTGCCGGTCGGCTGGCTGAGCGCGGGCGCAGAAGATGCAAGCTCGCAGGCGCCTTGGCCTTTTTTGGGATGTCTCCCCCCTGCCTCAAGACATGCTTGTATGGTGGGGAAAGGACGGAAGTTCTTTGTCCGCGCATAGTAGGCGCCACCCGGACAGTGGCAGATCGCCGAGGTCGACATCTTCACCGGATCGGCCGCGCTGAAAGAGGGTATGACAATGGCAGCGGAGAACGCGATCGCGCGGAGAAAACTCATGGGATACCTGACTGAGAGGATGTGCGCCCATCTGCGCATATCGCGCTCCGGTTGTGTAGGGGGAAACTCTGGCGTCTGTGGAGCGTGTCACGCTTTCACGGAAACTGAGGCCCTTGCGCTGCAGACGAACGGCCGAACTCGGATCGCCTCAGTCGACCATCTGCAAAGAGCGCGTTACGACACGGCCGGCGTGCCGTT
>JACLAD010000401.1_pt1 | contig 12020 bp, 9 predicted proteins | sample 8027901 | NCBI WGS metagenome assembly JACLAD01 (sample SAMN15725071, study PRJNA655200) | protist metagenome | isolation source: fluorescence activated cell sorting (FACS) single amplified genomes of... | place: Spain: Blaines Bay Microbial Observatory, Mediterranean Sea | collected 2016-07-05
TCAAAAGGCAGCAGGCTCATCTATCAAAGATGTTGAATGTGGGGCCTTGAAACAGTGCACTTGTGCTAATGGTAAAGGTGCCACCGGCACTGAATGTCCAAATGACATGGACAAGAAGTGTGCCAAGTGCGACTCTGAATTCTTTTTGGAAGGTGCCAAATGCGATCCATGGACCAATTGCAAGAAAAATGGAAAGCTAGAGAAATCTGCAGGTACACCTACTGAAGATGCTGTTTGTGAAGGTGACATAACCTGTAAATGTGACAATGGAGTTGGGGCAACTGGAACCTATTGTCCAAAACACAATTCTGCCCACTGTATGTCTTGCACGGGAATGTTCTATCTCACCAAAGATCACGAGTGTGCCGCACACAAAGATTGTGACGGGCTTGGTTTACAAACGAAAACTCCTGGAACAAATACTGATGATGCTGTTTGTGGTGAAGACAAGAAATGTACGTGTAGTGGAGGATCTGGTGCTGTGGGGAAAACATGTCCAAAACATGGTGACTCTAAGTGTGTCAATTGCGCTGATGGATATTTCCTTGATGGCACAACCTGTAAAAAACACGCCAACTGTGACAAAAAAGGCAAAGTCCAAACTACAGCTGGTACCTCAATCGCGGATGCTAAGTGTGGTGCGGACAAGAAATGCACTTGCGAAGGAGGTACTGGTGCAGTTGGTACAGCTTGTCCGGAAGATGGTGCACCAAAATGCAGCAGTTGTAAATCTGGTTACTGGCTTGATCTCGCCAGCTGTAAAAAGGAATCGAGCACTACAGATACACTAACCACTGCTGCCGTTTATTCGACCGGTGTTGCAAGTACCACTGCCCTTCCCACTAAAATTACAACTACTCCTGGTCCTAGTACAGTGATGGCTGGCACAACAACGATGTGTGAAGGCAAATGCGGAACAAAAGCAAACTATATCGGAGATGGCTATTGTGATGACGAGAATAATAATTGTGGTTGTGGATATGATAAAGGCGATTGTTGCGGTGATAGTGGAAAGAAATCCCAGTTTGCATGGTGTTCAGATTGTGAGTGTCTTGATCCGAACTTCGTGTCTACAACTCAGACAAAAACAAGCACGATGAAGACCACAACATTTGAAGTCACAAAAGTAACAACAACGATTTGTAAAGGAAAGTGTGGCACAGAAGCAAAATATGTCGGAGACGGTTATTGCGATGATGCCAACAACAATTGTGGTTGTGGATATGACAAGGGTGATTGTTGTGGTAGCAGTGGGAAAAACAGTCAGTTCAAGTATTGTTCAGATTGTGAATGTCTTGACCCCAGTTTCAAAACTACATCCGCTGCAACAACCACATTATCACCGGTCGAAGGTGGTTGTGGCATTAGCAAAATCAAAAGATCATGCGAAAAGCAAGCTTTTAAGGGCGATGGCTGGTGCGACGACGGAAACAACTGGGCTGGTTGTGACTGGGATGGTGGCGATTGCTGTGGTGACAGTGGTAAACCCACGCAATTTGCGTATTGCAAAGCTTGCAATTGCCAAGACTGTGAGTATAAAGCTCCAAAAGGTGACTGTGTCGATGAAGCAAAAGGAAAATGTGGGAGTACCAATTTCAAAGGCGACGGTAATTGTGATGACAATAACAACAATGCTGGATGTGATTGGGATGGTGGCGATTGCTGCGGCCTTAGTGTTAGCACTAGTTACTGTAAACACTGTGCCTGTCTTGATTGCACCTATCAAGCTCCGAAGGGCGATGGATGCATCAGTGGAAGTCCGAAGAAAGGTTGCAAATATTCACAGTGGAAGGGCGATGGAAATTGTGATGATGAGAATAATATTGCAGGATGTAACTGGGATGGAGGGGATTGTTGCGGCAAAACCGATTCAGACAATCAGTTTTCGTACTGCAAGGAATGTAAATGTTTAGACTGTACGCAGAATTGTGGTGGTGGCTGTGGGCTTGTACAATTCAAGGGCGATGGTAATTGTGACGACAATAATAACAATTGTGGATGTGGATGGGATGGCGGAGATTGCTGTGGTGCAAATATTATTACAAAGTACTGCAAGAAGTGTAAGTGCCAAGATCCTGATTATAAGCCTAGCACTTGCGGCAATGAGAAGTATAAAGCTGATGGGAACTGTGATGATGAAAATAACAATGCTGGCTGCGAATATGATGGCGGTGATTGTTGTGGTACAGATATCAGTAAAAAATATTGCAAGGAATGCAAGTGCAAAGATCCCAGTTACAACCCAGGTTGTGGCAACGACAAATACAAAGGTGATGGAAATTGCGATGATGACAATAATATTGCTGCTTGTGATTTTGATGGCGGTGATTGCTGTGCCAAGACTGCTCCAGGTGGCAAAGTGTCCGAAAAGTTCTGTAGCAAATGTCTGTGTCTTGATCCTGAAGCAGCTGATACAAATTGTAAGGGCACATGTGCCAGCATGAAATATATGGGAGATGGAAATTGTGATGACGACAACAACAATTGTGGTTGTAAATACGACGGCGGTGATTGTTGTGCCAACAGCGTGGCAGGCGGTACAGTGGAAAAGAAATACTGTAGTGCTTGCAAGTGTCTTGAACCAAAATATGCTTCTGATCCGGACTGTAACGGGTCCTGCGGGAATTCTAAATACAAGGGTGACGGAAACTGCGACGATCATAACAACAACTGCGGCTGCGACTATGATGGCGGGGATTGCTGTGCCAAAACTGTTTCGAACGGCAAAGTTCAGACCAAATATTGTTCCAAATGCCAATGTCTCGATCCAAACGGAAAAGGTTGAGATAAACCATACGTTTCAGCTTTACAGTTTCAGTTTTTCAGCTTTTCAGCTTTTCAGTTGTTACGTATCGTGTGCATTGTGGTCTCTACTAGTACTGTATGTGCTGTAGGAATTCCTATACTACTGTTAGGGTTAGACTATATATCCTAATACTACTACTACAATCAGTATACTGTATACTGTATACTGTATTCTGAATATATCACTGGAGACTGACTACGGTGTAAAGTTGAATTTGCAATGGCTTGCTTGACAAAATGTATCCGCACCCACACATCTTATTACAGTATTATATTCTACTTGTACTTGTATATTAGATTATATTCTATATAATACACTCAATCGCGTACAGTATGTGCTATTACATTATAGTGTATATATTGTATATTGTATATTGTATTTATTGTATAGTATATTGTATTGCTGTGTCTACGGACAAAAACTTGTCTGTCGCCCAAACTTCTTCGTTCTGAAGAATGACATGTGATGTATGGTATATGGTCTGGTCTGGTCTGGTCTGGTATGGTATGGTATGGTATGGTATATGGTACTGTACTAACTACATGTAGGTAAGTATCTACATGTACTAGGTAAGTATCTTATTTGTATGCTATCATGCACTGAACTTATTGGTAGTGCAGTGCATGTATATGCAATAGCTATCTATCGTGGGTGGTACCATCCCTGTAGTGCTTGGCTATATAGAGCAGGAAAGAGCATATATGATATATGATATATATTGGCGCTGCCAGCATACAATGCTTGTATACACTAATGCGTGCCCAATTTGCATAATATGATAGACACAAAATCAAGACCTCCATAGAAAATAGTCGGAAGGATTGTATTTTCGCGCGATTCAATCAATGTTGAGAAGATTGTCGGTAACAGATGAGTGTTTGGGTGTAGAATGACTTCGTGCAGCCTGGTTAAATGACGCTGGCGAACCTGAAGGAGTCTGTCTAGAAGCATCGCGTCTCAGCGAAGATGAAACACGTGCCTTGGATCGATTGCGAGAAGAACGCCGTAAAGATGATCCTCTGGTGTAACTTGCTCGTAACTGGGAGTCAAAATCAAGCCCACCAGTCATTGGGGAAACCAAATTGCTGGCAATCCGCCTAGCTGCAGGTGACATCGATGTAATACCAGTCCGCTTACGTGAAAAACTTCGGGGCGTTGCGCGCATTGAGCTGTTGCGACGACGTGACAAAGAGCGCTTATGGCGTTCCTTATCACGCTTGCGTTTTCGAAGCTTAACATCCATTCGACGTGCGGCTTTCTCTCGCGCGTCCGGCTCAACAATTTTGAAATCATTGGCCGAACTTATATCAATAGGGGTATCTGTTGGTCCCAGGATCATAGGTGTACCATCGATTTTACCCCAGGTCATTAGAGGTGTAAGGTCCTCTCCAGGCTCCATTGATGGTGTTGTCAGGTATGTGTACTCTTTTCGATCGCCGTCTCGTGAACTTCGACTACTTTTTGGAATTGACATTTCGTCTTCATTTTCAACGTTTCCAGACGAAGAATTTCGCATTGGCACAACAAATCTTGTATTCCTATGAAGAATTGCCTTTGGCTCTCTGAAATTCTGGGGGCCATCGCGAACTGGTTCAATGCTTTGCCTATCCTCAAGTGGGATAAGTCCACATTGATCCCGGGTAACATCAAGTGTTGGATTGAACATTAAGGCATTTTTATTACGATACTTCCACAGGGTCAAAACTCCCTTGCGATCATCACCGGCCCATCCACCAGCTCCTAAATTAGCTATCAGTTTTGCATCTTTCATTCCCTTTTCACTGGGTGCTTTAACAATCATCCCATCCGCAAGTGTTAGTCGGCCCTTGCCTGCTTTCTCGACATCATCAAAAACCCACCAGTACTTTTCTTTGTGTTTAAGTTGGTCTCTTTCCAGAATTTCTTCAAAAGAAGCATTATCCTCACCATTATGTTGAGACAAAAATTGGTCCAAACCTATATGAACTTTGGATTTCATTATTGATTTCAAATTTGCGTTGACGTGGATCGGAGTTCCTCCATCAGTGGCATTTTGAATGTCCCCATTACGATGCGAGACAGGAGTACTCGAAGGATTATTCGATGAAATAGAAGGACTCCGCAGTGGGGTGTCGCGGGAATAATTTGGAGTCTGGATCATGGAAAACTTTGCCCGAAGTTCCCGGAGACGCTCGACATCATTGTTTTCTGTCGCTTTCAGCCATTCGAACTGGGCCTCAAGCTTTGGTAAATCCGGAAAAAAATCCCGGACAACTATGCGACGAATCTCCTCGGCAAACTCGTCCTCCTCGAGTATAATATCTGGCTTACGCTTTTTGCGTTTAGGTGGTGGTGGCATTAATTGCTTTGATAACTCAGGTTTTTTCCGCAATGAAGGCATGACATGGAACTCAGTTGGATCAACCATAGCTTTTAGGTCGTCCTTCGAGGGGACATGCACAATGGCATCGCAAGGTCCTGCAACCGCCAAAGCAGTGCTAGCATTATTGTGAGAAGTGTTTGTGGTGTCGGAGTCAGTTGTCATGGCAAGTGCTTCAGTACTAGCATTATTGTGAGAAGTGTCTGTGGTGTCGGAGTCCGTTGTCATTGCAAGTGCTTCGGTCCCATTGGAGTAAGGGGTGCCGACTGTGCTGGAAGCCATTTTCTTCTTTTCTTATTCTTGTCTTATATTGTTGTATATATTGTGTCATATAATTTTAAATAGTAATTAAAAAAGACAACATTATAAATTTCTGTATGTGCACATCGCGCTTTTTACGGCAAATCTATCGTAACTCTAGGTGTTTGGTGTCGGGATAAATACCTACCACTGTATCAGAATACCCAGCGGGTATGCCTCGGACAAATACATTATATTACACCATCAAATCATACCAAATGTATCGTACATTTATACCTCGACACGTATGTATGTATGTATGTATGTATGTATGTATGTATGTACATTGCACATGCTTGAACTAACTTCTCTACTCTATGAGATGATTTTTGCACCTCATTAAACGAAGACAACTCCTTTAACACCTGTTCCATTTTGAGTACACAATCTGTACCCTTCTTCACCATACCCATACATCTACCTAGCCGTTTGTTCAGATTCTTCCTTTGTTGATCATGTATCAACCACTGACTTGATGACATACCACCGCAAGTACTGTCTGACCTTGTGTGGTGTTACCATCGCAAGAGCCTGCGGCACAATCAGACGTAGCGCCCTCATGGTATACTCACAATACCATCTTGCATACCTTGATTGAGGAAAGAGTATTTTGGAGAGTTTTGAAACATAAATTTTAGCATTCACAGATTAGTCCCCGGCTCAGGCTTAAAGGCTTGTCCTGGCGGGCTCAAACCATCAAATGGAGGCGAGCGTGAAATCGAACTCAAGCCACAACATTCGATTTTTAATAGCGAGCCAATCTATGAAATTTTGAAATCTATAATCTTAGTTGGACGTGATTGAGGAAAGAGTATTTTGGAGAGTTTTGAAACATAAATTTCAGCATTCACAGATTAGTCCCCGGCTCAGGCTCAAACCATCAAATGGAGGCGAGCGTGAAATCGAACTCAAAGCCACAACATTCGATTTTTAAGGGATCGTGTTTTTTTTTTAAAATACGAGTACCTCTGGGCGGAGCTCAGGCTGCCAATTTTTCGGTTGGAAAATGTCCCCGAGTTTTCTGTTGGCAACGATGGCCACATGCGCGATTGTTTTGCATTTTTTGTCATAATTAGGAAAGAAAATTGAATGTTCAAGCACATATATGATATGATATGATGTACTAGGAATGGTATGACTTGTTTTTGCATTTTTTTTATTGTCTTGATCGCTGTTTTCTGCGCACTTTGCACAATTGCAGATGCAATGAGTGATTCACAATCATTGGAGCCACTTGGATGGTTCCATCCAGCAAAAAAATACAATGGAGGGGACTTTAAATTCCCAATTTACAAAGTTTTGCAAAAAGAAGAAAAATCACAACGAGCAAAACTTTCGTTCTTGACATTTCAGCCTACAGAAACTGGCACGTGCAATACATAGTTGATACATACGTTTGGTGATATGCATACCTATTGCTTGTTGCTAGGTGTCAAGGTTAAAATTTGGAGCAAACTGAGCCGCATCTTACCAGTGGATTTGAGACGAACGATATTGCCAACGCAAAACCCCTACTCAACGTACAACGTGAAATGGACAAACAGCGTCGACGTTGGTCTCAACACCTCCGATCCAGGCGTGCACACTCAAAAAAAATGGAGAAAATGCGGAAAGATGAGCAGGACACTTTGTCTGTAGTGCGCAAAGAACGACGACTCGAACGCAAACGTAAAAGACAAAAGGCCTGCCTCACGCTTTGGTTCCTACCAACATCCCCGACAAGCATGGTGTCGACCCCACGTGTTGGAATGTAAGTAATGTTGCTGCAAATAATGTGTGTATGTGGCTGTGTACGTGAGTGTGCATTTGCGTTCACGTTAACGCACGTACGTTGTCAGGAATCTGCCGTGGTGTTGGGGAAGTCAGATCGCAGAGGATACCTGCGGATGATGTCGTGTCGTGCAGACATGAAGCAGTTCGAAATCAAGGAACAATATGTGGACACCAACCGACCCGAGCGACTAACATTTGAGCGTGAGCATTCAAATTGGGGAAACAGGAGTTGCAACTGCGGTCATTCACTGTGTCGATTGTTTTGTGCGGCTGTCCTGTGGTTGTTCCGCGAGATCCGTAGCACGACACCAATGTTCCAACGGGTGGATCCATCCCACAAACTTGTTGTTGGAGACAACCAGCAACCGCGTATTGCATTTGTTCACTGCCTGAAATGGGATGCAAGTGCTCGCCGTCCTGTTGTTGTTACCGTGTTTCAACCCTGGTCTCGTGTGAAGGATCTGATATCGCTATCACTAGCGACGCGCAAGTCCAGCCTACCTCCATTTTTGGCTCCATTCTGTCGTCACCGGGGCGACATCACGGTGTCTGTCATGCAAAAGGAGATGCAGGCTATGGGCAAACATGTTAGGGAGCAACAATTAGAGGTGAATGTGTTGTTGTATAGGTACCTGTATGTATTATGTTTGATGATTAATATAATATATTACCTTATTATTATGTTTGTTTGATTTCATTATTAATACTGTATATCTACTAAATTAGGAACACACATACAAAACACATACTTAAATACAGATAGAACGTCTTCGTCTTCAAGTACAAGGATTAACGAAAAAGAAAACGAAAATCACTGTTAATCCCGAAATTGACCTCGAGGACACCATGTTGATCACTGTTCGATCGTTTCTGGGTCTACAACAGTGTCTGGAACATATGACCTGTCCTCTTTGTAAAAGAAGAATCAACTCACTATCTCTGGGAAGAAAATCCTGTCAGTATCGATTGTCTAGTGTATGTGAATCCTGTTACTCACAACTACTGTGGATAAATTCAGAGGATCATACCAAGCCCGGGAGTACACGAAAATTCGTGGAATCTATGACTGTTTCCGGGGTTAACTACTGGCAATACAAGAGGTCAGTTCCTGTTTTCAATCTTAGCTTATGTACTGCATATACACACATACATACATTATTTTTACATTAACTTAATATATTTTCATAAATGACAACCACAGGCTATGCCGCTACAATAATCTTCCGTATCTACGTTGTGGCCCTTGGAGATCAATAAATGACAATCTATATCATGTTGTGACAGCGGTGTGCGAGGAATATATGCAGATTGTGAGGGATATCTGCCGCAAACTTTCACCTGGGGGAAGCAGCGTAGCATTTGATACGTGCTGGAGCCACACTAAGCACGCGCCGTACGGGAGTGGCTGCTGCGCAGAAATGATCACACGTGCTGTGGTTGCCAGATACCATTGTTGCTCCAAGTCGAACTCGGCGGACCCAACTGCACCCGTCTACACGGACACACCACGATCAATGGAGGGTTTTGCAGCTGAACAGTGTTTCAAAATCCTCGAGGGTGAACTAAAAATATTGTTCGCATGTTTCGATGGCGACGCCAGCACCCCACAACATCTATACAGCTATCACCCGGATGCGCGTGCTACACGAGACCCTAACCACGTGGCAAAAAACGTGTACAAGATTCTCAAGCAAATTTACAAGGAACTAAAATACTCATGCACTAGTTGTCCGCATGTCAAGAATAAAAACGGCACCAAAAGCAGAAATCGAACACACAACCCTATCACCGATAAAAAAGCAAAAAGTGCACAGGTCTGGGTGGGCAAAATCTTACGTGAAAACGAGCACCAAGAAGAGGCACGAAAATTGCTCGAGAACTTCCTCGATCACCTAGAGGGACAGTGCAAAGAAGGAAACGGGTGTCAGCATGATTTCAAGTCCTACAAACATGAATGCCCTGTAAACTGTCCGGAAATGAGGGAGCGCATAAGAACTTACTTCTCAACCCAGGTCATAACCCTGTCTGAGTAACCCTCAACACTGTCTGACTCTCACGCCCCCGTACTCACCAGGTCATCGGAATTGTGCACAAAATAATTGTCGAAGGGGTCGGCGCCATCCACACGAACACCTGCGAGAGCATCAACATGTTATGTCGCATGATGCGGGACAAGATTAGGGTACTAGGAGCAGCCCTATACTGCGTCCGGACAGACATTGCATACCTAATGCAGAACCAAAAGACAATAACCAGGTATAGACCTGGTTCTCGCCGTCACTTTTTGTCTGAAATCCTCCAGCGTTGCGGTCATCGTGTCACTACGCAACAAACAGACGAGTGGATCCACAATGCAATCATGGCAAACGTCAATGATGATGCCAACAGAACAATTGAACAGAAGAAGAAACGAATCAAACGGAAACACAACAAATTTTTGAAATCGTTTGGAGACGGTCGAGAATGCTTGAATCATTACAAGTCCGGCGGAAAAAAAATAAAACAAGATCCAGACCTGTTGCAAGATTCGCAAGACAAGGGAGCCGACGTTGAGACTGAATCGTATCCTGCGACAGAGATGGCGTTAAAAAAATTCTCGATTGGAGGGTTAAAGACCATCACACTACGAGTGCTTAAATCTGTCCACACAAACGTCGTCGAGGCCACACAACACATCCCAATCACGGGGAGAGGGCAAAAGCAAGCATGGATGACACTGCTACTGGAACTGGTTGCAGAACACAATATTTCAACCTTATCTGTTCCAATCGAAGGTAACCCTAAACCCCAACCTAACGCGAATGCTAACACCTACCCTTACCCCACACGTACCAGTGTGTCCGACGACACATCGACTGGTGCCGGCATCTGCTGTTCTTTCGCCGGAAATTGCGAATCTGCATCCACAAGTTTGTAACGTGCGGGTTATTCATGACAATGCACAAAGTTTGTTGCTATTTTTCGACATGGAGACCACTGGATTTGGCATTTATCAAGTACAAATACTTGAATTCGGCATGGTCGCAGCCCTGGCTACCCCTGGAAAGCCACTAGTACAATTAGGCAATTACTCTTCTAAAGTGTTGTGTAAAATGCGTTTCCCCGAAGATATTACCGTCTTGACGAAAATAAAAAATTGGTATCACCCTGATTCCGAATTGAAGGGTGCACCAGCGCTACCTGAGGTGAACATGCAGGTGCTGAAGAAGATAATAGCATGGAGAAAGGTCGGGTGTTATTATCGTATGTGCGTGTTCGTACCCCCCCAACCAACCACTCACACAAACACACAGCAAGCAGAGGCAATCGTGAAAACAAAAATATTTACCCAGTTTGTCAGCTGGAACGGCGACAGTTACGACATGCCGTTGTGGATGCTCCAAACAGGTGAACGCAACAACCGTGCTGCACATACACACAACACAAATACATGTGCACACCACGCGCAGACGAACTACAAGGGGAAGGTGCTTGGGGTAAGATGTTTCTGCAGAATCCCGAGACAGGGATAGTGTCGCACACGGACCTGTACCGCCTGACACCACATATTGGTCTTGCGCCAAAGAGCATAGAGGACATCCAGATTTATTTCATGCCTAAGGAACCTAAAAGTAAAAACAAACGCAAGCGAAGGGTTACAGTTGAAGACAACAGCAATGCGACCACTGTTTTTACATCTAAACAAGAAGCAGTCGGCGCGTTTATCAACCATTTATATCCAGAATGTTTTACCAAGGTGGAAGTTGCTGGTAGTTTGGATTCGAACCGTGGAGATATCGCAAAGAGTTTGCGCGAATTGATGGGACTTGGTGCCGAAAGAAAGAAAGAAAGGACAAAGCAGAATCGTAGGCGCAAGAGAAACGAAGGCGAAGCAGGTGACATCCAAACAAACAAGAGCAGGACAAGAGCAAAAAAACCCCACAAGTGAGTGATCGTGAATCAACAATGCATGTAATGTTTGTGCCACATGGACTCCCAACAACATTAAACAGGTGGTCTCCACCAACAAACCTAGAGAAATTCCACAAATGGTTACTCGGCACGCCAATTGTGGGTTATCATGGTGCGCTTGCCGATGCGAGCGCGCTACATAGCATATATGTGGGTCTTGTCAGACAATCAAGCGAAAAATATGGTGTCCCTACAAAAAAACAACAGAACAAATACTTGGCTAAAAGTCTTGTGCAAAAATACCAGGACGTCAAAAACAAAGCTGTCGAAAAAGCAAAGGAAAATAATGGTATAAGTAGGCACCCTTATGGGAAAAATTGTGGTCGTTGCATCGGTCATAATTACCCCGTATCCATTATTAAATGGAAGCGTCAGTTCAGCGCGAACAACGGAAGACTTTGCGAAGTCTGTAATTGGGCATTTAATTCACACCTGGAGGGAGGGGAACGCCGTAGATGTGGACACAAAAAGTTTTTGTAACATAACGAATTCATTTGCTCAAAATTCTCATGCAAATTGCATTCAAACCGCGAATTTTACTCGCACTAGTATTTGGCCAAACCGAAGCCAACAAATCAAAACTCAGGGACATTTTTCAACTAAGAAACTGGCAGCCTGAGCTCCGCCCAGGTTTTTTTAAAAAAAAACCGATCCCTTAATAGCGAGCCAATCTATAATCTCAGAAGGGAAGCGATCCCATTTCCAATATTATTGAAAGGAAATTGCTATCTTGCAATCAGGTCATTTTTTTATTATTTCCAATCTCGTGCACACAGATTTTGTAACATGGTTCGCAACTACAAACGCAAACGTAAAGTAAGTAAATCGAGT
>JACLAD010000068.1_pt1 | contig 12015 bp, 7 predicted proteins | sample 8027901 | NCBI WGS metagenome assembly JACLAD01 (sample SAMN15725071, study PRJNA655200) | protist metagenome | isolation source: fluorescence activated cell sorting (FACS) single amplified genomes of... | place: Spain: Blaines Bay Microbial Observatory, Mediterranean Sea | collected 2016-07-05
CTACGGAGCCAGTGAATGATGGGTCGAGGCCGGCAAGGAGGAGAGGAGTAGGTTTGTTGAAAAGTTTTTACGATGTCGAGGGCAGTCGGGAGGTCGCGGCAAAGCAAGAGAAGGAGAGCAAGCAGAAAGCCATGCGTGATTTGTACATTCTTAACTTTTCTCAACGAAAACAATCATTTCGTTACTTATATTATTTTTTCTGTTGGTATGTTGTAGGTTTGAAAAGCCGGGGTTCAATCCGATACACTATGCGCACGAATTGTTGAATAACACGAACGCTGACGATGTTGTCGCACATAAGGAGAGTATGGAGGGGATGGCTCGGGCGCTAGAGACGGAGGGGGCGAAGATTACTCAGGACTGTACGATCCACAAGATCATAGTAATTGTTTTTTGTGTTGTTGTGTGGTATTCGTTTTGTGATGACGCAATCTATCCGAACCCAATCAGCTGATTGCCATTTTTGTTCCTAAACACGCCTCGTCAACAAAAATTGGGGGCGTGATGAAGAGCCGAATTATTTGAATGGGCACGGATGATGCAAGAGTCATTCAGTCAATTCTGGCGCGGCGCATTTTCCGAAAACTATTGTCTCCCGAACTACCCGGTCCCAGATTCTCAGGCAACACTTTTCTTTTCGTTTTCCGGTTTCATTTGCGTGTTTTTGTATCGCACAAAGGTTTCGAGAAAATAGTTGACGCTGCGCAAGTGGCCGCCAAGGTCAGCCACGCTTTTGGCAAAGGTCTAGGTGACGATCGAGCCCAATTAAGCCGTATTTTGAATCATATAGGTGGTAGTACATTACGCCTCAACGACCAACTAGGCCCTACTAGTGAAAAACTAATAGATAAGCTAAAACGAAAAGCATCCGCAGACGCGTTCTTACGGCTACAAACTGTCACTAGTGTAGTGGAGCGTTGTGTAGCTGAAAGTCGGTACCACGATGCGGTCAAGGCATATCGGAGAGGTTGTGAACTTACCAGAGCATGTGGCCAGACCCCTACCCCTCCGGAAGGGTGTCTAGACGTATTATGGCATCGATTTCGTCAAGACAAATACTGGGATTGTTCCGTTTCACTAGCAAAAACACTCACCGAATTCGGCGCAGATAAAAACCAAATCCTAGCAAGGTACGTAGAAAATGCAAAGCGCCGTGCACAACAAGTGAGCGATATTGTATACCATTCTTTCAAGCCTACAGACGATTTCGAAACTGCTTACAGATTAGTATGTACTCGCATCGTTGGTGATTTGATACCTTTCCTGATAGCCATTTTGGATACATGTACAGATTTTGATCCACGAGGCAGCGAAGTAGTCAAAGAACAAGTTCTATTCGATTTTGTCAGCCTACAAGTACAGTCTTTATGCAGTAGGTTTTTAACGGACGTGTTTTTGAAAACACCCCACCCTCCTCCTTCTGTCCAGTCATTGGTAGGAGGTGTACTACGCGTACGTGATGCATTACGCCCCCTGCATAAACTATATGCCAAGTTATTGTCTAGGATATTCATGAGGTTCTTACATCAAGTTGCAAAAGCAGCCGCAAAAGTTGTTTTTGATTCTTCCTCAAGTTCATTTCTGGAAACTGTGATCGCAATGCATACGAAGTTACAACGCAATGAACAAGAAATTGATTTTGGTAAACTAATTGAGCAGATAGAGCATAACGCCGTTCTCATTGTAAGCGTAGCTCTTACAGATTGCGAGCCTTTACTAGGCATATTAGCTAACGACAAAAATGGTAAATTATCTTTTGTAGAAGTGGTGTACGGTCATGTTACAGGTTTTTTCGTAACTTTTCTAAATGCCGTAATGGCGTATACATCCGGGGCGGTAGAAAAAAATAAGGGGGTTGCGTCTATACAAGATAAATTTGTACATCAATTTTGCGGTCTGGCATGGAATAATTTGTTTATTTTGTCATTGGCAAGAATGGGGTTGCATTTTCAAGCAAGAGGGGTGCCAAAGTTATCTGACGTGGCGCGGGACCTCATGCCAGAATCTGTCATGTTCCCGCAAGAAACTATAGCTGATCATTGCGGTATTGCCATCAATCGCGCTTTAGCCCATTACACACAAGTCGTTGGTAGCAAATTCGTAAGCCTTCTACAAAATCATTTGGCATCGCGAAATTGGCTAGTAGAAAAGGAACCGCGTGAAGCAAGTGTGGTGATAACATTACTAATAAAGGAGTTAGCTATGGTCGACGCGGAGGTCAGCCATTTTGTAGCCGAAGCGCCAAAACGCTTAACTCGCACCCGCCGCGCAGCAGTATCTGACACAGAGCGATTAGTAGCCCGGAAGTCTGCAATTTTTACAGATCCTATACCTACCCGTGCTGGCGTCATGAATGGTATCCTATCAGTTACGCTGAAAGGTTTAATAGAAGCAGTACGGCAAGAGTTTTTCGGCCAATCTGGCGTGTTGCAGATACGGTTAGACATCGGGTTGCTACAAAACGAAATCGAACCCTTCGTTGACGACCCTGGCCAGTACACTTTCCATATACAAAACTTCATTTTTAAACTTTAGTTATGATTTTAGTCGTCATTTCAATCTTTTTGATGTGGTATGAGGTTTGATGGACTGTTCGAAGAAGTATTGGCGTCAGCTCAAAAACGCTGTGTATCCACGTCGTCCGCCGCTTCCGACGCGGCTCTATCACGGTTTTCTTATTCTTGATAATCAGATACACAAGAAGTTGACAAATTGACAGCCATACCAAGTCGTAATGTTGTACAAATATGTTGTATAAGCATGTAAAAATGAATGTGTGTTATATTCGTGCGTGTAAATGATACCTTGCCACAAAAACCAGCCAATCCCATTTTCAAAATACTTTTGCCAATTGATATATAAACACCAACAATTAATTAATTATATAGAACAACAACAATTTGAAGCAAGCAAAAAGAAATCACAACATAAATTTGTACAGTAAACAGAAGTAATTTTACATTTTGATCAAAAAAGTCCTAAAAGAAAAACAAGAAATTAGAGAGAGTTTTAAGAAATGACCATGAGTTTAGGGAGTTCGGACTCGGATGTGGAGGACATCTCCAGCGTACTTTTTTACATCTTTTTGAAACCAAAGTGTTGCACATTTTTGTACATTTTATCAAACAATTTTCGTTGAGAGAAATGTTTTTTGTGATATAGGAGGCGGTTGATCCCTTCCATCCATGTCCTGGTTTCGTTAATGAGTTCCCGCCAAATATGAGTATGCCCAAGGCCATGGCGTCCTTAGGTCAGCAAGGTTCTATGCGGGATTTTCCGGCTACTGCTATTACTGGGAAAGTTAGTACAGAAGGTGCGGATATCCCATACGATATGAATGAGCGCCAGTGGGTACCGGGTTGCCAAACAAAACTAACGGATTTCTACGAGCCAGGCCACAACAACATGGTCGTGGAGGGAGGAGTGACCAGTCCTGCCATGAGTGTAGGTACGATCGCGAACTTTATGCAGAACGAGGTGGTCCAACAAATTGTTGACAAGCCAGTAGGCAGTCCCGCCGGTACTATCGAAAATTTCATGCACGCTCCGAAAAGCGTGGTTCAGCAAAAACCAGTCGCAGATCCTATTGCTAACCAGGTTCCCAAATCCCTACCTGGTAAAACAGTACAGCAAGAGGTAGATATGCCAGCTAATAGCCCTACCGGGAGTGTAGGTACTATTGCTAGGTTCATGAACGGTCTACCAGTTTACCAACAGGCGCCTACTACCAAGGTACCCGCCCCTACCCAGCCTACCACCATGAACACACCTGTAGTGAATACTCCTATTGTTAGTACCCCTGTCGTTAGTACTCCTGTCGTCAATACTGCTACTAGTGTGAAAGTTACAAGTGCGGCAGGTACGTTGAATGCGAATGGAAAACGTCAGCGTGAACCATCAGTTGCCGCGCCTGTTCAACAGACAAATAATGTACCGAAAGCACCTACCGCAGTACGACCTATGGTGCCGTCCGTCAGATCATTTTCTGGTAGCGTTGGAAAGCCGTTGGATGGTCCTGTTCTCGACAGGTCCAGTATCGTCGATTTGTGGAAAGATGCAGAGGACGAAGCTGCGGCGAAGGCTCCTCCACCGGAAAAGGAAGACAAGGGAAATCCTTTTCGCCGCCCCGAGGCTCTTGAACTGCAAGAACATTTATTTTGCTACCTCAATCCTAACCGCCCCGCTCCAAACATGTCGAATGAGTGGTTACACAGGCTAAATGACATGATGGCGACACGTCACATACGTCTTCTGAAAGAAGCGAACCATCCCTTCCACGCGCAGTTCTTCCAGTACATATGCCGTTATCATGCGCCCGCCATTGAAAGAAAGTGGCTGCAGACGGTTTTTGAATCGAAGAAGTTAGGCATGCAGGCGAACTCTTCGGATCAGTTCATTTCGGTCACGCTTGAGATTGATTTTGGTACCATGTTTGCGGAGTACCCCAAGATTGCTGCTATGTTCGCATCCCAATGTTTGCAAGCTTTCTTCCTCATGCGTAATATGGTCTACAACCTACTTGTCAAGTGTCAGGCGAAGTACAGAGAAAAACCTACCTGGAAGTTGCAGTCGGAACACCAAGTACGCCTTGTGCCGTATGTCTGCAACGCTGCCTTTGCTACCAGAAATCTAAGCGATTTTTCCTATGGTTTATCGGGTGGTTCTGGTAGGCTAGTATGCGCTATGGATGTACTAATCGAGAAGGTACACGATCCCGAATGTATGGCATGGCATCAGCGCGGTTCATGTGAGAACTGTGATGGGGGACTACGTATCATCTCGTCCGCTTTTGGCCGTTTCGACCATGATTTCACATGTCCCGAGTGCGCTGGTAATATTTATCCTAGTGCTACATTATACGAGCCTGCCAGAGAAATCGACGTGTCTCTGTCGTTGAATGGTAAGTGGGACACGCGTAGAAAAATGCGTTTATCGCTACAGGGGTCAGGTTATGCGGAACCGTTGCATCCTTTATTTCGCGAAGGGAATCGTGTGAATGTGGTCGTAACGCCATGTTCTCATTTTGTCAACAAAAACGCTACTGAATGGTATTTCTTGGTGATATCCAACCCGGAACCTACCTTCGCGCCGTGCCCTCGCCCACCCGTACTACTTGATTTGCCAAAGTTTCCTACCCACTCTCCAGAATCCCCCTTGGATGAGTATACCGTCACGCCTGAACATCGTTGGCAGTTATACGGCGTTGCCAGTGTCATCTCAACCATGAGGCCCCTTCCAGACATCCCACGTTATTTTTACTTGTGTATGTTGCTGTCGGCATCTTCAGTTTCCTATGCAAAACATACTACATTGGAGCAGGACGTTATTGGCGACCGCCCTCTGACGTTGCCTGCCTGGGCGCAAAACAACGACATCGAAAATGTTGGCGATGGCAACGAATCATGTGCCTTTACGGCGTACGCGTGCAGTAAGTTTAGCAAGGTTAGTAGCGGCTTCTCCCACACGCAATTTTCTAGCAAAGAAATGGAGGCACGCCCATTACATTGTTTCTTTACAGGGCCGGATGATCTTATCGTACGTACCATGTTAGACCGCGGGGCGCTCTTCCTTGCCCAGCCATGCTTCTCATCTGACGGCACCGGCCAGAAACGTATCTGCTATTCCACATCCCGTACGCTACTACACGACCTACAATCTACCACATGTGGTATCATCATTGTTGACGTAATGCGTTTGAGCCGCGCGTCATCCCAAATCCTACTTCAAGCCCTAGCCACAGGGAATGTACCAGTGCTTGATGCCAACGGAAAGGTTAGTAAGTTCACGGTGCCTATTTCTAGTACTATTTGGGGGTATGGAATGGCTAGTAAGGATAATACGCCGAGTCATTTGATTGGGTTGATTGGTTCTTTCGATATCTTCTTACCATTGCCTGAAGATCACGGCGTGGGCCAGGAAGATGCTGATGAAAGAGCGGCCGAGTTGTGCTTTCAACCAGATTGTTTCGACGTACGCAATGGTCCCTACGCCCGCCCTACTATCGTCACGTCTTTGAGTAAGGTCCATACCGGCGCAAGGCAAGACGTAAACAATGTACTCCGAGCGACGATGTGTCTATACAACGACGAGAAAGGTCATCATATGCGTCAAGGAATAAGTAAAAACTTTCAGGATTTGGATTTGGATGAATTGATTGACACCAAGACGAGAACGGAAATTCCAATCGATGTGCCGCCTACGTTTGTTCCTTCCAAGCCCCGCCCCCCTTTGCCGGTAACAGATGTACATTACAAAGGTAAAAAAGCTCATGGTCAAAAGGCTAGTGCAGTTCCACCCCCAATCCTTCGTGCAGTATTTCCTACATGCACCAGCGCAAGTATCGGCTTCAAGAAAGTAAATATCAGCGCCAAAACCGCTATGATCCTACAAGAAATCGCCTCTTCCTTATCGCGCTCTACCATGGGGTTTAACCAACAGCAAATCCGATCTATTCGTATTCATTCGGTGCTACTACGCCTGTCCGCGAGTTTGGCTGTATTACGCAGTCATTTATCCTATACCACCAACCTCAATTATGAAACCGAGGGGGACGAAGGTATTTTGAATTTTTGTCACAACCAATCACATCAAAACCTGTTGTTTTTATTGTATAAATGACATCGAAACGTTTTTTTAACAAATGTTTAGATCTTAAGGAAGATTGGTGGGGGAGTATTGTGCCTGCGGACGTGCTCATCGCGCAGGATATTTTCAAGCTTTCGTACTATTTTTTTCCTTGTTTACAAACACATTGACATGTACGAATTATTTTTTGGCAACGTTTTTTATGTTGTTTGGTTTAAAAAAGGTTTGGGAGTGTGCCGTTTCACGAGGCGACCGACCAGCCCATCTGCGAGATGGCCTTCGACAGTTTGGACGACGTGCAGGTAACGATTACCACTGAAAAAACAATTTCGCAATGAAAAATCATACATTTTGTTATGATTGATGTGTTTTGTACGTATCAAACATATTTCCAGGTGGCGTTGAAGGAGGCATTCAGTCAGGTGAGGATGGTGTCTAGCAAGAGGAAAACTACGCCGCGGAAAATCAACTTTTAAATTTTTTTTGTGAATGACAATAATATTTTTTTCGATTGGAATGTAACAATTTTGATGACCACACAATAATGATATGATTTTTTAGGTTAAGAGTGTTTGAAGAATACAGTTTAGAGAATATGTTCGATAGGTTTTTACAAATTTATGATAATTTATTGATTTTTGATTTCGAACCAATCATTTTTGTTATTATGTTTGGCGTGTTGTTAAAGATGATGTTGAAAGTATGTAACTGTTTGTAATTATAAAACTCTGCCACCAAACGATCGTAATCTTATTTTGTATTCTCGTAAAAATCATAAAAATTATAAAAATGTGCCCCCATACAGATCGGTAGAGACTACTCAAGCATTGAGTAGTTCTCGAAAAAATTGACACAAGTCAAATTCTTGTCAAACAACAAAACTCTCAACAAACCAACGCGCCATTTTTTCTCGAACCAATTTTTGTTCTTGAAATCATTTTTTGTACAACGTTGCATTATTTTGCAAATTACGTTACAAATTATTTCGTGCAACATTTAAGGTCAACTAATGACCAAAAAACATTTGAACCAATTAGTCAATTAAAGTAACTAATCGTATCGGTCTAAAATCCACTGTTTACCATAATTACGTCGAAAAAATCGGATTCGGGATCATTCTATATACATATTATTTCAGCTCAAAATCTTCGAGCATCGCACGCCGGTAATTACATAATCGGTTGCACGCAACTACTATAAGTCCGTCATTTCTTGACAGCGCACGCCAATATTACCCGACTGTTCACGACCTTAAAGTCAATCCCTATAGATAAATTTTCGGCAACCAACAACTAATCATAAAAATAAGTTAAATAACTTACATGCACTACAACAAGCAGTAGACAAACAATCCAACTAATTACAAGTAGATCGTCGTGGATTTCTATTAGCACGCATTGCGCTTGCTATAGCAACACCACTATTTGAAATACAACTCAAAGCAGTACGCATTCAGAGTCGTAGTAACGTCAACGTTGAAAGTTGTTGGTATATCGCAGAACAACTATTTTATAATTCCAACTACGGTATCTGCATAATATACCGTCTAACAGTAGCTGGGGTTTTGTAAGTTCTAGAGCTCGTAATCTATTGGACCACCATCGTATTCGAGCTATCGACTGTCAGCCCTCCTTGCAGTGTAGAACAGTTATTTACAAGATGCCATCTAACAATCCTAATACGTGGTCAGCGAGCCGCTCTCTAGCGGTACCTTTTTTGATAAATACAAGTTACAACACAAGATAATGTATTTGTGTTACAAGATGTTTTTCATTTTAAATTTGTGACAAGGTCTCGGAGTTGTCGAAGTACATTAACGCTGAAGGCATGGCCCATATCAAATCCACTATAGATTTTGTCAAAAAGTCGTACAGATAACAATTTGCCACAAAAATTACTAAACAACAACATTTTTGTTTTCAAATGCATTGTATTTAAGTATACAATAATTTTGTCAGTCACCCAGTTAAAAAACTTTGGAAAAAAAAAGTATACAATAATGAGCGTTTTTTATGCTGATATATATCCTTTGGTACTTTTTGTAAAAACAATTAGGCATAGTAAAACAGTACCGACGCAGGCTGCTAACACTAGTAGTGGGAGTTCTATGCCGGCTATGCCTCCCGTTCCTATCGACGTTATTTCCCACGGCGCAAGCTCAGTACATCCTTTTTTACATTTTGTTAATTTTTTAACACCAAATAAAATTTTCAAGTAGCAATAATGTTTTCATTTTTGTACATTTACAAAATAGATGGAAGAAGTAGTGGTCTGGGCTGCAGCTGGCTTGAGGAACGCTCACGTGCGCGAATTTATGCGGACCTTTAAGGCGGAATTTTCCTCTATCACTCCTGGAAGTATTGCAAAATATCGTACGCTAGATGGAAAAGTTGGTAGACTTACTTTGAAACAATTCACAAGTCCTAAAGACATGATCTATATTGGCGATATCTATTGCAAGCCGTTGAAAAAGAACGAAATTGAGGGTGAAAAACTTCTTGCTACATTAATTCCTGACCCAGTTTTTGTAACGAACGGACCAGGAGATAGACCTCGCAAGTTACCGGCCAATTTCCAACGCAATACTTTCTTAAATTGTACTAGCACGGTGGCATTTGGCGGACTTAGCGTTTCAACTTTCGTCAAGACTTACCATCTACATAGCGACGACTACCATATCCAACTGTTTTTCCTTAGGAGTCTTGGTACCAACATGATGCTAACCGCCGGCAAGAGGGGCACGGATTTCGATCCGGGCCCCTCACAAGAATTTTTTTGTGCATCGGAGCGGGGATCGTACACTTTTATTTTGAAAACTCAGCAAAGACATGATTGTAGAACAATTACAAAATATGTTTGTATTTTTATTTTTTATTTTGACATTTAAATTATGTTTTTAAATAAATTGTTTTTCTTGTTGAAAATAATTGTAAGGGAGGTGTATGTATGGAGGGGAGATGGGGGGTCGCTAGGGAACTGCAATCGTCAAACCCGTGCGGATGACGACAAGGCGTTTATGAAATTTCACATCTTAGTCGACCATTTTGCATCCCACTTGTTTTTCTCTTCTCATGTCCATTTGATGGTCGAGTGGTTGTGGTCATTGGCACTGACTCGTTACGGAGATGCCATCGATTCAGATTTTGACGAGTACATTTTTTCTTTTTAAAATTTTATTAATTAATATAAATATTAACGTTCAACGTAATTCGCACAAGACGAGAAAAAACAAAAATTTCTATTTGTAAGCAATATTTGCTTTGTAAAAAACAGGTTGGTTGATGAATTCATGAGGCACCCATCTTCCGCAGAGGCTGCGAAACTGCTTGCCGCCGTACCTCCAAGCCTTAAGGAATCTTTCCGTTGGTTTTTTAGCAACGCACGAAAAGTCAGCACTGTAGGAGAGGAGAAATTGAGTACATCTCTTTAAGAAAAACTTAAAAAACATTTTTATTTGTATTTTAAAGTTTTTTTTAATTTTTCAATATTTTTGATTTTTTTTTAAACAAGTGCTCAAGACATTCAATTTAGCCCGTCAGGTGGTGGCGCCAAAATCTGGCGTGCCTATTGCGCTGATCGGAGAAAGTACGATTTGTTTTTTACAAACATAAAAACCAAACGTACTATAGTTTATTTCTCTGTTGTGTAATTATTGTTTTTAGGCTGTTGGCTATATCTAGGAGGAAATTCCATCATGAAGGTAGCTGAGCCGCTACCTATGCATCTACAACCTTCTCAGGTTGGTGAAAAGGAATTCAACAAAATTACTGTACGTAGATGGTGTTGGACACTTATTTGGTGTTATTTAATTTTTGTTAATGGTGCTATTACTTAATTTTGCATTAAACAAATGTTTTTTCTTTTCTCGTACTAAATTTTGAATTTCACACTATAGGTAGAAATCGTGAAAGATGGCCCGAACTTAATCCCGTATGTAGTTTTAGGAAGCGCTCGTTCTGCTGTGTTTAAGCCGGTCTTCAAGGGCATTAGTGCTGATACCAAGTACATTCAATTGTTTCAAAATTTTACACGCATTTGATGTAAAACAAACATTTTGTATTGTAAATACAGACCAAGTTTGGATTTATGGGGTAAATACCTTGACGAAGTGAAGGACGGAAAGGAATCCCTCAGTGTGTGGGGAAAATACGAAAAAGCCAAACACGCCGAGTCCGACAAGACCGGTAAATCCATAAAAGTTAAAACATATGTTCAACACACAAAACGTTTGATTTTTATATTTTAATTAGATTTTTTATTTGTTTTGTTTAAGGTCGCCTCTATATCAAGGCTGGGTTTTTTGTGGAGTGGGCCACAAATTTTGTCAACGTTTGGTACATTTTTTAAAATCCAAAATCAAACAATGATCACATACAACAATGAAAAGTGAATAGAGACATTGTTCACTGTACAGTTGCTTATAAGTTATTTGTATAATTTTATTTTGTAAAAATCATAAATGTAGGCTAAAAGCTAAGTTGGCGGAGAAACGAGCTGCTGCGAAGGCGAGTCCTAGGAATGGCAGACAAGCTCGCGCCGTTGGAAATTAGATATTACCACTACCATCACCTATTACCACTACCACAATCCAACACGAATCCTATCTGTATTTATGGGATTGAACACGTTTCAATCACACATTTTTTGATTTTACATAGTGCAAACGAGCAAGGCCGCTTTTGGTCTCTACAAATGTATTTTTATATCCAATATCACGATATTTTTATTAAATGAATGACAAATGAGCTCTCAAATAATTACAAAAAAGTCCTGTAAGATACCAACACGAATATCAATCAAGGAATGCAGTTTTGATATTGCATCAGGCGTGTTGATCTGATTACAATTATATTTTAAACAGTGTTTATTGTGCGCCCAACACGGGGCAGTATGTATTTCGACGTTTTTTTCACATGGTTGGAAAACATTCACATCTGTGATTACAAACAAGCATTTTAGGAAGGAAATGGTTTGTGGTTACAAAGCAATGTCTTTACAACCATACTATTAGTTACATTTGAAATTGATAATTATCAAGACCGATACGATGAATGCAGTAACAGCCATGTCAGATAACATTTTCTTCTAAGATTCATATACCATGTTGTTAGTCTGCGTTGAGTTGCCCATCAAATTTCAAAAACCAACAATCTTTTCAATTTTCAGTTTTGCTATTTTTGTTCATTCTGAGCATGTTTTTGTGGTGTTCTGAACCACGTCATCGATGACGTGGTTTGAGTCATAACCACGCCATTTTTCAAATTTGTGACGTGGTTTGATAGATAACCACGTCATTTTGTCACATTTGTTCATTCTGATCATGTTTTTGTGGTATTCTGAACCACATCATCGATGACGTGGTTTGAGTCATAACCACGTCATTTTTTCAAATTTGTGACGTGGTTTGATAGATAACCACGTCATTTTGTC
>JACLAD010014868.1_pt1 | contig 12008 bp, 16 predicted proteins | sample 8027901 | NCBI WGS metagenome assembly JACLAD01 (sample SAMN15725071, study PRJNA655200) | protist metagenome | isolation source: fluorescence activated cell sorting (FACS) single amplified genomes of... | place: Spain: Blaines Bay Microbial Observatory, Mediterranean Sea | collected 2016-07-05
CCTACCTTCGCACAGCCCCTCCACTACTGGCCACAGCATATATTATACGAACCCGTGACCTCCCCCCCCTCTTTTCTTTTGTTCCAGCCGCTTCTTGAAGTTTCCGACAAAACAAACAAACAATGACCGAGTGCACGAATGAGTTCGCTCTTGAAGTGCTGAAGAAGATCGGAGCTACGGATGAGGACCTCGTCTTCCTCGGCTCCTCGTTCTCCGAGTCCAACGTCAAGCTCCAGATGTACCTCGCACACCTCAAGAAGAACAAGTTCATCACGGCTTGGAAGCACGTGGAAATCGGCTTTGGCTCAAAAGGTGATCTTGAACAAGGAAGTGCCGGGTGGACTTGGGGAATGGACCATCCGGACTACAAGAAGTTCACCAACGGGAAGGAGGGCGCTAATGGCCGCATCCCGTGCATGGCCATCGGCGGCAAAGTCTATTGGGACTCTGCCCCCATTCTCAAGATGCTCTTCGAGAAGTATGAGGCTAGCAGTGCCTCGGAGGGAGTGAAGACCACTTTCAACGAGCTCTACGAGCTGAGCATGAAGCACGAGGACAACTATTACACGCTTCGTGAGTTACTAAGGTTTTAGGAGCTGGCGGTGGCTAAAGCCGAGGCTCGACTGACTCTCTCTCTCTCTCTCTCTATGTGTGTGTGTATGTCACTGTGTGTTTCTCTTTCTCTTCCTCTTTCTCTTTCGCTGTTACCACCCCAAACGGCACACAGTAAAGCACTTCGGTTGGTGTGCCATGAACGGCCACAAGGAGAACTACAAGCCGGCCATCAACATGAGCGAGGACGAGATCAAGCAAAAGATGGAGAGCCTCACCGTGCTCCTTAGCGCAGTCGAGAAATTGACCAAGGGCGGTGTTGACTTTATCGTCGACAACAAGTTTTCCGTCGTGGATATGCTTTGCCTGCACTGGCCAGCCTCGGCGTAAGTTTGTTTCGGGCTAAAGGACGAACGAAATGAGAAAAAAAAAAGGAGACGAAACCGCTTCGCTTCGTTCGGCCACATCTATATACCCTCATTTATCTCTCTCTACTTCTCTCCTGACTCAACACACTTTAAACCAGGTACCAGGTCGTCTCGTACCCCGTGTCGACCAAGTATCCAAACGCCTGGGCGTGGTACAAGAAGATGTGCGCAAATCCACCGGAGGGTTCTAACAAGTACCTAAACGGGGATTTCCCATTTTTTACGAAGGTCATCTGGATGCTCAACATATCCAGGATTTTTGGCGGATCGCACTACATTGGAAACGACAAGTACCACTGATTCCGATGAATTCAATGAGATTAGTGAAGTAAAACCTTCCGTTGTCCATCGCCGACGAGGCAATAATCGCGACCGTTGCGACGAAAAATCGCCCCTCATCGTTCTAATCGAAAGATCGGCGCTGTGTTTTGGGAGTTAAGCTTGAGTACAGAGCCTTCTTTCGCCGGAAGAGCGGGCGACAGGCATCTTGATTGCGCCATAGGAGCTGTCTGTCCAACGCTACATTTGCTCAGCACGGTGTCTTTCATGGTGATCTCGGTGGAGAAAAATCTGAATAAAAGTAGTACACGGTAGTAAGTCACGTCCTCCTCCCGTTGATCACGCTTAATGCAAGCCCAGTGTTCGAGCCCGGCTTCTTAGGTTTCGTCTCTTCACGCATGATCTCGTCGAAGTTGAGATCATCTCCTTCCTCTGACACCTCTGACAGAGAGGAGGCATGAAGCGGCAACACTGCTGATTTGCTCGAGAGCTCTCGCGGCTGGTGAAGCAGCGGCCCAGTGAGTTCTCGAATCTTCTTCTTCAGCGCTAGTACCGTGTCCTCAAGCTCCGAGTTCCGCTCGGTCAAGAGATGCACCTCTTTCTGTGCCCTTCTCAGCTCGGCTTCGGTTGGATCAGGAACGCTGCTGTTCTTCCTGTTGCCGTCGTTCAAAGCAAGCGAGGCTACAGATTTCTCCCTGTCGCCATTTCCCCTGAGCAGAGTGTGGACGATGAGCAGCGGGAAAGAGGTAGTGTCCTTCACAACGTTGTTTACTACAGATGATGCGACCATCTGTAGCGTTTGCGCGCGAAAAGAAACAAAAAATGCGTAAGTCGACGGATTGAGCTAGCGCATTTACCGATATGCAGAAGAGTGGGGAGGGTTTAGGGGGGTCTGGATACTGGATGATCAACGACTGATACACCTGTCATCCTCCTTTCATCCATCAATTGTGGTGTCACGTTCTAGGGCTACTCGCATGGTACTCCGTAGCTCTAATAGCTCTACGCTTCGCGATTGTATGCTATTGAATAATGGTGACAAATTATTGCGCGACACCATCGGATTATTCTCCGAGATTCGCGGTGGTTGGCGGCGGCGATCGGAGGGAGATGACTAGAGAGAGAGAGGGGAGGGAGGATGGCTCAAATAATCGAATCCAGGTTTATCGCCTGCCTCGAGCCAGCCTCGACCAGCTTCTGACACTCGCTCACAAAAGGCTTCGCAATGGCGTCATTCGCCAAGGCTGCTGCTGCACAGGCTGCGACGAATGCCTCCACAGTCCGCCCGCTCTTCCCAAAGGCCTCTGCCGGAGGGGACGTGAGTGCTCTCCGCTGACTTTCAGCCATCTCAGTCAGTCAGTCAGTCAGTCACTCACTCACTCACTCACGCCACGCCACGTCATAACAACACGACCATTACCACGAACGACGTCAACTAAAGAGCGGTCTGTACGTCCTCCACTCTGGCTTTCGTTTCCTATATCTCGTCGAGATCGGTCTAGTTGGTTTGGTTGGCAAGCTCGTGAGTCTTCTCAAAACCAGGTGGAAGTGACCCAACTTTGTTCTCACCGTTCTCCCAAACGCAAAACGAAAGCGCGGCGGCCCTGCCAAGGGTTCCCTGTTCCTTATTAACCCTCCGGAGGCCAACGAGCACAACATTGCGGCTGTCCGCGCGATCGAACAGGCTGAGCAGGCACAGGTGTCGACCATAATTTCTCCAGGCGATTGGCACCACTTTCAGCTGCCGGCGTGGTGTCAGTCTTCGCCTTACAAGAGTTCATATTGTATGTTATCGTATCTCATATCGTCCCGCCTCAAACCACGTGTTTTTTCGCCACCGCAATAGCGAAAGCACTTCCCAACGCCAAGCTTTACTGCGTCTCCCAGCGTCCGATACACAAGCAGCCCGAGATCAAGGACCGCGCGATCGTCCTCGACTACCGCGGCGATGAGTTCGACGTGCCCGAGCTGAACGAGGACTTTCGCATGCTGAGTTTCAAAGGGTGCGTGTGCGTGTGTGTGTGTGTGTGTGAGTGTGTGTGTGTGTGTGTGTGTGTCTGCAATGTACGCCGGCTGCAGTGTCCCCCCGGATGCATGTTCAATCCTCTTCCCCCTTCTTTTCTTCCTTTCGCATTTGGTTTGCCCTAAAACTGAACCGTACTGTAGGTGCCAGCAACCAATGGGTGGTTGGCTAGGCAACGACGCACGAGGCGCGGACCGAGTGGAGATGGTCATGTTTCACAAGCACAGCAGAACCCTGTTTGTCACCGACCACGTGCTGGTCAACAGCTCCTCTGCCAAGTCGGCGCAGGAAAGTGCGAATGCTGTGGTGCTGAAGCTGTCGGCAAACACAGGTGGTTTCTCGATGAAGGATGCGGCCGAGTGGGTCTCGTCTTGGCATTCATCCCAGGCTCTCTCTACCCATCCATCACTGAAGTTTTACCTTTCTCTCTTTCTCCCTTTCTCCCCTTCTCCCCTTCTCCCCTTCTCCCTTTCTCCCTTTCTCCCTTTCTCCCTTTCTCCCTTTCTCCCTCTCAATCCCCTCTCCGCCGCACCTCGCGCCACTCCTAGAGCACGGCGTAGCTGTGAGCGGGTCCTCGCGCTCGGTGCGAGTAACGTCCTCTTCAGCCACGGAAACGCCAGCCCGCTGCCGCTGCTTACGGGCGGTGCCGAGGTGATCCGACAAAGGCTGCGCAGGGTGTACGAAAGCTATTGGATGAAAGAGGGGAAGCTATAGCTCAAAAGAGTGTTGTGTACTTTACAGTAGTCAAGCTATCAGACGGTCCGTCGCAATCGACCGTCATTGTATGATTGTCGGTTAAGGTCTAAACACACTCGCACCGCTCCACGACTTCCGAGTACTCGGTCTCCACGTTCTCCAAGAAGACGCCTTGAAAGGCGCCCGCGGGGAGGTTCGCGGGGAGACTGACCGAGAGTTGGTGCTCGCGGTCGGGAGTGACGTCCTCAGGCGAGAGCTCGAAGTAAAATCCGAGAAAGCAACTGGGCACTACCCTGCCTCGACTGTTGTAGCTCTTCTTGATCTCCACCGGCTTGCCATCGATTTCCGCCGACACGCCCCAGCTGTCTTTAGGCTCAGCGACGAAGACGTAAGCCAAGAGACGTCCCGGGACCAACCACGTTGCGGGGGTGTCAAAGTCCTGCCACTTGATGGGGTATGTCTTGTTTCTGGCCTCGAGCTGGTCAAAGACTGCCTGCGGAATTGTGAACGAGCTCGAAAAGTTACCGCCAGTGTTGGTCTTAGAGGGTGCCTGCTCAAGCAATGGCATCATGCGCGTGACGTTGCTACTGCCGCCGCCGCCGCCGCCGCCGCTGTTGCTTTTGCTGCTGCCAAAGGTCACGTCGCAGAGCAAGATCCCGTCTTCTTCTCCGCTCGCGGACGGCGCGAAGTTGCAACGCTGCATCTTGGCGATATCAGGGCTGAGGTACACACGCTCAGTCGTCTGTGCCTGGCCCATCAGCGTCATCACTTTGACATTGTTCGCCATCGTGATCGCGCCTCGCTTCTCGAACTGCAACACCAGCGCCTCAGACGGGCTGACGTTCACTTCAACTTCGTCACCGTGGGAACACGAGCTGATGTTAGGAAGACGCCGAGGGTAGAGCTCAGAAATGCCCCACGTTGAGCTCACGCTAGCGTTGGAGATTCCAATGCTCTCGTCGACGTGGAGCTTGACCTTCATCGCAATCATATTTGGATTGAAGAGAAATACGAAACCAGAGTCTGTCGCCGGGTCCACTGCGCTCGTTCCATCGACATTGCCGAGACTCGGCGCAGCGAGGGTAGGGATGGGAGCAGTGTGGGCCAGGTGCGAGAGCCCGTACTCGTCGGTGAAGTCGATCCAAGAGCGGATAAAGTCAATTGCCCCAACAGCAGGTACTAGATCAAACTCCTCGATATCCCTCGCTGGAATGAAAGTGAGAATATTATTCATTCCTGCTGTCCCAACATTGGAAATGACGGAGTACTTGAAGCCAAGGAGGTCGAAATCACGGGCGTTGTTGTCGTAGCAGAGCTTGGACGAACCAAAGCATGGCGATGTTCCATTATCGGCAGTTCTCTCCGTCTGGTGAAACATGAACCCAGGGATGCGGGCAGCCGGGATCAGCTGTTCGTCGGAGTACCTGTGATTGATGATCCGCGTATTGTCGGCGGCAACATGGTCGGTGTGGAGCGAAGCAATTGGCACCCCCTGTGACGAATATTTCTGTGAGTTTTCTGATCCTGCACTTCGAAGTATCGGCACTATAGGCTCACATAAGTTTCCGGGTTCTCGTCGCCTGCAATGGGCTCGGTGTAAGACCCAGCCAGCTGATACCACGGCCCCCACATGTGGGCGGTCTGTCGATGATCCATGACAATGTCTGGAAAGTCCTCACGAAGCTTTTTGAGGATTCGCATCCATGCGCGCCACTGGGAGTAACGCTTGCTGGCGTCCCCAGCATAGATATTGTGGTCCCAGGCAAAACCTCCCGCACCGGACCGACGCATGAACGCGGTGAGAGTCAAAGACATCCAGTCAGCGACCCCGGGGGCCGAGAGGTCCAGGGCGCCGCCGACGACGGCCTCGGCATGTCGCTGAAACGCGAGGCACGGGTACACGTAGGCGAGGAGTGAAACATTCTTGGACCGTGCGTACGAGACCATGTCTGTAATGTCTTCTGGGAAAGCGTCCGTCGCGGCGGCGGGGTTCCAAACTCCCTCACGCAGCATCTCGCCCAACCCAAACCAAAGCGAGGCTTCCCATCCCCAGCCATCGGTTGAGTTGAAGCGAGTAGCGTGCAATGTGTTTCGCGGCTCGTATACTATGTGCGTCACCCCAAGCTCCGAGTTGCGGTCAATGATGCGCTTGTACTCTGTTCGTCCTGACTCAGTACCGACGTCAATTTGGTAGTCATTCTCGTCCCATGCCACCTGTCGAGACGATCAGTGAGGTTGCGTTCTGTGTGCACTCTCCAGCTGCGAAAGCAGAAACCCACATTGACCTTCACTGCGCCATTCTTCTTCCTTGAATCCCAATCGAGGAGAAAGTGAGAGACACAATTGCGAAAGGCGCGGCTCTCGGACGTGCTCAACCCCGTAGCCGACGAATAGTATTTGGAAATCGAAGTGAAGCCAAGCACTACGGGATCGGCAACGTGCACGTCTCCTGTAAGCGCCGAGGGTCGGTGCTCCATCGAAGCAACGTAAATGGCAGAGATCTTAGCGTTGTCCTCGTCAAAAGAATACTTTGCCCATGGGTTGGCAACCGAGACAAACGCCCCCCGCCCTAGTTTGGGAAATCGGAGAAATCCTGCAATTTCGAGCCCATTGGCAAAAGGATTCGCTCGTTCAATATACTCGGTGGTTTCTGTCGTCGTTTTAACTTCCAGACCGGGACCGAGAGGGGCGATGCTCTCGACGCGGAACAGACCCTGCTCTTCGCTCCAAGGCACCGTGGTCCCAATGCTGATTGTCTTTGTCACAAATCTTGTGCATGGCGGTGGATTTGAGTAACGGTGGGAAGTTGAGTCGATTGTACAGTACGGGCAGATACGGGCGCGCGCCACGTCCTAACTCACTCTGCCCCCGGGAGCAACTCGTAAGTTGCCACGACGCGAAAGAGCACGGGGATCGTCCTTGAAGGAGGCGACGGAAGTATCGCCTGCGCACATTCATAGGTGTAAGTTGCGCTCGAGTTGCTTGTGGTTGTGGCAGCGAAGGAGGAGCAGCTGGATGGTGAGAGGAGCAGTGACGACCTTGTTGTAGCCTCGGCCACACTCGAAACGTTGACCTGCCACGAATCTCCCGTGAACCCAAGAGCAAAAACAGAGGCTCCTACGGTGGTGTTTTCCTCCTCAAGCTTAGTCAGGCCGAGGCCCGCACCCGATAGAGTAGCCTTTATGGCACCGTTTGATATCTTGAGGTCGACGGTAGCTACAACCGGGACAGACGAAAAAGCAACGCCCGCGAGCATGATGCCCGCCGCTGCGGCAGCGCAGGCTGGACACCTCATTTCAATAACTTTTGTCAGCTTTTACGTGTGCTTCCCACTTTCTGCTCTCCTGGCTTCTTTTCGATTCAAAAAGAAAGTGAGGTCATGGGTCGGTCGTTGGCCCTGTTGCTTATCCTCGCAATGTTGGTGGCGCAGATCGGGTCGTCGAGGGCCTGGGGTCCCTACACCTGCCCGACATACGACTCAATACGAGACCCTTCGGTAGATGCTTCTAGCTTTTCCATCGCTGAAATAAAGGGGCTGTGGTACCTGCAGGCCACGACGGAGCCGACAACACGCTTTTGCAAGTGCAACATGATGAACTTCTCCATTGGATCGAAGACCTACAACTACACGGACACTTGCTTTGAAGACGTCGGCAGCAAGTCGTCCTGGAGCAATTTTTCCAAAATTGAGATTGGCGGTGACCTGTCAAGCGATCCAAGGTTGGTGTAGCTTGTGGATAGTCCGTCTGTACTGTAGATTCCCACTCTTGCTCTCTCCTTCACTTTCTCCCTCTCCGCTTGCTCTGTGCATTCAATTTTGATCTCACCACAACCCAGATCCCCTGGCATCTTACATGAAGGGTTCGAGATCTTTGGGCACGCGGTGATGAAAAAGCCCAACTTCCTTTTCAACGTGTCTCGGGATGAGAAGACTGGAGAGCTGAACATGCTTCGGTTTTACGCGTGCTGTACGTTACTATTACTTGCGAGAGCAAACTCCTTGAAAGATAATGACTCAATGCACGTTCGAACACACGTGTCTTTGGAAACAGTGGGCAAGCTCACGCCTTTCTCAAAGAAACCGGTCTTCTCCTACCTCCTGTACACGAGACGAATGGACGGTATTACTGAAGCCGGCGCGAGGGCACTGGTTGAGGCTGATCGAGCAACTGGTTTGTTCGACCTTGATGGTGTCGTCTACACCAATCGGTCGAGCTGGAAAGGATGTGGCTACTAAAAGCTTAGGGAGTAGCAGAAGTGGCGGCATTGCTTTATTGCTGTCCCCGTGTTCATCCCAGCGCCCCGACACGTTGACGGAAGGACGAAAAGCACAAAAGCACTTTCCTCAAGTGGTTTGAAACGGTGTGTGTGAACGGCGGTTTCCTGAACTTGTACACTCTTCCTATAGAGACACAGTGTTAGCCCCGCTTATTATATTTCCAACTCCACGATGGAAGGCACTTAATGGGAGGGGGAGCCTCCGTCCCTTCAGAGGGGCAGCCACCGGGTGACCCGCGTCGCTCAAAGGCGAGAAAGCGCGCGCTAATCGAAAGGCGGTTGTCGTCGCGACGTCGAAGCGGAGGGAGCGTTGGCAAGAACAAGCAAAATCTGCTTTCTGTGGACACGAATGCTCCCTTTACCCAAGAAGTGGAGGCCGCAACTTCTTCAGCAAGGGCGGTCCAAAAGATTCGGCGGGATCTCTTGCTCCGAAAGAGCCGGAGGCACGCATCGCCCCGCGCGCGAGGATTGCTTTCGTCGTCTGCTTCACTGCCCAATTTAGGTGCGCACGGAACAAACCTCGGACGGGAGCAAGAAATAACGCTGCAGCAGCAGCAGCAGCAGCAGCAGCAAAACCCACCAAAGAAGGCACAATCCATGTTTGGTTTGTCGGCATCCCCGGCTGTCGAGGCCCGAGTGGGTAAGAAATTGAGGACAAAACGGAGTAAGAGCGTAAGCAATAACAGCAGCAACGGCAACAGCACGAGCAAGAGCAGCACCCCCTCTCCGTCTTCTCCTTCTGCTTCTGCACTATTTCCGGTAAACGTAAAGGTCAAGGGAAACGGAGTTCTCGTCAAGCAGATTTCCGCGACCTCGGTAGCTCTCAAGTGGGGTTCTCTCAAGGCAACAAACGCACAGAAAGTTGCCGAGGGGATGAAGGAGAAACAGATTGTCGGGCGATGGATCGTGCAGTGGAGGAGGCACGTCTCGCGGCGCAGCAGCAAGACGGACGAGATGGTCACCAGTGCAAGCGGATGGAGCGATATCCCCGACTCGCAGTGCCGAATCTTTGCAACGACGGCTCAAATCAGTGGCATCAAAACGCCATGCCCGCCCCTCCAATTTAGAGTCGGGTACGAGTATGATGAGGCGGAAGGGGATGAAGGAATCGCGGAAAACTTGGCAGTTCTCTACACCGAGGCGAGTAAGGCGTTCTCCTTTGCCAAGAGTCTTCCCGGCCAGATCCGGGGCTTGCGCTGCGGGGCGCGCTCGGCACACAGTGCCGAGCTTGTGTACTCGTTGCCCGCAAACACAGGCGGGAGCGTAATCGAAAAGGTCAAGTTTCTCGGGAGAAAGAGGAAAGCAGGTACAAGGGGAGAGGGTGACGGCGAGAGAGAGGAAGGGGCAAAGAAGTGGGGGGACTGGCAGCCGTTTGCCTTCCAAGAGCTTTCCAACGACAAGGAAGTCTTGCGCTTTCATCTTGGGAAGAGGGGCTCAGGCACAATTGCCTCCCTCTCTGCCTTGTCTACATACGAGGTCAAGGCTGCTGCCAAGAACGAGTCGGGTTGGGGTCCGTGGTGCTCGCCGATTTCTGTCACGACCTTGAAGGAAGTACCAGGAGAGGCGGGACGGCCAAGAGAAAGAGCAACAAGAGCAGCGGCAAGAATGTCAGCAGATAGCTCGTCCGCTAGAGAAAGAGTTGCCCTGGCTCTGAGCGAACGCGCAGCGCGGAATGCCTCGGTAATGCTTTCGTCATGGCTGAATACTTCAAGGGTGCAAAGCCAGGAAGGGCCCAAACCAATCTTGATAGCCGTTCTCAGGCATGGGTGGACAGAGTGCTTTGATCCTGCATCAGAACGAGTCTACTACTGCCACGAACAGAGAAATATCAGCCAGTGGGAAATGCCAAGAGAGGCTCTCCGTCGATCTTCATCCTCGTTCTTACAACGCCAACCTCGGAACAAAAAGGCCTCGGCACCTGCCTTGCCCCAGGCCGATGCTCCCTTCCGTCACAAGCGTTTCAAGTTTCTCTGGCACGTTCGCGGCCCCATCCGTGGTTCGTGTAAGGTTGTGAGAAGAGTCGTCCGTAGAGACAATATTTTGTTGGACACATTTGATTGGTTCCGGACAATGAGTACTGAGGAGTTGAGAGGTAGGTTTTGAGGGGGAAGGGCGAGTGAGTGAAAGGAGGTAAAGAGGCCTAGGGGAGGAAGGAAGACTAACACAGTAAGCTTCAGCCAAACCAAAGATCGAGTTCAAAGGAGAAGTAGGGATCGACTCTGGTGGTCTCACGAAGGATTGGTTTTTAGAAGTATCCAGGGCATTGCTTGCTCGAGAGGCCTGCCTCTTTCGCCGCCACGACGACTCTGGGCTCTACTTTGTTGACGAGCGTTCGGCGGCGCACCCAAACTGCAAGGAACTCTTCCGTTTTGCCGGACAGGTGCTGGCCAAAGCAGTTTTTGAAAGGCAGCTCGTGGCTGCACCGTTTTGCTTGGCACTTTTTAAGATCTTGGCGGGTCGGGAGAGTGATGGGAATGGGCTGGAGATGAATGGTGCGGCGGCTGCGGCTTCGGTGGGTCTATTTTGGAAGCGTTTTGAGAAAGAAAGAAAGAAAATCAAACGACTCATTCACAGGCTACTAGGCAACCGCATCAGAGAACGAATCAGACGCAACGCTTACGTTGCAAGACCTCAAGGAGGTACGGCCACAATACGCGAAAAGCCTTCAGTGGATCCTCGACTGCCCTCGGGTTGAAGAGCACCTTCCCGATCAGACCTTTACTATCGAGGGTGATTACTTTGGGAAGACAACAATCCACAACCTTTGCGAGAAAGGAGATGACATTTCACTCAACGACGACAATAAAGGGCGTTATGTTGCTTTGGTCGTCGAGTGGCTCCTTCGAGGGCAGGTTAGACAGCAGCTTGATGCCCTTTGCGAAGGCTTCAACGGGCTCATCCCTGCTCGTGCTTGGAGTGTGTTCAGCACCGAGGAGATGTCGCAGCTGCTAAACGGCGTGCCTTCTGTGGACTGTGAGCTCCTGCAGGAATCGGCTGTCTATCGCGGTGATTACTCGAGCAAATCGGCTCCGATCAAGCTCTTCTGGGGTTACTTTGAAGACGCAAGCGAAGACCGTAAGTAGGAGTTTTGTGTAGTTATGTCTCTAATGAATGCGTGAAGCATCTCTCTCTCTACCTCACTCGAACTCACTCACGCACTCACTCACTGACTACCACACTCAATCTCTCCCTCTCAATTTGTCCCCGTTTTTCCTAAACCACAGAACGCGCCGCAATCATCAAGTTCACCACGGGGACAGCAAATCTCCCGCTAGACGGGTTGGAGCCACCTCTCACTATAGTCAAGTCCGAGCTCGGCCCGGGGGCGCTGCCCTCCTCGCACACGTGCTTCAACCAGCTCGTCCTGCCGCCGTACGAGAGCCACGAGTTGCTGGCCGCAAAGTTTGCCCAGGCGCTCGAGATGGGCGGTGCCGGTTTCCAGATGTCGTAGAGTATTTACGAAGAAAATACTGCCACAGAGAGGGGAGAGGGGAGCCGGAAGCGGCGTTCCAAATTGCTTACCTCGTGTCTTCTTAACTCTACGATGCAAGCGGTAGTGGTGTTCCCCACTCATCCAGATGAAACACGGCTGCCGCGTCAAAGCGATGACTCCGCGCGCCTTTTCCTCCGTGCGCGCTGCCGCCTCCGACGTTGTCAAATGGAGCGTTATCTGCGGCCGTTGCCGTGACGGTGTCGCGGCCTTCGACATCGCCGTTTCCAGGTCCAGACGCAGACCCGCTCGCACCCTTGAG
>JACLAD010011597.1_pt1 | contig 12007 bp, 10 predicted proteins | sample 8027901 | NCBI WGS metagenome assembly JACLAD01 (sample SAMN15725071, study PRJNA655200) | protist metagenome | isolation source: fluorescence activated cell sorting (FACS) single amplified genomes of... | place: Spain: Blaines Bay Microbial Observatory, Mediterranean Sea | collected 2016-07-05
GTCGTGAACAACGATGAAATTGGTGTGAAAGAAGTCTCTATTTCTTTAAAAACGAAAGCGGAATTGCTTGGTTTGAACCTTTTGGAAGTTATCAATCAGGTGCGAGGTGGCTATTTTGGTTCGGAAGTGCAGCGTTTGCAGCGAGGAACGGACGAGGTGAAAGTTTGGGTACGCTACGCAGAAGATGCTCGTTCGAGCGTGGAACAATTGGCGGATATGGAAATCAGAACGAAATCAGGTCAGCGTTTTTCGTTATCCGAAATTGCATATATCGAACAGACAGAAGGCGTGAAAGTCATTAATCACTCAAATACGCGCCGTCAGATTTTGGTGGAAGCGGACATTTCTGCGTTGGATGTTTCTGTTCCAAACCTACAAGGCGACTTGACTGCCAATGTGTTAGAGCCGTTGAAAGCTGAATTTCCAAACATCGAATACAAGTTTGAAGGACAGTCCGAGGAAGCAGAAAAAATGCAAGCATCGGTCAAGGTCGCTGGACCATTTATTTTAATCATCATGTTGTCATTGGTCGTTTTTACGTTCCGTTCTTTTGGTCAAATGGGCTTGGTCTTCTTGCTAACGCCGTTTTTACTCTTCGGTGTGACAGGCGGACACATGATACACAACACCGCATTATCTATCTTTTCGGGTTTAGGTACATTCGCTTTGATTGGCGTGATGATTAACAATGCGTTGGTTTTGGTGAGTTCCTACAATCAACAATTGCAAGCAGGTTTACCTGTCAAAGAAGCCTTACAAGCAGCGGCATTTAGTCGTTTTCGACCTATCGTTTTGACGACTATCACAACTGTTGCGGGCTTGTTTCCACTGATTTTGAGTAAAGGCGTGGGCGCACAGTTTTTAAGTCCAACGGCTATTGCGATTGCTTACGGTTTGATATTCGGAATGTTCTTATCGTTGAGTTTTCTGCCCTCGCTTTTGGTGTTGTCGAATAAAGCTAATCAACTGATTTATCGTATTAAAAAACGTAAAAAACCAACGCCTGAACAGGTAGAACCTGCGGTGCAAGAGTTGGAAGTGCATTTTTAGAGTTTTCAAAAGTTTTCCCACAGAGTAGCACGGAGGTATTCACAGAGTAGCACAGAGGAGTTTATTGCTCTATGTGCTTCTGTGGGAAATAAAAAATAAAAAATGAAAAATATATTCATAATCATTGCTTGTTTGTTCGTGGTCAATCTGAATGCTCAAACCGTATTGACTTTGGAGGAAACGCTTCAAAAAGCAGTGGCGAACAATCAAGATATTGAAATCGCAAAGCAACAAGCGTTGTTGGAAAGTCAAAAGGTTTTTAAAGCGAATGTCGGCTTGATGCCTACGGTGTCGGCTTTTGCGAGTGGCGAATATAGTCAGAATAACGCGGCGTTGGAACTGAATACGTTTAGTCAAAGTGGTGGCGGAACGCTGGAAATCACAGAACCATTGGCAGGTTCGATGACGCACAATGCAGGTGTTCGCATTGATTATACGCTGTATGATGGCGGACGTGGTAAAAAAACGTTGACGCAATTACAAAACGTGGCGGATTTATCGGCTTTGAAACAACAATTTACTACGGATAATACATTGCTGCGTGTGTCACAGCTTTATTTGGCGATTGCGAGTTTGGAGAAAACGCAGTCGTTGTTGGCACAAAATATTGAATTGTCGAAAGAGCGTTTGGAAAGGGCGAAAGTAGCAGATAAGTATGCAAAAGGAAATAGTTTGTCGGTGCTTCGTGCGAAAACGGATTTGAATAGCGATAGTATTTCTTTGAAAAATTTGCAACGAGATATTGAGAATACAAAACAGGATTTGCTGCGAATGTTGAATATCAATGATGATTTTTCTTTTGCGACTAATCCGCTTTTGAATATGAAAAAATTGCCTGATTATGCGAGTTTGAAAGCATCCGCATTACAGAAAAATCCGCAAATCCTTTTGGCTAATCAAGGTACTGTCATTGAAAAACAACAATTGGCCATTCAGAAAACGGCGGATATGCCACGAGTAGCAGTTTACGGAACGGCAGGTTATTTTCGGCAAGATTTTGAGGTGAGCCAAATCGTTTATAATCAGCAAATCGGTATGACGGCAGGTTTTTCGGTCAATTACAATTTGTATGATGGCAATAAACGCAAACGAGAGCAGAGTATTCAGCAGATGCAAATCAAAATCAGTCAGCGAGAACAGGAGTTGACGGTGGAAAATGTCTTTTTAGAATTAGAAAAATCATGGAATACTTATGAAAAAGTACAGGAACAGTTGATTTTTGAGCAGAAAAACTTACCGTTTTATGAAGAAAATCTTAGTCGATTACAGACAAGTTACAAAGCAGGGAAAGTAACCGATACAGATATTCGAGCAGCTCAATTGGGTTTGCTATCGGCTCAAATCAGCATCGCAAGAAAAGAAATCGAACTCCAAATGGAGCATTTTAAATTATTGAAAACCGCAGGGTTAATTACTGAATTTTAGAGATTTTTTCCCACAGGGTTTCACGGAGTTTTTTTACACAGGGTTTCACAGAGAACAATAACTGCTCTGTGAAATCCTGTGTAAACCTCTGTGAATCTCCGTGGGAAAAACAAAAACAAACAAAACTATGCAACTATTAATAGTTTCAATATTATCGCTATTTTTAGCACACCAATCACAACTTCACTAACGCAGTACATTGAATTTGAATAAAGCAAAACAAGTGATTAGTTTGAAGATGTTGAATGATTAAAAATGACTAAAAATGATGACAACTTTTGAGTTTTGGAAAGATAGATTAATATTTTTTGCAGGCGTATGGGCTTTTACAGTGGTTGTTGCTTCGTTTGTGATTATTGTTGCAACAGGAGGTGTGAATGCAGAATACTGGCGAACGATTACGAATATTGGCGTGAGAGCATTTTTCAATTTTATTAGTTATATCACTATATTTTCATATATCATTCGCAAACTAAATCATTATTTTCCTTTTTCTAATAATGATTTTATAGTTCCTCGCTTAATAGTCAGTGCTATGGCGACGTTGTTTGTAGCTTATAATTTTGCGATTTTAAATGCCTCTTTTCCTTTTCCTGAAGCGATGAAATCAGCGCAAGATAATTTTTTCTTTATCTTGACAATTACCTTCTTTCAGTGTGTAATCATTTTTACGGTAATTGAAATTTATGAAATGATTAAACGAAATCGGACTTTAAAATCATCCATAGAACAGTTGGAGAAAGAGAAAATTAAATCTCAATTAGAAGTCCTTCGGCAACAAGTAAATCCACATTTTTTATTCAATAGTTTGAATGTTTTATCAGAATTGATACATGAAGATTTAGATAAATCGGACTTGTTTATTCAGCATTTCGCAAAAGTATATCGCTATGTTTTGGAAATCAATCAGGAAGCCGTAGTCACGTTGCAAAAGGAATTTGACTTTTTGAGTTCTTATATTTTTCTACAAAAAATACGCTTTGGCGAGACTTTACAAATTCAAACAGAATTGCCACAATCAGCGCTGCAGCAGTTTGTTCCGCCATTGAGTTTACAGATTTTATTTGAAAATGCGATAAAGCACAACGCCATTTCGGCAACTGCGCCACTGACCATCAGCATCAAATGTGAGAACGATATTTTATACATTAAAAATAATTTTCAAGAACTAAAAACGGAGACCAAAGGAGCAGGAATTGGTTTACAAAACCTCAAAAACAAATACAAATTGATTTCTGATAAAACGCCAAAATTCTACCTAAAAGACGGATTTTATATGGCAGAATTACCACTTATTCAAATCGAAGCATGATACGCACACTCATTATAGAAGACGAAAAATTAGCGGCTAACAAGTTAGAACGGCTACTCGGAAAGTTGACGCAATCCTTTCAAGTCGTAAAGCGATTGACTTCGTTAGCAGAAGCCATTCCGTATCTTTCCACCAATTTGGAAGGCGTAGATTTAATATTTTTAGATATTCACCTCGGCGATGGTAATTGCTTTGAAATTTTTGAAAAATTAGACATCGAAATACCGATTATTTTTACGACTGCTTACGACCAATACGCCATTCAAGCGTTTCAACAAAACAGCGTTGACTACTTGCTAAAGCCTGTTACGCAAGATGCTTTAGCCAAAGCGATAGAGAAATATGAGAAGTATTTTGATAAAAAAAATCAAACGCCATTATCTATTTATTACAAGGAAATTTCGGAACTTTTCCAACCAAAAATCACACCTAAAAAGCGGTTTGTCGTCTATGTTGGTGCAAAAATTCGTTCGGTCAATATTGAAGAAGTCGCTTATTTCTACTCTGAGCAAGGCAGCACTTATCTTACCACCTTTGAGGGAAAAACCTATGACATTAATTACACGCTCGAAAAACTAACACCAACTTTAGATAGCAGCACATTTTACAGAATAAATCGTAAAGTCATCGTTCAAATCGAAGCTATCAAAGAAGCCTATCAGTTTTCGAAAAGTAAACTTAAATTGGAATTACAACCCAAGTCGAAATTCGATGTTTTTGTACCTTTGGATAAAGTGGTGGCGTTTAAAAATTGGTTGGGAAGGTAATATCTTCCTCAGTCTTATGCGAACAAAATGAGGAAGATAAACAGCCCTAAAACTGCAATCCAACCATAAAACCAAGATTACTATTCACAAATTGCACATCGCCAAGATCTGTCACTTCGCCTTGTCGGCTCGAATATTCATATTACACTCCAAGTGTAATACCGTAATAGTCACTTTTTAAATTTAAATCATAGCCAATAATGCCACCAAAACTATTACCAATAGCAAATTGATGATTAAACGTTTGATTGGCGGTATTGCGATATTTTTATGTAAACTGACTAACGTAATAAACATCACCTTGAATGAAAAGTCCTTCATCAGCCGTTTTATTCAATGGAAAAATACGCCACTCTTTGCATCGAATAGCATCCATTTCGTGTAGTAAAATACAGGAAACCGCTATATAGAAAAATATGGTACTCATAATTTATGCTTTTGCTGTTTGGCAATTCGTCGCTTTATTCTGCTCAGTCCTTCGGACGGTTCGCATCAATTAGAAAAAACCAAAAAGTATATAAGATTTGTAATTTAGTATAATCTATTAAAAAGCCACTTTACGACCTTTGTCCTATTGTAAAACACATAATTAAACATATGAAAAACAATAGAATTTTTGTTACTATGAATGCGACCTTTAAAGATGAAGAGCAATGTAGAGTAGCAATGGAGACAATAGTTAATGATGCACACGCAGCATACGGTGTTAATTCTCATTTTTGGTGCAGAAGTGAAGATGGTAAATCTTTGTTTGTAGTTGAACAATATGCAGATGAAAAGGCATTAAGAAAAGCTATAATGAGATTCACATCTGCGAGAATATCCTTCTTTAGGTCTATAAAAGTGACGGATGTCGCCATTTATGGCAATGTATCTAATATGATTAAAATGATGTTTTCGCCTCTTAGTCCCACCTATATGAATTACTATGGCGGTTATTCAAAGAATGTAGCTCAAACCCAAGAAGTTGGAATTAAACATTTTGAAAGAAATAGAATTTTTGTTGCTCTGAATGCCACCTTTAAAGATGAAGCGCAATGCAAAGTTGCGATGAAGGCAATCGTTGAGGGTGCATACGCTGAATCGGGTACGAATACTCATTTTTGGTGTCGAAGTAAAGATGGTAAATCTTTGTTTGTATTGGAACAATATGCAGATGAAAAGGCTCTGATAGAGCATGTTATGGCAAATCCACCTTCGAGAGCTGCCTTTTTTGAGGCGATAGAAGTGGTTGATGTCACGGTTTATGCAACGGTATCTGACCAGATTAAAGAGATGTTTACGCGTCTTAATCCCACGTATATGAATTACTATGGCGGTTATTCAAAGTAAAACTGGTCATTTATTCCACAACGGGAAAACTTGATGAGGCGAAAAGAAAAGATTTTAGGAAAATTGACTAGTTAAGAAAAGGATTTTAGTGAGTAATACGCTTTGTAAAAATAGATGTCGTATGATTAAACATCGGATGTTTTGAAAACATCCGATGTTTGTAAAAACTAACTATGCTGCTTTTCGACTAGAATAATCGGCATAAAAGCTCAAAATAATCGCCGTAGCTGAAACAATAGTCATCACTGTCCCAGGAACGAAATTGACAAATCCGCCTAAATCCATGAAAAGGAAATAGCCCAAATCTGCTAAACCACCTGTTATGGCAGCTAAATAAATAGCGTTTCTATTGCCTTTCCAAACGAAAAAACCACAGATAAAAGTAACAATTCCTATCCAAGCTAGATTAAAACCATGCTGACCGATAAGTCCGCCTGCTGCTTTAGGATAATCCATTGTCACGCTTGCTGGGTCAACTGCATCTGCAACTCCTGCAATTGATGCTGAAATGTCACCTGTCAAAACGCCTTTCATCGTTAGGACACCTGCAATAACATGTACCAAGCCCCAAATAATCCAAAGTACTGCTGATGTTTTAAAAAAGATTGTTAGATTTTTCATATTGATTTTGATTTAGTTGATTTTACAATTGATTGAAATTTGAATATTTTTTCCAACGACTAATGTTGGGAATTTTTTACCTAAGTTATAATCTAAGCGGTTGATTGAAAAACTACCACTAAAGACATTGTTTTCAAAAGTAAAAGGAATAGTGATTTCTTTTGTCGTTTCAAGAATGGTCAAGTTTCCGATAGCTTGATAAGTGCCGTTAGTTGCTTTGATGGAAGTAGATTTGAAGCGAATACTTGGATAATTTTTTACAAAAAAGAAATCCTCACTTTTCAAGTGTTCATCTCGCTTTTCGCTGCCTGTATTGATGGTAGCCGTATTGGCATTCACATCAAAAGAAGAACTATTCAAGTCATTTTCATCAAAAATAATCGTCCCGTTCAAATCTGATAATGAGCCTTTGACGGTCAATAATCCAATTTTTTTAACACTGAAATTAGCTGTTGATGTATTGACATCAATCTTTAAAGCTTTTTTATTTAAGGTTTCTATAGCCATCTTTTTTAAGTTTTAATTAATGTATTAATAATAGGACAAAGGTGCAGACTAAAAGAAAGGTGTGCATTAATGTAGATTAAGACTTTCTAATTTCCTATGGAAACTTTTACATTAAAAGTCAGTAATTCATTGAAACTTGGTATATCCGCCAAGTGAACATTTCTAAATCGGTAATCATAACTGACACCAAAGACTAAATTTTTATTGATAGAAATATTTAAACTTGGAAGAAACCATATCGTGTAGTCACTCCATTCTTCTATGGATTGAATGTAGAATAAGCTATATTTCAGAAAGAGTTTGTTTTTAATTAAATGGTGTTTATTTTCAAGATAAAAAGTCGTCATTCCAAAATCTCTCAAATTGTTAACGGCAGGACTATTTTCAAAAATAGCTCCATTATAAAGCGTTCTTTCATATCCTCCGCCGATGAAAAACCAAAATTGTTGTTGCTTTTTGAATGGTGTGATACTAGCACCTAAAATGTAACGCTGGCTATTTTCTATTCTGTAAAGTAGGTTGTTTTTATAAACATGGATAAAAGTAGGTGCGATTTGCTTTTGCTGAAATGAATATCTTAGTTTTGAAATGACTGTCCAATCATCAGAAAGTTGACTGCCGTTGACATTGGTATAAGTATAAGCGGCAAGATTGTCAAAAGTCCAATTGGATTTATTAATAACCGTATTTAGATTAGCACTAATGTTCGTTTGTGAAAAAACACCTGCTTTTCGCATTCCTCCAAAGGTCAGTGTACTATTAAAATTTAAAGTGTCTGCGGTGGATTGGGCAAGACCAAAACCTGTGGAAAAAAATATAAGAAGGATGGAAAATATATATTTAAAGATGTATCGCTGTCTCATGTTACGCTGTATTTTAAAGCATTTTTAAAAGCTTCAAAATTAGCTGTAACGACCATCAAAAGCATTAATGTAGATTAAGAAAGGGCTATTTGATATAATGCTTCCGTTTTGCAGCACTCAAGGCTTCGGGCGTGAGTTCGTGTCTGCCATCGGAGGTTTGAAATGTAAAAAAAACAAAAGTTCTTAAAAATATTTCGACATTAGAGTAGTTATAACTTACTGGTTATAAACCTATAAGGTTTTGGAAACCTTATAGGTTTGTCAAAGTAAATAGATTGACCTACTTAAATATGAAAAGAGCCACTTCTCAGAAAAGAAGCAGCTCTTTTGGTGTGAAAGTTCTTTAAGCCCTTCTACCACCACACGCTATTTTATGACCAATAATAACCAAATCAAATTGATGTCGTATGATTAAACATCGGATGTTTGTATTTTTATACGCCTATTATATTTTTAAAAATTGTATTCATGATTCTATTTCTTCTCTTCCAAAAAGTTAGAAACAACCGTCTCATACGCTTGCCGTTCTTTATTTTTTTGAGCTTGCTCCATTTCTGCCACCTCCTCATGCAATCCTTTCATAAGAGAAAAACACATGACTATTAAGATAATCCCAAACGGTAAACCTGTGATAATCGAAGCCGTCTGTAAGGCTTTAAGACCGCCACCGAGTAATAAGGTAGCCGCAACCGCACCTTCTGTTGTTGCCCAAAAGATACGCTGACCAACAGGCGCATCTAGCTTTCCGCCCGATGTAATGCTATCAATGACCAAAGAACCCGAATCGGATGAGGTAACAAAGAAGCTCGTCACTAAGGCTATACCGATAAGAGAGGTCAAGGTACTAAAAGGGTATTCTTCCAACATCACAAAAAGGGCTGTTGAAATATTTTCACGAACTGCACCTGCTATCTCTGCAACGCCATTGAGTTCCAAATACAGACCAGAACCTCCAAAAACAGTCATCCAAAAAAATGTCAACAAAGAAGGGACAAGCATCACACCTAAGAAAAATTCTCGAATCGTGCGACCTTTTGAAACTCTAGCAATGAACATAGCGACAAAGGGCGACCAAGCAATCCACCATGCCCAGTAGAAAATCGTCCAATCATTTTGCCAATGTGTACCGTCGTAGGCTTCTGTCAATACGCCGAGGCTTATCATTTCTTGAAAATAAATGCCTACATTTTGTACAAAAGCATCTAAAAGAAAAATCGTTGGTCCTAAAATCAACATCAAAACAAGAAAAGCAATAGCCAAACGCATATTCAATTCACTCAAAACACGCACTCCTTTGTCTAATCCTAAAATAACAGAAACCGTTGCTATACCCGTAATGAAAGCTATCAAAATCACTTGTAAATTGGTCGTATTCTCGATTCCAAAAAGGAAATTCAACCCTGAACCTACTTGCTGAACACCCAATCCGAGCGAAGTTGCCAGACCAAATAGTGTAGCCACCACCGCAATAATGTCGATAATATTTCCAATAGGCCCATATATTTTGTCGCCAAGTAATGGATAAAATACAGACCTCAAAGTCAAAGGCAGTTTTTTATTAAAAGCAAAAAACGCTAATGCTACACCTAGCACCGCATATACTGCCCAAGCGTGTAGTCCATAATGTAAAAAAGTGTATTTCATAGCCGTTTTGGCAGCTTCTGGCATAGGCGTACCTTCGGGATTGAGTACAGGGTCAGAAAAATGATACATCGGTTCTCCAACACCATAGAATAATAAACCAATGCCTAAGCCTGCACTAAACAGCATAGAAAACCATGCAAAGGTTGAAAACTCAGGTTCTGCATTTTTTCCACCTAAGCGTATTTTTCCCGTTTTGCTAAAAGCAAAATAAATGGAAAACGCTAAAAATATATTCACGGCTAATACAAAAAACCAACCCGTATTGGTCGTAATCCCTGTTTGAATGGAGGAAAACACTTCTTCCATCGGTTTGCCAACTATCAACGTCAAGGCTATAAATAAGACAATGATAATAGCCGACGGATAAAAAACAGGAGCGTATATATCGAAGTATTTATTTTTTTTATTGCTCATAAAAGCTATTGAGTTTTATTCTTTTAAAAACTGTAAAATCTTATCTATCAGAATTTTGGGTTGTTCCTCGATGACCAAATGACCGGCATCCAAAATAATTTCTAGTTCTGAATTGGAGATAAATTCGTGTAGTTGATGCCCTTTGGCTACGGGTATCCATTTATCTTTTGCGCCCCAAAGTATGAGTGTTGGCGTTTGAATAGAGCTATACAAATCTTGAATATCGTTAGTGTATTTGGAGTTGGCTTGTGCGATTTGTCTATAAAAAGCGGCTTTCCCTTCTGTTCCTAACCATGGTAGAATGATTTTTTCCATTGTTTCCGCTTCTATGGTATGGTAAGCAGCCGTTTGAATATAGGCTTTCAGAATAGCTTCATGGATATAATCTGGAACAGTTGCAAATGCCTTTTCATATTGGTGAACATGTGTAAAAAATGAAGAGCCCCAAGGCGAAATCGCCACAGGATTGATAACCACCATTTTTTTAAAAGGATGATGATTGAGTAAGTGTGTTCTTAAAACAGTTGTACCACCAAAGTCGTGACCTATAATAAAAGGTGCTTCTAATTTCCAATAATCTAGTAAAGCGACCAATAATTGATTCTGAATGGCTAATGAGACATCTCCATTAGGTTTTGCAGACTGACCATAACCCAATAAGTCATAGTAATAAACCTCATAGTGTGTTGCTAAACCGTCAATGAGATGCCTCAGATTGAAGGATGACCACGGTGTTCCGTGTATCAAAACCACTGGTTGACCTCTTCCTTTTTTATCCCATTTTATAAAATGTTCTTCAAAGTTGAAGCTTTTCGTTAAGTCCCAATTAGCCATTGATTATTTGTTTGGTCAGTGTTTTTGTTTTGCATTAATATCTTCTACTTATAAACCTGCAAAGTCCTCAAGACCTTACAGGTTTAGTTTGTAGAAAATCAATTCGTTACAAAAAAAACTACTCCATCAACCACATTTTAGCATTCTGATTATTGCTACCACCTAAATTAGAAACAGCCGTTTGATAGTTCGTTGCATTCAAACTTTGCTCCTCTCCAGGATACAAAAAGCGCAATGGTAGTTCTCCGTTATTTACATCAGAACATGGCGCATCCAAGAATGGAATACCAGCCCAACTCATACTGCTTTCGTAGTACCATCTACGAACTTCAAAATAAGGCTCCATACCTGTGAAGAAAAGTGCCAACCATTTTTGCTCCCAAATATCAGTTGTTGTGCTGTATGCCACACCAGAATTGGTATAGAAATCATTGAAATCTGCCCACCCGAAAGCTGAATAATCAACCAAGTAATGCATCATAGAAGCCTCAATACCGTTGCGATAGTGTGTTTCTACATCATTTGTAATCCAACCTTTGGCAGCCGCTTCAGCTAATAATAATTCAACCTCAGCGTAAGTCATCAAAATACCTTCTGCTCTTGGCAAACCTAAATCTGAACCTGTAGTCAATCCTGGATAATCAAAATATTGAACACCGACACGAGAAGCAGCTTTAGAACAGCCACCACTTTGGTCGCCAGCATCTGCTCCCGTGAAGCTAGTTGCTCCACCTGCTGTAAAGTCCTCATTGTCAGGACGAGCATAACGCATCAAACGAGGGTCTTGCTTTGCCAACATCGCATTCATAGATGCTTTTGAAAGCGCAACATCATCAAAGTCACCTTGCTTCAATGGCACGACAGGATGCTTATTTGGCTCTGCTGCCAAGAAAGTCAAAGTCGCATTGTCAGCATTACTTGTCATGATATTTCCATCAGCTACAATTGCAGCAAACTGCGTTCCTGCGTCCGAAATTTTATTATTGGCTGTCATCAGAAGACGAAGACGAAGCGAGTTTGCTAACTTTCTCCATAGAGCAGCATCATTATTTAAAAGAATATCACCTGAGATAGAACCATTTCCAGAAGCTAGTAAGCCTTCTGCTCTTTCTAATTCTGACAATAAACTAGCATAAATGTCTTCTTGAGCATCGTAAGCAGGTGCATAATTCGCATCTGTTGCGCCTTTGATAGCTTGAGAATATGGAATATCACCATAAGTATTCGTCAAAGTAGAA
>JACLAD010000402.1_pt1 | contig 12001 bp, 11 predicted proteins | sample 8027901 | NCBI WGS metagenome assembly JACLAD01 (sample SAMN15725071, study PRJNA655200) | protist metagenome | isolation source: fluorescence activated cell sorting (FACS) single amplified genomes of... | place: Spain: Blaines Bay Microbial Observatory, Mediterranean Sea | collected 2016-07-05
TTTTTTTCCTCTTCCTCTTCTCTTCCTCTTCCCTCCCTCTATTTCCCCCCTTTCCTCTTTCTCTTCCTCTTTCTTTTTTCTTTTTCTTGTTCATGTACAAAGAATATTGTGGCTCTTTCATTTTGTATCAAATTATTAATTTCAGATTCGTTTATTGGAATGAACACGAGTTGCTACTGCGAAAAGAAAAGCAGCACCCAACAATCTATGACAAAACAACTAAGCCGTGTTGGTGTGGATGACTGTATTGGTATTGTAGAGTCTGTGACTCTAACAACAGACTTACTTGGAACAACAGATAGTATTCATATGAAGACAATGGCTTTCCCATCCCATCGGTTGTTGCCGCAGGTTTGACATAACAATAACAAGAATCGAATCGAATCGAATCGAATGAATTACATACCAGAATCATGTAGTATTCGAACTCGAACTATCTATCTATCTCACAACTTTCTGACAACCCGCATGTGTGTGCAGATTGACGCGCATTTTGGCTTCAAGAGAAGAGGAGTTATTGCAGTTGAAGGGTGTGAACGCAGAAGAAGAAACATTTTGATCCCTTACTAGGAATGGCTTCGACTACTGTTAAGCATCTCCTGGGCTAATCCATGTTGACAAGGAAAATTGATGAAGATATAGAATCCTTTAAATTTAAATGATTTTCAATTCGGAAAATTTATCGGACAGCACATCCGATTGTTGATTGTTGATTATAGTTTTGTACATGGAGTCCTTCGATAAGGAATCCAGGTGTTGTTTGAACTCATGTATAGACTGCATAAAAGGATCCTGTCCTGCTTTTTTGAACATTTTACGAATTGTTGGGTTTTGTTGTTGTTGTCGATTCATTTTTTTCACTGCCTTTTCAATGATATCAATCAAAATGTCCCTAGGAATTTTGACTTTTAGTTTTCCAGAAACTCCTTCACGTCGTTTGTCTTTGACAAACTGGGTGCGCCATCGATAATAACCATCACGGATATAATTTTTGAGATCTTTGTTCACAATAAGATCACACACTTGCAACACCGAGGTAAGACCCCCCGGTATTAGTTCTGTTCTCAGCCAATCTCTTGCCCCATCAAGATATTCTGATACTTCAACATTGATATGTGCAGGTGCATGATCCCAGATGAGACCAACTTGCATGTTCGGAAACTGATCCTTCAACCAGTTTAACCATCGGATGGTAATATCATGGTCAAACCAATGTTTTTTCTGAAATGCCACTGTTGCAGTACCTTTCCAGGATTGATATTTATAATCCAAAGTCCGTGTTGGCTGCTTTGCTTCGCTTTGTTTCATCCCGGTGAAGACGATGAAGGGATTACAAATGATATTTCTGGCCATCTCGACAGTTACCATGATAGTGAATCCAGCTTTTTTGTCTGTATCGACTTTCCCCCCAACACGTTTCGTCCCAACGGGCGCTAGAACGAAATCAGATTCCATATACAATTTAACGAAAGTTTGGTCAGCGTTGACGATCACATCGCAATCAGCAAGATTTTTTCGAATTCGTTCTGCAGTTTCTTCAGCTAGTTCTCTCCAATTATCTGGAACAACTTGTCCGATAGAATTTTTTCGGGAAACAAAATTGATTCTCCTCAAACAACGGGTCACAAAATTAGCCAAACGTGAATCTTTTCCAGAGATTAGATAGTTTGTATGAAACTCAGTTCCCTCTTCGCACCCTTTTCCACAACGAATGTAATCGTAAACCTCTCTAAAGATAGTACGTATATTATTAGTAATATTATGTTATGATTGATTATTTACCATGGTAGATAAATGGTACTAATAATGCTGATTGATTAAGTATTAATTAGGCAACATACATAACCTCCGGGTGCAGGGATCTCCTGTGTTCCATCTTTCTTGTACAAAATTTTGAATTTTGTCCGCGACGTCTGGGTGCTTACGCGCCCGTCCGCTGTCAGATCTTCTTGCTCTCTTTGTTTTTGTTGTCATATTTTGGAATGAGTTGGGTCTCTTCTTTGCCAAAGCCGCACGTTTTGCACCACTGCGTAAGTCAATCATGAATTTATTGAGTGACACTGTGGCTGCAGTTGCAACCACATGCTTCCACGGTAGAAGTTGTTCCTGCACGCCCAATTCCTCGTTTATCGCACCAAATGTAGCAGTAAATTGAGTTGGAAAAAATATCTTAACATCTTTCCAAGTCATATTAGCGACGATGTGGAACCACTTGTGCACGAACTTTTTGGAATACTTTCCTTTCTTGGCAACCCATTTCTTCAACGCTGCGAAATGTATTCCACCCGCTGTTGCTACTCTTTGCAAACGCTTTGATCCTTTGTACCCGGGGTAGATCTGGGGACAAAGAAATAACCAGATCAACGCAGATCTTTCTAACCAAGTTAAAGTCATTATTTGGCGGCTCTTTAAACTCGCTTGTTGCATGTGGTTTTTGACATTTTTATTTACCAACTGTAGAACGACTCGGACAGCTGCAGCTGATGAGTGATCCGATACCGAAGTAACTTCGGTAGCTGCATTGCGCAGATTTATTACGCTACACACACCATCGACAATCCCGCCAACGATAGCTTGACACAATTGTGTCGATTCTCTTCTCTCGATGAGAGGAGCAGTCTCCACACAGAAACTTTTCCACAGTTGATTTCGTTCTGTGTCGAGAAGTTTCTGTGCTATATGAACGCGTGCCCTAACGGCTTTCTTAAGAATTATCTTATCAACTGTAGCTTGATTGTTCTTGTTTTTTTCTAACCAACGAAACATGATCTTGTATGTATGTGTGTGTGTCTGTGCGTGTGTATGTATGTGTGTGTAAAGATTGTTTTGAAAATGTATTAAATTTATATAATATTGTAATGAATATATTGTAAATTGTTCCAATATTATGATATATTGTCCTTAAATGGTAATATTATTTCAAAAATGTGTTAAAATTCTAGAATGTTGTGTTGAATATATGATATTTTGTTCCGAATTTATAACATATTGTCCTTAATTATTAGATAGCAATTCCTGATATAAAAGAATAGGAATTCCAGACATTAATTTGAAAACTAGGAACCAACAGGAGCCCTTTTATTTTGAAAAAAAAATCGCAAGGGGTCCAGGAGCCTCTTAATTTGAAAGAGCCCTTAGTTCTAAAACTACGGTAATTGTAACGCGGACCATGTACCATTCACTAGTGGAAACGATACGTTTTACCATGCTACAATGTATAAAGCGCATGGCGCACATCACATACATGTTAGGTCTGTCTACCAGTGAGAAAGAACTGGTCTGTGATCAAAGTGCGTGGGGTGCACGGCATCGAGTGTTTAATTATGATGCTTTTATTGCTGATGTTGGTGTCTGTTCTGTACTGTACCCCCTAAAAGGAAACGGCACTTGGGGGGGAAAAGTCTCGCTTACACGGGGAATTCCTCGGGCGATAATTTAAATGGGCGACAAAAGAATTCCCAAATGTCGGATGAACAACTGACATGGACACCCCAACTAGTTGGGGTGTCCATGTCAGTCACGAGCTTGCGCTCACTCGTGATCCAATAAACACACACACGTGCATACATACATACATAGCATACATAGCATACATAGCATACATATATACATAGCATACATACATACATAGCATACATACATACATACATACATTCGTACGTGCACATGTTTGCGGGTGCAATTAATCGGGTTGCTGGCGCAGCCTTTAGCCGGTCCGTTGTAAAACCGTATTATTTGGTATTGATATTCTCCTTTGATTTTTATTTGCATGTGCGTTATGCTAAGCCTGTATAAGTTTATCATAAAAAAAGCCCTTAAAGGAATAGTAAAGGATGCCGACAAGATTGGCCTCGAGCAATTTTCTCTCAATTTCAAAGATGGCATCTTTGAGGTCGCTAAATTTTCCTCAATACTTCTTGATACATTTGTTTTACTGAAGAAGCTATGATTTTACTTTTTGTGCCTACTTCACTGTACCTACAACACGTTCTCAGCTATCCGATTTGGAACTTGATAATGATGCTCTGAATGAGGTACGAAATGGACTCATTGAGAATTTCGTCTTTATGATTACGAGTTAGATATTATTCGACGCTGCTAGGCCTAATTTTCTATTGTTTTGTACTTATGTATTTATATATAGGTCCTGCGGGGGGCTGCAATGGATATGCACGTTATCTCCGGTTCCCTGGGCCGGATTACAATCAAAGTATCTTCTTATTCGAATATACTCACGGAGAGTATCAGTGTTCACATCCAGAACATATCAATAACTCTGGAACCACTTCTTGGTATGGAACATAGATCTGGCAAAAGTTTTAGTGTCGAGGGGGCAAGCAGTGTGTATTCTGAGGGGGGTTACGGTGATGTGATAAACGATCGAAGACTGCATGGATTACATTTTCTTGCAGGTGTGTACCAAAGCAAATATATAATTTGTAGAATCGATACATGTCATACTTCCATATCCAAACAATTAGATTGGGTTGTTGAAATGCAGCAGAACCTTGGCTTTAGCCTGAGTAATCTTGATATACTTATCAAGGTCATCAATGTGCTATTTTTTTTATCTTTACATTAACGAACAATATTTAAAACAACAAGAAGGCGAATAACAATAGAATATTTTTTGGACATTATTCTGACGATCATTATAAACTTTTATAGTCACAACACTCAGCCGCAAGCCTGATGTTACACGTCGATACAGTTTCCCTCCTCGATAAAAGCAGGTTCCCACAACTAGTTACCCTTATTGGTTTAATTGGAGATGTATAATTTTGAGGTACATTATAACATTGGGCGATAGTGCGCCGATTGGAGGGGGTAACGTAGCAACTTTGGTCAAACAGATTGAATTTACTGGGGTCATCTTAAAGTTGCAGCCGCCCAAAGTAAGCTTTGAATTAATACTGTTAACCAGATCATGGCAACAACAAAAAAACATGTTGCATTAAATTACAGGGCAACACAGGAGCAATCGTTTTGTGCACAGGCCGTGTATTGACTGTGACAATCACAACTTCAGCACCAGGCAAGGAGCCATCCGCAAATATAGAGGTAAAGCGTTGACTTCAGTAAATTTTGGGTCGTTATTACAACTCGATCGCCTATTTGGGATAGGTGGCTGTCAGTATTGACAATATTTCTGTGGAATTAAATGCGTTTCGACTCAAACAGCTACATCAAATATACCTCGGCTCGTTCATGAAAACAAACAGTAATGTAGGCGAGATTGATTACAGGTGTGTTGAATGTGGGGAAATAATATTATTGAATTTGTTTGAACATTTGTGCTTTATTTTGATAATATCAAGATATTTCCTGCTATAAATGCGTCTATTTTTTTTAGTGATGCCAGTTTCATGACATGTGAGGGGGAAATGTCATTTATGACCGCTGTGGACACTTCGACCATGGACCCAGGGATTCCTGGTGCATCTAGTTTGTCTGATAACATGTCATTCAATGAGGAAGATTTTATTTTGGCATCCGACCAACTGGAGATGGGTTCTAATGTACTATCTCCAGCGCCAACTGCTGAAAAGGAGGCGGAAAAATCGCTTCAGTTTCAACTGGATTTTTCTGAGTTGACTGTTATCTGGGGCAACGGCAACGAGCAAACGACTACAAGAAATATGTGTCTAATATTTCAGACATTTCATTCGATGTTTTCAAGGTATTATTATTTTGCAAAGCATACTCCTCTCTGATCGGAAATTTCTGCATGCATTGTTTGATTGGAGTGTTTATGGTTCAATCTCCTTTCTTGATTGTAATATGATGAATATGGCAGTATGGGTGAACATGCCCCCAAACGATTCAAAATCGAGGTCGGGCGAATTCTTCTTCAAGAGCAGGAAAGTCAAGAAAAGCATTCCACCACCCCGGATCTGCTTCAATTTCATAGCTTAAATAAAGAAAAAAATCTGGGCAGTAAATTCGATGCTGTAGTTGTTGTCGAATGGACACCAAAAGTTGTCGTGGACGCTTTCCCATCAACACCAACGCAAGATGTATCGATCTCAATCAATTTATGTCCTGTGCGTATTAGTTATCACTACCTAGGCTTTCTACATCATTGGCTGCGTAGCAAATCGCACTTTTCTCTGATTCAATACTTTCACGAGACAGAGCAATCTACTAGTAGAAATGATGATGACTCCACCTCTGATATTTTGACTCGATCATCAGCAGCAAGTCTTGAGTATGCTGATTGCAGTTGCTGGAAGCTACGAGTCCAATGCACACAAGTAGATGTCCATCTTACAGTGGCAGGATCTAAAAAGTTGATAGAGGCTGAAGGAAAAGGGGCAGATGACATAAACTTATCAGCCCGTGTGACCAAATTTGACTTGAATTTTGATTCTCGAGAAAACGAGTGGAAAATGTTCGCGCAACAGATGAAACTTACAGAGCGACATCCAACTTCGGATGTGTTCTTTCCAGAGATTGAGTTTGCAGGCAAACATCAAACTGCCGATGATGAAGATCACTCGAATCAGGTTGCGGTCGTTATAAGCACTGGAATCACAAAAACAAGTTCTTTTTTGAAGACATGTTCTACAAACAAAGGAAGCAAAACACCGGAGAGTAGACCGTATTTTAGAGTAGAACTTGATCAACGTACAGACGGAGACGATACGTGCGGTGGTAATACGTTGTCTTGCATGGTCAGTCACTGCTACTTGGCGAAATAGTTGTTGATTCATTAGAATGCTGAGCCATGCTTAGTTCACAAGCTGCTGAATGTTCTTTTTGTTGAGTAATTTGATATTTGATCCGTTGCTTTTATTTGTAGCCCAAGTATCAGTTGGCAGAACGACTTTTCGGTTTTCTTTCGCCATTGCGGAGCATAAGCGTTTTGCGAATAGATGTACCCATCGGGCGATTAACATTTGATGAAGTATACACTTCTCGTCCAAATAGCAAAAGTTTTGCCTCAGAACCCGAAGACTCTGAGGCACAAGATTTATTTGCAAATGTTAGCGGTTCAACCATAAAGTCAATGATAGAAATATTTACCACAATTGCACAAGAGCTAATGACACCAGAAGATGAATTTTCGAGCATTGAGGATGAAGTGCTAGATAATGTTTGGAACTTGTGAGATTTTACTGTGTAAGCAACGGCATTCACTTTTTGTTTGATTTTAGACTATTACCGTCCTTTTTGTGAAGTGCTCTTCTCTTGAGGTGCAAGTACGTTCAAGATTTCGGCATCTATCAAATGACCAAGTCACTGACAAAAGCACAAACGCAAACCCATCCGTCATGCAAGAGAATGCAGACTCCATTGTTCGAATATGTGGCCACAACTTCGAAGTAATCCAAGAAATATTTTCAGCTGGGGAAATATCTTCTCTATCAGAAGATCTTCCCTACAATTGCACACTAGTCACTGTTGATGTACTGGATCTGAGTTATGCTAGGTCAGTGGCTATTTCTTTAACCAATTGAGTGTTTGAGCATCATAATAATTTTCCGGGTTGCCAGGGCAAACTCAACAAAAAATAAACTGCACTACTGGATTCAGCATCGCAAGATAGTGTCGACTCCAAAGTTTGCATCAACAAGACATTCGAATGCTCTCAGAATATTGTTACAACCCAGGTTTGGATGCTCTTATTATTATTGCAGAGAATGCCAGATCACTATATACAAAAAACTTAAGTGTTTGACATGCGATAGATTATTCAAATCGGACGTCTGGTGTCACTTTCAAGGACTTCATGCACGATGGGATCCAAACGACGTATTGTGGTTGCAAGATCTGATGAGATTCGTCACTGTAGAATCCAATACGAGTCCAAAAAATGAAGCGAATTCTGAGGCTACAAATCAAACTCTTCAAGTTGTTGTTATTATAAAAGACAGCATCGTTGCACTTGAAGCAAGCAAACCTATGAGCACTAGAGTAATAGAAAATTTGGATGAAGCATCCGCTGATGAAAACTCGCATAATGTTTGCAGCGATGGGCGTGGCACAATTGCATTTCTAATTAGCGACTGCAACATAGCTTATTCAACGCTTGAAGATGCTGAAAAATCTCATTTCTATATAACTTTGAAGGATATACTTGGGTATGTCCACCCTAAGCAAACGGCGATGGTATATCATGCAATCTCTCTGGGAGATCTCCATAGGTGGATGCAAATCCGCAAAAACACAATGACACCTCTGTGTTCTGATCTTGATGGCTCAAAACATCATGACTTGAATATCTTGAACATACTCTTGGATATTCTTGTAATAAACGAAGAAATTATATGTAGTCACATGGAACAACATAGTCATCCTCGAGTTCCTTTGCCCGTTGACCCAAGTGCATCAACAAGCTCTTCAAAATGGGATGGAGCTTTCAAGCTCTTGCCATCGGGTTATCTTTTAGAAACTCTTGAATATGCACACTTTTGTACGATCGACGACGCTGTTGTACAGTTGGATATAACGCCTTATTCTGCGGATTCATGCGACTCTGCTGCCACAGGAGAAAACGAGAAGCAGCAACTTGTAGATGTTCAGATCAGCACGCAAAAATTGTTTTTGCATTTTTGCCCTGACACGGCTGGTGTTATATCCCTTATCTTGCAGACGCTTTCAGATGATTTATCGACGGCTTCTAAGCAAAAAGACCGAAACAAAACTTTGAAAAGCGACGGTTGTGATCCTGCCTGGGAATTCTGTGATCCAATTGAAGAAGCAAATAGAAGCTGTGAAACCGTCTTAGATGATGGATTGATGATCGAAAATTTTTTTCCTGTTCCTTCCAGCGCATGTTCTACGCACCCACCAAGGAGTGTTGATGTTGATATGGGTTTTGAAGAACTAGTTTTAACAACAGAAAGCCCGTCTGCTGATAATGGATTAGCTGTGGTCACCAACGCTTATGATCAATATGAAGACCTTGGGAGTGAGTGGGCTTCCATACCCACCGACAATGGAAGCATAATGAAGGCTTCCACCGCAGCAAAATGGTATGACGGGCTTGACGTTTTACCCGCTTCACAAATCAGACCATCTCACTTTGTTCTTCCAAACAAAGAGGAGCTCACACCAGCCATGTTGCCACCTTTATTTGGCGACAACTCCATTGTCAACAAAATGTGTATACAAGTTCGCTGGTGCGCTGATGTTTTCTCCATTCGAGTTTTCGGTGGCAATGATTGGGTGGCAAGCAAAGGAGCAAGTTCAGACCAACAAAGGTCGACTGGAGACTTGAACTCTTTTTTTTCGCCCGTAGGATCCAGAAACAGATTGCATGGGAATTCTTGTGATCGAGATGTTGATAATGTTGTAGATTTTCAGTTAGATGACATCAGCTTTCATCTTCAACAATTTGCTATGGACGAAAATTCGCCGCCTATACCGCAGCGCTGTCGTTCGTGTGTATCTGATAACAGGTAAAGATGACAATTTGAAAAACTTATTATTCTTATTATTTTTTAATTTTAATAATGTTGCATAGCTATCTTCAGTGTTATGTTCATGGCTCTTAATTTATTACACTCTTGTCAGTTGTAATTGTTTTCAAAGCGCTGAGTGGCTTCATCTTGATGAACAACCTACAAATGTTAAAGAACAACAAACTAGCATTCGCAATGAGGTTCAGCAAAGAAATGTATCTTCGGCCACCCGTGCCATACACTTTGCGAATCGTTTCGGGCTGACAATTGGCAGAGCTGTAATAATCGATGACGTGTCTACCTCCCAGGCAAGCCATTGATCCACAGTGGATTTGACATCGTTGTAAATCATGTACATGTAATGTTCAATTCAATTCACACGGTCGGTTAGGTTCACCGCTTGCTTGGACCACTGCAAAGCCATACCGATTTTGCATCGGAACCATTGATGTCAGTTGAAACCCCAAAAAGTAACGATGTCAATTTGAATCGAACGGGGACAAGGCCATCTCGTATGACTCAACGGTCACAAGACTTTGTAACATTGACAGTTGAAGGGGCCAGGGTCAATACTTCCCAGTGTGAACGTTGCCGTGATTTCCCGACGAGGATATGCACGAGATGTGGCAAAGTAGTGCCCACAAGGTACATAAAATTGGACAGTCGTGAAACTGCCGATCCATTTGTCAATAGAAGAAAAAAAGCGAAAGAATGTATCGAGTATCAATGCGATATTGCTGTGCATCCATTGAGAGTGGTGGTAGATCAGCATACGATAGAATTTATGGCAAATGGACTTAAAATTTTTAAAGTATTACGGTCCAAGATGGATGTTCCCACGGACCAACCCAAAGAGCCGATTGTAGATACAAAAATACTAAGTAAATGTAAAAGATCTGATGTTACAGTTGGCAAACGTGACGTGAACAGACTTCCCTCGCCGAGCAAGAATCCACTGCCTGTTGGGAAAGGAGAAAAAGAATCATCTAAACCAAAATTGCTTGAATGCCGTTCTATCTCTCGTCAACCTTTGTCTCATCAGAGATCCCGGGTCTCTATGGAGGGTGAATCATGGCAAACTCTTCATCTTTCTAGGGAGACACCACGCGTGCGTTTGAAGTCTATAGAAATAACAGGAAGTCGAATTAAAATTGACTATATTCCAAGAAAATTAGCAGAGTTAGATCTGCAGGTACTACATCAAACACGTTGTCAAAACACGCACCCAACCAATAGGATCTCAGTCTGAAATGCCTTAAAACCAATAGGATCTCAGTCTGAAATGCCTTAACATGCTATGCTAATATTGTTTCATGTCCAAACCTTCTTCAACAAAAACCTTAACCATATTTTTTTTTGTTGAACCCGAACCCTAAAGATATCGAGGCATCACTTCAATCGCATACAATAGGCAATTTTTGCGGCCGAACGGGACTTTATATTGTATTTAAATTTGCTTCCGCCCATCGAAGGTCTTGACTTGCATTTGAAACCTGTTCGGGTCGAAGACAATTCTGCAGATCCAATCGAATCCCTCATGAAAATATTCTCGATTTGGGGAAACAATATTGTTCAAGAACAACTCCATAAGGTTTGGTTTATGGACTTCATTTTGTCTTTCAATTATTCTGGCTTATATACGAGGCTTTATTGCATGTAGTTTATCATTGGGATTTCAAATTCGACACCTTTAGTTCCTCTTCGCGGGCTTACCTCAGTGGCATCGGATGCAGTTGCCGGTCTGATTTTGCTTCCAATGGCCGAAATGAAGAAAGAGAATGGTGAAACGACATAACCCAAACAACATAGCATAGCATTGGATGTTGCCCGTATCTACCATAGATCTTCACTATAAAATGTATTTTTGATTTTGGGCATTGCCTTTACCACGCGTTTAGGGCGTTGGGCTCGATCTTTTGCGAGAGGAGCACAATCTGTTGCTCTTTCATTTGTTGTTGAGGTACAAATTTCTGCATTCATTGTTTGGATTGATCCTGAATAGAAGACAAAGATCTTATTTCTCAAATCTCGTGTCGTCCAATGGATGTGCGTCAGGCTCTTGGCACAGCTGCCCATATCACTTCAACCACGCACGCACTCCTCGAAATGCTTTCTGCTTCAACTGAAAGCGATTCATTGGTCTCAAGGCTATTGAATGACTCAACACCAGATCGGGAAGTATGTACAACTTTATGTCATAATAATCATGGATATGGTGAAAATTTGAGTAACTTTCGAGTAGAGTCTAGACACGATTTTAACGGGACTACTACCAATAACAAGAATTCCAATTTTTCTGTACAGGAATCTTCTTCTTTTACGAAGAAAAATTTCCGAATCAGCCGTTGGTGGACACAACAGCCAAGTGGAGTCACTGATGGGCTGGAGAAAGCGTGCTCCTCGATCGCAAAGCAGATGGGTCACATCAGAGAAACTGTTGTGGCAATACCAGTATCCTATGAAACGATCTCCACCAATGCAAGCGGTAGTCACGGTTGGTCTTTGAGGATAATACTAGTATGTGTGTGGACTGGGCTGAAATATTTGCTCCGTATCGTTTATTGGTGTACTGTATTCTGTCTGATCCAATCAAA
>JACLAD010003337.1_pt1 | contig 11999 bp, 11 predicted proteins | sample 8027901 | NCBI WGS metagenome assembly JACLAD01 (sample SAMN15725071, study PRJNA655200) | protist metagenome | isolation source: fluorescence activated cell sorting (FACS) single amplified genomes of... | place: Spain: Blaines Bay Microbial Observatory, Mediterranean Sea | collected 2016-07-05
GTCACTTGCATCAAGTGCGCTGACATCCTGTTTTTTCTGTGTTGCGGTATAGCCAAAGCCCATGATCCCTGCGTAGGACCAACTTTGTACTGTCACATCATTACCGATGACAATATTTTTGGGATCAAGCAAGATATGCCCACCCTCACCCACCGTGACATCAACGAGTGAAGCCCTTCGCAATTCATTAGCCGAGGAAATTTCCACAGATCCTCCACCAATGTTGCCTCTGGCGTCAATCTGGCCCAAAAAAGACGTTTCATAATCAGACCAGATAACAGCCGTGCCGCCCACACCCGCGTGAGCCCGCACATCGATTTGAGTGGTGTCATTGATAAAAGTTTTCTGGCTAGAACTAAGCGCTGGAAGTGCGCTCCAGCGACCAACAAAACTGTTAAAAAAGTCGGTACTTGGGTCAACAGGTTTTCCGCCCTGAAAAGCTCCACCAAGACGCATCATGCCACCTGTAGATTGCCCCGCAGCATTCAACGTTGCACTGAAAAAACGCAAGTCAGACCCAGTGATATCAATCATCCCACCCGCGTCAACATACCCGTAGGCAGAATATGCACCAGATGCTAGCAGCCCTGTGCTAGCACCCATACGAATATATCCTCCGGTAGCGCCATCTACACGCAACTCTGAAGAAGAGTTTTGGATAATTTGGTCAGCTTCTATCCCGATAAACCCGCCTATACCAGAACCAGAGGCAGCCCTTAACTGCCCCGAAAGGCTCAGCTGATCCTCAATATCCAGCCCAATCTTACCACCAGTGGCCCCCGACCTGTCTGAGGAGGCATTTATCACGCCACCCAGCATCGCAGTGTTAGCCTGAATGTTTATCTGCCCCGCATTAAGGCCGGCGACGGAAAGTTCTGAATCGCCAGAAAGCGATACGTGACCAGTGCTGGAAAGAATAATTTCACCCTTTGACCCCACTTGTAAACTATTTGCCTTTGTGATCCCGGAATGATTGATTGTATTAGATTTTAGTTCGGCTTCGGCCCCGGTCGAAAGCCACACACGCCCATTGTCAGCTTGGATGATACCGTCTTGGTTAATCAACCCTTCAACCACACCAGATTGGACATCAAGCGAATACAAGGCGCCATCTACATTCACCTTCACACGGCTTCCCGCACCCATGAGAACGCTTCCATCATTGGCGGTGATGATGCCTGAATTTTGGATTTTGGCACCGATAAAGACGGCTGACCCTCCAGTTTCAGTTGTAATGACACCCTGGTTTTTCACTGCCTTTAAAGCCGAACCTTCGAAGAGATAGTTACCTTTCAGAAAATCGTTCTGAGATATATCTAGTGTAGAGGCAACAAGCCCGCCAACATTTACTCGAGAAGAAGGAGAAAATAATACCCCTGATGGATTGACCAAAAATACGCGGCCGTTTGATTTCAGAGATCCAAAAATCTCCGATGGGGATCCCCCTGAGACTCTATTGAGTGATGATGAAGCGGATGTAGGTTGCTGGAATTCAACCTGATGACCGGACGCAATAGAAAATGATTGCCAGTCTAAAATGAGTTTATCCGAACTTTGATTTATCAACATCTTATCAGCGGATTGATGTAAGCTCCCGCTTCCGGAAATAATGCTTCCAGACACAGGTAGATTGCGGTTGTCTTGTCCGCGAGCAGGCGTCAAAAATGCCAACATACAACACAGTACACTAAAGCAGGGTAAAAAACAAAATTTTCTAACGAAGTATTTTATTTTCAATTTTCAACCACCAAAAAGATAAATTTTATTAACTTGAGATTACAGAATCTCGAGTATCTTTCAATATCGTTTAAGTATTCCAACTTTAAGTTTTATTTTAATACTATTTGGAACTTATAACAAATACCAAACTATACACCCAAAAGCTAACGATATGCGAAATATCTTCATATATGCGTTAAAGCAAGAGTTTTATTATATTTTTTGAAAGATATGATCGCCTCTAAGCAATATTTCTTAAGTAACATACATAATTATAAATCAATTATAACGGAAATCTCTTATTAATCGTATATTATCCGCAATTTTTACTATTACGATCAATACTATGTGCCCACTTAAACACGTGGAAATTTACTTACATGATGGGCTGATTCATAAATTAGGCGATGTTATGCTTTACAAATCAAAAGCATATATAAGACAACAGTCCCAAACTCAGGCTGTCTAAACTTTTGGCTTTTTAGCGCCTTTCATCTTCGCGATCCTTATTTGAATCGGCGTTGAACTGCACTCCGTCCTCGTCGCATTCAAATTAACGGACCATTTCTTCAAAGCGTTCGCGCTAGGTTTTCGGCTGATCCTGCAAATATAAGCTTCCCCTGTACTGCTGTTTATGGCTCACGTATTAGAAACAATGGACTTCCAACCACCCCACTTTTCCTAATCAATTTCTTATCAAAAGTCTTTTTAAACATCTTTAATGAGTTGGCCTCTAAATAAATTTCTGTAGCAACATAAACTACGTTTTCTGGCTTAATACTAATATCCCAGACTAACGTCTAAGCATTTTCAGATAGCCTCCTTAAAGGGTTATAAACACAGATACAGTTTTGGCGGAAAATTTTTGAACTAGTTCTGTTTTTTTGGATGGCTTCTCCTCGCCATGCATCCAAAGCACTTCAACCAAGGATAAGCGCGGATATCAGTATTGATATTTCACCCCGATCTATTCTCTGTAAAACCTCATCATATTGCTCAATCTGTCCTACAGTTGTTTTGAAGTGGCTCAAAAAACAAGCGCTGTTCCAGTATATTTTCTTGACCATCATACCATTGCCATCATGCCTCTCACATCACTTAACTATTAGTAGGTTATGATCCTCAAGCGAAACATCGATGATTTGAGATTCAATACTTATCGGAGCGCCATCGCGGCGGTAGTGGATACGGTCGTGTATTTCAACTTTCTTACGAAAGCTTCTCAAAGCATTATCAATCATGCTGTCAGGCATGATGCAGTTGATTACCTTTGGATATAAGAAATCTTTAACTCACATTTTAGGGACCCAAAAGCATCTTAGATAGCTTCTAATCGACCCTTAACTTGACCCTCTACAACTGAGTGATTAGTTTTTTGTTAAAGGGAGTTACCCAACATGGGTTGCAATAAATCTTCTGATGAAGATGTGCTAAAGTTATTGCATGAAATTGATGTTCATCTATGCGATAGTTTGAACGTTGTGAGTGGGTGTCGGAAGGTTGGAATTTCAGATAAAAGCTATTATTATTGATGTAGTAGGTTTAAAGATTTTTCTCGTCCGCGGTTTTTTGAGATAAAATCTCTTAAAAAAGAGAATGAACGCTTGAAGAAGATTGCCGCTGATCTGCGGCTCGACAAATTGATCCTGAAAGAGAGCTTGGGGTACTTAACGGCATCAGGCGGTAATCTACGCCCGTCAAAAGCTGAACATATCAGAACGACAGACATGTTTGGCTTTGGGCTTATTACAATGCAGTTTTCGCTACTGTGCCAGGTCAAGGGATGACGATGCACCGCATCTGGCAATAACCCGGCTGGCTAAGCAATATGGCTGGTATGGCTACAAGGAAGTCGCAGCCCTGCTGCACATGAGAAGCTAGTACGTTAAGCATAAGAAGATAGAGCGCCTTTGATGCAAAAAAGTCTGCAAGTGCCCTATTGCCATAAGAAGCGCAGCCGATTTTATCGCAAAGACAACTCTTCCATCAGGCTGTGGCCCACACACCCAAACCACATCTAGGCGATCGACTTTGTTCACGATAAGCTCAGTAATAGGCATAGCTATAAAATGCTAACTATTGGATAAATATACCCGTAAGGCGCTCTGTATGACAGTACCTCCTTAAAATGACTATTGCTGATGTTCTGGATGCGCTGCATCCGCTGTTCATGAAATATGACAAGCCTGAGTTTATTCGTTCCGATAGCGGTCCCAAACTTATTGCCGGGCATCTTCAAAATTGACCTAAGAAAATTAGGATCAAACCGATGCAAATCTATCCAAGCAGCCCTTGGGAAAACCCATATAATGAACAGTTTAACAAAACTTAAGAGAAGAAGTCCTGAATGCTGAATGGTTCTACACCACAAGATAAACCCAAGTAGTCATCAACATTTGGCTTAGGGTCAATCCTAACAAAGGTACCAAGCCCAGCACACGTTTAAGCGGCATCAGCATGCTCCACGCGTAGCTGTTTGATACGATCTGGCGAAAATATTTATAGAAAGCGGTTCGGCTAATTTTTAGCTGATCGATCACATATCCGACAAAAGGATAGTTATCGCTATCTTTGAGCGTAGCTTCGGCGGATTTGATATTTTATTCATCTTTCGCTATGTCAACAAGCTCGAACTAGCCAACCGCTTCACTCGCGCCGTGACCGTCAGAAACCCACAAGAATACACCCAGACCGGAAAAGAGAAACAGTAAATCGCAGAAGCCTGCAACCGCTTGATCAAAAACAGTATCCTCTACTGGAACTACCTCTACCTCACTAGATAGGTTCGAGAAGACAACAGACACCAGAGCTATAGAAAACATGCTGCGTCTGATCGCGGCACATTCACCTATGTTATGAGCCCATATCAACATGCTTGGTGAGTACGACTTCTCCGAAAAAAAATTCCGCGATATACTTGGTGTGTTGCCCCCGAAAAGGGCAGCGTAAACAGAACGAGAAACGGGAGAGCTGAAAACAAAGGAAACTCCTGCAGATCAACCCATTACAGGAAATCCTGCGGTGGATTCGGGTACCTCCTTCGGGAAGAATCTATCAAGCACAATCTGGATCTTCTCTTCCGCTGAATACTGCTTGCGGACGGCGCGGCAAATGTCTTTAATAACCTTTTCACCATAGCACTTACGGGTTCCGGGTTTCTGTCTCATCTCCACTCCTTGATGGTTACGATATGCCAGAAATCCTATCTTATCAAATCACCCTGAACTGTCCCAGTCGCGCCAACGTCGAATAATTCAGGCATTGCTATTTGCCTTTATTTTAAAATGGGATTAGTATACCATCATCCTATGTGCTAGACACAGGTGCGATGCACTGTCTTATAAGCATAATAGGGATTGATGTGTGATCCCAGAATGTTTGACCGCCTCATACTGTGGTGCTAGTCTGAAACGTTCCGAACATTCGAATATACGCAGATCAAACCGAGTTCAATTGGTTGTGGATAGCACAAGGTTAAAGATATTTGACGAAGGTTAATAAACACATAATACGCATGATGTACAGCATAAACGCCAAGTTACACCTTAAGCTTGATGTGAGCACCGCAAAGATTATGTGTACTGAGATGAATTGATACCGTTCAACATTGTAATCCAACCAGAAAAGTTCGATCGGGAAATTGAGTTGTAGCGAGGGATTGCCGAGACACGACAAGAAACAGTTGGGTGAAATGTTGTTTAAAGAATTGCTATGTCGACCGTTTGCAATCTGTCAGAACCACAGAATGGTCTAACTTTGCAAATTTTATTTCCTGCTCATAGCCGTCTCTCGTGCTTCTCATAGCAAAAACCTGTTTTCCTCCCATTCTGTTGAAAAAGTGTTTGTTACTTACACAACATGGGGACTTAACCACACAAGTATCGCTTTAGCATTGCTTTAATCCAATAACCCAGCGCTACCTCTGGATTGCCCCGCACTTTTTCAAGACTAGCAAGATTTCTATAATTACCCCAAATCCCCTCTTTACATCCCAAGTTCTTGTTTAAACTTAGGGATTGTTTATAAAACTTTTCGGCTGCGTCCAGATCGCCGCGTCTACGCGCCAGCTTACCGAGTTTTCCAAGCGTTACAGCTTTAGTAAATGGATCAATTCGCACATCCAGAAGTGACACAATTCTTTTACGAAGTTTAAAATTAACTGGGATTATTTCACTCATATTTTATATCTCCAGTAAGTTTGACTTTATTGTTTAAGCTACCTTATTTTTAGTCCATTCTATCTTTGACAGTATTAGATAATGCACAATAAGCAAGTAATATCTTCTAAAAAGTAGTCAAAGAGCTATTGTGCTCAGCGGGAAACTATTCCCCTCACACATCCGCAGCCCAAAAACGATAGCGAGTTTGACCCGTAAGCTCACGAATAAGCCCAGTTTTGTATAAATCTGCAAGATTGCGATGAATACTTTGTTCCGAAGCCGTGCAGAGCCTTTTGGCTATCGGCACAGAAAGATAAGGCCAGGCGATAAAAAGCGTAATCAGCTGACCGGGTGTTTTTCCCGACCGACGCGCTTTGAATTCCTCGGCCCGCTCCGCCCAACGCGCTACGCGCGCAAGATGAGACAAGGCAAAAGAAATGGATTTCAAAGCCCCCTGACAAAACTGCGCCAATCGCTCCTGTGCAGAGCCAGAGCGGCGCAAAGCCCCTGCCCCACCCATTGCTAGTGGCAGAAAAACCACGCCTCCGGAGCAGCCCTGGCGCGCAAGACGCGCCGCGCTCACAGCCGCTTCAAAATCAGAGGCCAATCGGGAACCGTGACTGTGGGCCATGCCCCAAAGCGTTAAGCCATAAGCCGCGCGGGTAATAGGATGAAGATCTCCGCTACCAACCAGCTCGCACCAGGTCAGCAATTCATCGCGCAGCACGGCCGCGGAATCCTGCGCAGCCACAGCATGCACGAATGAGCTATACACACCCGCAGGGCAGTGAGAGACCAAAGAATCATTAATCCCTCCTGCCACACCTGTTGCATCCTGTCGATGGCGTCCCAAAAATGCAGCCATTTTTTCGTAATCTGTAGCAATAGGATCCGGCCCGCTCATGAGGCGCCGCGCCGCCCAACTGGCGCGGGCCAGAGATCCACTTTCTTCCTGAGCACCAAGGCGCAGCGCCATCCAGAGCGCCAGTTTATCAGGTGGAATGCGCATCCCTGCCACCCAGCTAAGCTCGGAAGCTTCTATGATTGCCAAGCGATGTGTCCAACCCTCAGGGGCAATGCGCAACCGTTCATCCAATACGCCCAGCTTTAAGGACAACCGAGCCAGATCTCCGGCCAGCGCACCTTGTGCCTCTTCCCAATTTTGGGGAGCGACCAGAGGCAATTTTTGTTGCGGCATGAGCGTCAGTGGCGAAAAATACGCCTCTTCAGGATCTTCTTCCTGCGGTCCAGGTAAAAACCACAGATCGTCTTCTTCGCCCTGCTCCTCCTGAGGCAGATAAACGCTATCGAGATCGAAAGTTTGTGTGAGTTGGGTTTTCAAATTAACTTTTTATTGTGGACTATAGTTGGGCTTGATATCCATAACTTTTATAATTATTGATTTTCGGGAATTAAACAAGGGCTTTAAAGAACTTGTGTTACATACGTTAAATATGTTATGAACAGTTAAGAATAATATTTTATGTAACTTCATATACAGCAACTTGTAGGAAAAAAGAACAGAGTAATAACCATAGATAAGGTATTGATACTCGTGATCGCTTTCCGGCAAAGATCCAAAATCTACTTGATACCTACCCCACACTTCTTCAATAATTTCATCAGGTTAATAAAGCCTGATTAATCCGTTAATTCCCTGCAGGTTATTAAAAATATGATGAAGCCGAGAACCAAAAGTTAAATCTGACTCCATCTTCGCTTTATCTGGCCCTCTTAGATCATAGAACAAAATGATCTTCCTAAACTTTAGCGCGTCGATCCTCTTTTCATCTAGCTTGTTCGGGTGCATGTTCTTCTTCCGGTCGGAAAAGTAGCAACGATCTTTAAAAACAACTCCAACTTCTTCAACGTCTCATGGTTCGACATCAAGTCACGGCTTCGGATTTTGCTGGCTACTGGTGGTAAATGCCACTTTTTCTGCGACGTCCGCTTATCAGTCACATACATTCGGACCATCACGACAACATCGACAAACGCTTCAAAATTTGTTCATGCCGCCTCAACAAAGGAATGTGATATTTATATGCAGTTAACAATCTGAAAATCTTTAAAAATAAGCTTTGGGTTCGTGTGGCCCTTGTTGTAGGAAAAGCTCTCACAAATGATCGTTAACACATTGTTCAGATACCAGAAAAAATAACAGCGGTACTGTTTCCATAAAATGGGAGATGTTTTAAATGCCATGGAATACTTCGTAAAACTGAAAGCGGAGTGCCACTTGCAGGACATTTCGCAAACTCAAACGAAACAGATGTATAATACTACTATTGATGTCTTTGTTGAAACTTACGAAGTCAAATACAGCAAAGAAGTTGATTAAAGTAATCAGAACACTGGAGAAGTTACTGACGTTTTATGATTTCCCAGTCAACTACTAGAAACATGTCCTAATGATAAACCCAATCGAAAACACGCTTGCCTCTATTCTCTAACGTACAAAAAAAACTTATAGCTGTCTCAGTCAGAAAACAGCTTTGAATATAATACTTAAATTCATGATATCGACATTGAAGAGGCGGCTCAAATTCAACAATTTACATCAGGAATCTGGACCCGTTGAAAAAGCTGTTAAAAAAATGAAGCAAGTCGAAAGAGGATCTTAAAAAATCACCAAAAAATTTTAAGCAAAAATGTTATCTGATCTCGACACATCGGCTTTTTTACATCGGTGTGGCAATGTGCGCGGTACATTTTTCCGCGCACATTGCCACACCGTATTTCTTATGGTTCATAAGGTAAGGATGAATGGTGAAGTATTATACGCAAAATACCCTGTTCGTCTTTCTTGTAGCCCCAACTCTTATCAACTTTTATAATATTACCATTTTTGTCAGTAAACTCGACCCATCCTGCCCACATAGCGATGTCACCTTCGATGAACGACGCAGATGTTATACTTTTGACTTCACGCCAACCTTTGAGTGCAAACCCACCATCAAGCGGAAAATCTGGGTCATTCCCAACAAAGTAAGATAGTGCACCTTTACGAGTTGTGCGGAAGGCTCCTTCGCCACTTGCTAAGGTTGGTTTGAACAACACAGGCCCCCAGCTATACCCATAATTATTATCTAGCATGATCCCTGCCGTATCACGCACTTTGTCAATGTCACCTGATTCATGCATCATACTGACGGAAACCAAGCTATCTCCCCAATTAGTCCGTGCTTGTGTGAGTTCACTTTCTGAGATTGGCATTATATCAACATCCTTTGGTTAAGTCATAGAAATTATTGCGTCCGACATATATAGCTAATGAATAGCGAGTGTTAAACTATTGTAGAAGTCGCTCAATATTTACGAAGCCTTCTTGTCGCGTTCAACATGTTCGTCAGAACCCTTTACCACACGCACAGCAGCTACTATTGCATCTTTTTTGTGTGGGTAATGATCACCTCGACCTATATCAAGGCTTTTAAGAACATGGTGAACGCTATCGTTCATGCACGTCGTTAAAAGTGTTTTACCAGCTTCACGGGCATCATTAATAACTGTCTCAATAGCGTAGGCTGAAGAGAGATCAATATTTATTACACCCTTAAAGTCAAGAATAATAACCTTCACATTATCAGTTATACTGTCACGTAACTGATGTGGTAAATCAGTTGCTGCTCCGAAGGAAAGAGGTACGCCTGCAAAATCGAACAGCGCCACACTGTCTCCAGTGCTCTCAAGCAATTTGTATTCTTCCGCACTAACTACATCTGATATCTTACTTTGTACCGCTTTAAGTTGAATATTTGCAATATTCTTGACAAATGACAGAGCTGCAAGCACAACTCCTGCTGCAACTGCTTGAATAAGATCTACAAAAACAGTTAAACCTAAAACAAGAACCATTAATGCAAGATCCCAGCGCGGACCACGGTGAGCACGACGAATATAACTCCAGTCGATAATGTCATATCCCACTTTAATTAAAATACCAGCTAAAACAGCATGTGGTATTTTAGATGCAAGGCTGGCTAGTGGGATAGCAATTATAACCAATACGATCGCATGAACCATGCCGGATATTCTAGTTGACCCACCAGAACGAATATTAACTACTGTACGCATAGTCGCACCAGCGCCAGGAATAGCACCAAACAAACCTGCAACTGTGTTACCCACACCCTGACCAATAAGCTCGCGATTAGATTCATGACGTGTAGCAGTCATGTTGTCGGCAACAAGTGATGTAAGAAGACTATCAATAGCCCCAAGCAGTGCAAGAATAATTGCCGCTTTTATGACAATACTAAACGCACTAGCCGTCATATTAGGAAGTGCAAATTGGGGAAGTCCAGTAGGGATGTCTCCTAAAGTAAATTCCTGAGGTAGATTCAATATCATACCTACTACAGTTCCAATAAATAAGGCTACAAGAGCACCTGGTATATACTTACCCAACTTCTTGGGCCAGAAAAAAACAGTAAATAGGGATAAAGCTCCAACTACAAATGCACTCCAAACAGGATTGAATATTGCCCCAGGAACAGCAGAAATCGCTGCGATTGTTCCGGGTGCGTCTGGCTCATGCCCGAACAATCTTGCAACTTGTAGTGCAATAATAATTGCACCAATTCCACTCATAAAACCTGAGATAACAGGATATGGAACAAGTTTAATATACTGACCAAGACGAAAAACACCCATCATAATTTGGAGCAAACCAGCCAGAACGACCGCGGCAAACACAAGAGCGGGTTCGCCTGATAAAGATGCAAAAACTCCCGCAAATACAACAACCATTGGACCCGTTGGCCCAGAAATCTGCGACCCAGTACCGCCAAGCAAGGCGGCAAAAAAACCGACAAAAATTGCACCCCAAAGACCTGCAATAGGACCCGCCCCGGAGGCTTCGCCAAATGCCAGCGCAAGTGGGAGGGCAACAACGCCAGCCGTCAGACCCCCCATAATATCACCACGAATATTAGATGGATCAAAATATTTCGACATTGTAACTACTTTCATGATTTTATATGCCTATACTAGTATAATATGTTAATCGGATTGAAATATTATACTAGTATAGGCCAGTCAACCCTAATTCCAAATAAAGGATTTTTTACTGATAATACTTCATGAGGTTTGCAATTCACCACATTATTTAGGCTCAAAACCTTTGCAAAATGAGTCATGAAATGAAGTTGTTGTCAGGCCAATATGTCAAACCATATCTGAGACGGAATAAAGCGAGTATGGCAGAAGCATTTTTAAATTGTTCAACGCAAGTTGTGTCTTTGCCCCGTGAAACAGTGCCAGTATTTGTTGATCAAGGGAGTTACAAACAATGGCCGGCAAATGGTGTTCCGACGAGTGATCTGGGATGATATTGCGCGAAATTGACGTAAGAAGTTTTGTGATCTTGGTCGGCCACAGCTTTCTGAGATGAAATCGCTGAAGAAAATTGTGTTAGATCTTCAGCTGGACAAGTTGACCCTGAAGGAGAGTTTTGATTATTTAAAGCCGAAGATCTGACGATTGATGGGTTGCGTCAGGCCGTGATTCATACGCACCAAAGGTTGGCGGGCCAATCACAAGAAAGTTAGGCGTTTATAGCGTGAAGAAGAGTCGAAACTGTCTGAGCGGCATAAAAAGCGACGGCGGCTTTATCTTAAAGACAGCTCGGTCATTCGTCTCCGTCCGACGCATCCCAATCACGTCTGGGCCACCGATTTTGTTCACGACAAACTGAGTAATCGGCGCAGTTACAAGATGCTGACAATCTTGAATGAATATACTCGCTAAGCGCTTTGCGTTGAGGTTAAAGACAAAATAGGTTCGGATGATGTTTTGGAGGTAATGCATCGCCTGCTTCTGAAGCACGGCAAACCCGAATTTATCCGTTCTGATAATGGTGGAGAGTTCGTTGCCCAGCATCTCCAAGACTGGCTTAGAAAGATTGGAGTGACGCCGATCCAGATCTACCCAGGTAGCCCGTGGAAAAATGGATACAATGAACGGTTTAATGGCATATTACGCTAAGAAGTTTTAAACGCGCAATGGTTCCACAGCATTAAACAGGCCCAGATTGCGATCAATGTCTGGATAAAGCAATACAATTACATCAAGCACCATAATGCGCTCGCAACGCAACCGCTCGTGCCAGAAACATTA
>JACLAD010009180.1_pt1 | contig 11996 bp, 4 predicted proteins | sample 8027901 | NCBI WGS metagenome assembly JACLAD01 (sample SAMN15725071, study PRJNA655200) | protist metagenome | isolation source: fluorescence activated cell sorting (FACS) single amplified genomes of... | place: Spain: Blaines Bay Microbial Observatory, Mediterranean Sea | collected 2016-07-05
GATAATAAAATTACTGAGAACCGCACCACATTTTAATATTTATTTAATTTACGCATAATTTATTGTTTTAATTTACTCAATGATAATTCCTACTCTTCAAAAGAATACAATAACTGAAATAATCTATCTCACACTATATTATATTTTATTTTAAAATAAATGTGTACGAAGCGTATTAAATATCAGAGCTGTTCTAATTTTTTATTTTTCTACTCATGACAATTCCTACTCTCAAAACAATACAGTGTGACGGAGCCAATATTAATACTTGTAATATTCGTAATTATTTATCACAGGTCTTTCCAGAATTGGGTAATATTATTATCTCTATTTATTTTTCATGTTTTTATGAAAAGGTTTTTTATATTTCTTCTTGAGAGTTGAGTTTTACACGCACACAAGATTTATAAAATCATGTAAATTAAAACACATAAATTCTGTGTATTATGCCCCCATATAATATATATATATAGAGAGCTTTATGATGTATTATGCGTCGTATTTTATACTATTCGTATTTTTTTTCTTTGAATCTTTTTCTGGAACTATTTTTATTATTTGATTGATATGCATATAGAAATTGGTAAATGATCACTATGACATCCATTGCCATATAATTCATCTGATGAATCTAGATAATATTTATGTGTTTGATAATTAGCAATTGGACCATAATAGCTTATAATATTATGTGCATCATCATTAATAATTTTCACACTAGCATTATCATCATCATTGTCATTGTTGAAACAATCATTATCTGTCCAATACCATCGAAAATCATTACTATGTATTTCAATATTGTTACTGCACGAGTATACACTATATATTTTAAAACTATATTGATACGATTGTAATAAATCTTCGATATAATTAAAACGATGAGAAGTATTAGTACCAATATCTTTGTTAGGACAATCTGGTGAATAATACAACTCATTAATTTCAACTCCTGCTGCTACGTCACCATCATTATATGTTATAGTACATGTGGTTTTTGAAGGGTTTGCAACATTTATTTCAAAACTTTTTACGATTCCAATAAAATATGGATGATCATTTTTCTCTCTGTAATTTGGATATTTACACAATACTTGATCCCCAACTTGTAATATATGAAATTTTTTTGACATGATATCATCCATTTTATTCGATTCATCATTTCTGCTCTTCTTTTTATTCATAGAAAAAATGTTATTTACTGTATTTAAAAAAAATGTATCGACATAAAAATATGGTTGTGGAGTAAATTGACCATAGTTGATGATTGTTTGCATATTATATGATAACAAACTTTTATTATTAAAATCACCACCCCATAAAATATAATCATATTTTGGTCGAATTTTCTCCGCACTTGTTGTTGTAAGGTTACAATCTTCAAGGTGGTATACTTCAGCGGCTTCATTTTTAATATATTTGATGTGTTCCTGGACTTCTTCTAATTGGTAATTTTTTACATATGGTTGATAATGTAAATGTGATGTATATAAACGTACATGTTGTTTATTTAATAATTCTAATGTTATACCGCATATACCTTGGCAGATTACTGGAGTTTGTTGTGTAAAATCACAAAAATTTAAACGTGAAATAATTCCATATGTATGCCAATAACGATTATCCTCGCATAATGAAATATAATTATATCTCAAAATCTTGTCTTGCTGCATTTTTTGATTTCTTCCTTCGTTATCATTAGATTCCGTTTCTAACATTTTATTCATTTCTTCAACTATTGGTTTCAATATATTATCATTAGTAAACGCTTTGTTGTGATAAACACCAGGCATTTCTTGTAATAATATAACATCCGATTGCAAGTTATATAATACCATAGCATGAAATTTGTAAAATAATTTTTTATCCTCTATATTTTTTGAAAAACAATTTAGTTCCTTATTATTTGAATTTCCCATATTCTTTCGTTCACCTAGTAAATGCGCAACATTATAGGTGGTTATCATAGCATCAGACGTATCTAAACTTTTTTCATATACATACCAATCTTTAAGTTCTACTTGATATGACTTCAAATATATTCCATAGTCTAAATTATCCAAAGGTTGCCATGAATTTTGAGTGGGTTTTAACAAAATACATTCTTGCTCCACAAAAGTTGTAGATGAGGGCAAACCTCTTGCGTATAGAACACCAACGACACGATCATTTTGTTTTGAATAAATTACAACTCTAGGTCCATGTTGAAAGGGATTATAATATCGTTTAAGATTATTCATGAACGCATCCTGTTTGGAATAATATTTTTTATTATTATTAAAATTGCTATTCGGTGTAATTTTAATAAATGCTTTGAAAATGTAAATTGAACGTGTTATTATCTCGTCCTTTTCAATAATTTTGTCTTTAACCGTATTCTTAGACAATAGCGATGCCATTGATAAAATAAAAAGTTATTTGTGATGAAGTTATACAATTCAATTGTTGATTTTTTATATCGATTATTACTCAAACACAATATATATAAATAATGATTTTCATAGATGATAAAGATGAAAAAAAGTTCTTCAACATACAGAGAGTATTATATATATACTTGTTGGTACATTTGTTGTATAGTGCTATAATACAAAACTAATATTATACACGAGAGTTATTATTATAAGGATACAGGTTAAGGTAATTACCTACAGTACAGTACAGTACGTGGATATTAGTACAATCATTTCAACAATCATTATACTGTATCATCACAACGACGTGAAAAAAAAAACACAAAAGCAAAATAAAAATCTCTCTCAATTTTTTTTTTCATTTTCATGCTAATGCTGGCCCAGGGCTGGCATGACTATAATATGCCCAGGCATGCTGTACCTACTAGACTATATATTTCCACACCACATAAAAAAAATTAAAAAAAAATAACACCACACAATACACAATATACATGAATTTATACATGATGTACTATCAATAGTAGTACTAGGTACTGTACAGTAATAATAATATATCCACCGAAGGTTGCCGAACAAAAGAATGTATATATCTTTAGCTTTACTACAATAAAAGATCAGTAAGACAATACAAAACATAAATTTATTTACGAATAAAGTGTAAAAAGAATCATGTTATTAAGTAATATACTGAAAAAGGCGACAAAACGTTCGTTGATACAAAATGCAAGTAGCAAGTTAAATTATACAGCGGCTGCATCGCTTAGTACTCAAGTATTTTTTGACATGAAAATTGGTACTGAAGAAGCTGGTAGAATTGTTTTTACATTATATGATGAAGAGGTGCCAAAAACAGCAGAGAATTTTCGAGCATTGTGTACTGGAGAAAAAGGGGATGGGGCACAAGGTATTCCATTGCATTATAAAGGATCGAGTTTTCATCGTGTTATTCCTGAATTTATGTGTCAAGGTGGGGACTTTACAAATCATAATGGAACAGGTGGTGAAAGTATTTATGGTATGAAATTTGAAGACGAAAATTTTATAAAATCACACGATAAAGACGGTTTGCTTTCTATGGCAAATGCTGGACCAGGTACAAATGGGTCACAATTTTTCATAACAACAACGCTTACCCCATGGTTGGATGGAAAACATGTAGTCTTTGGTGAAGTGACAGAAGGGATGGATGTTGTTCGTAAAATTGAAGGCTATGGAAGCTCACCGCATGGCACCACATCGCAACCAATTATAGTTTCAGATTGTGGTGAATTGTAAACTAATATTATATTTTTTAATAAAATTAATATATTTTAAATAAAAAATTAGTTGGCAGACATGCATTAGAGCTTTTACTATTTTAGGATTGAATATTATTCCTGAGATAGAGTATTGAGCATATGATATGATAGTATCTACATATATATACGAGTATATATGATATTTATCATACCATGGGAAGTAAAATTATTTTTAGATTTTATTAACCATATAAAAAATTCTCTTATTTATAATTTAAAGATTTTATTTACTCATATTGTATATATATATACCATATATATCATATACGATTCAGTTATTGTATTCTTTTGAAGAGTAGGAATTCTCATGAGTAAATTAAAAAATAAATTATGCGCAAACTAAATTAATAAACGATTCGTATTATTAATTCTCTAGATTAATACAAAATATTTTTTATTATATTTTTTTGAAATTTTTTTTCTTATTTTTTTTTACGTATACAATTACTTTGTATGATACGAATCGTATGCGTATTATATTTTTATGAAATATCATATTACGAGCGCACGCGTCGTATATATATTAATCGTCAATTATTGCTTTGTATTTCACTTAACGCGCTTAACTTTTTCTTCTTCTTTTCAATGACAGTTTGAAGCATTATTCTCATAACCTCTCCCAAAGCTTTCGATTTTTTGCATTTATTGTCAATCTTATCAATCACTTGACTATTTGCTTCTTTCTTTTCTCTGATTTTACTATCAATACTTTTGATCATTTGCAAATGTTTTTTTTTCTGAGAAATAATTGATTTTTTCAATATACATAATGCTTTTAACATCATTTCTTCTTCTTGTTCTACAGCTGTTATTTTTTTTTTCTCATTACTTTTTCTTCCATTTTTATTGTTATTATTTTTTAACAATTTAACTTCTTTTTTTAAACGTAAATTTCGTTCTTGTAATGATCGTAATTCTTTAAATAATTTAGATTGCAATAAAGTTGGTCTTGACTTTTTTCTACATGCTTTTTTGTATTTATTTAACAACTGTTGTTTAAACATCTCCTGTTGTTTGTAATGTGTTATTAGATCTACTTCTTTTAATGAGCTTTTATTTTGAGAGTCGATTCCAATTTTTATTGCAATATTTTCTTTTACATGTTTTTCCAATTGAATATTCAACAATACTAATCTATGCTCTAATTCATGTGTTGTACGGCCATTTCCCTGATGTTTTATTTCTGTTACTTTATTTTTTAAATCAGTATTACGTGCTTTCAAAATTGCATATTCATCTTCTAAGTCTTGCAATTCATCTTCTATTTGTTCCTCTAATTGCCGATTCACTTGAATTTTTTTATTTACCTCCATTTGCTTTACATGAGAATTTGCTTTTTCTCCTAATTTTTCAATTTTATTGTGTAATTTTCGATTTGTTTTCATTAATCTCATCAATACTTTATCAGGTGAATTTATTATCGTAGTGTTTTCATACTCATAGTTTTCATCATTATTATTGCTTGATTTCATTTTGTTTTTCACGTGAAGTGATTTTTCACTTTTTGATTTTAGATAAATTGGTTTGTCATAGTTGTTATTATTATTTACAGGCCCAGTCATTGATAAGTTAAAAGGATCATTTTGATTTTTTGAACGTCGTTTATGTTTTCTAAATGATAGTGGCGATGGATTAAATACATCAGATGGGAATTTGTTTTTTCTTCTTTTTAGTGGTGATGATGGAATTGGTGATATACTTTTTATAGTAGAAGATCTTGATATCGGGATCGGCAACGAACTTGAAAACTCGCTGTTGTTAATGTCAGTATTAGGTACGCTATCTTCGGTTTCAATTTCTTTATTATTATCCTTAGTGTTGTTGAAACGATTTGACTTTGAAAACAGCTTCTGCTTTTTAAAAAAACTACCAGATGTAGGAAAAATGGTTCTAATTCTTAATGGCATGGATGCAACAAACCTTTAGCGAGTTTAACTTTACGTTGAAATTATGTTGATTAAACGTTATAGTTTGTTGCAGTAGTATTATTATTACAGTTTCTCCCTTTTTGGCTATCGTTGTTACAGTTATGTTGTTGTTTTGTATATGTATTCCAGGTATTCTTCCAATTATTAGGTGCTTAGTCGCTAGCCAGCCAGCTATATTAATAGAAATAATAATGCTCTACTATAATAATAGGTGGTATTTTCGTCTGACCTTTTACTTTTTTGTTGTTATTATACCACAGGTACTGTATAGCTGTATAGCTGGATAGCACAGGAATCTCAATAGGTTTGCCTGCCCAGGCCTGGTTTGGTATCACCTTTCTGGCTTTCGAAACGCTTAATTTAACTTTTTCTAGCTTTACCTGGTTACATTACAGGATTACCATGGATTACCAGATTACTAGTCTACGAGGGTAGCATACTGGCATAACCAGGTTAAAAATAATACGCGAAAAAAAACACTGTGTTTTTTTATTTTAATTTTGGATCATGCTGTGGAATGCCAGTTCTGGATGGAATGCTGGAATGCTGGAAAGAAATGATATTCTTGCACCTGTTATAGTACTAATATTTATCCAAAAAAAGAAACGCTGTGTACTACTGGTGTGTTACAGTAGTGTGTGGATAATTGCGCCTATTAAAATTTAGCTGCCTGCCTAGCTTCTAGCCAGCTAGCACTGATGTATACTTAGACTATACTGTAATACTAATTACATACTACATTACTACATCATGGAATTACAAATTACAATCATCATCACTGAAATGTGCAAATCACATTCCCACCTAAAAAACATTTAAGTTTACCAGTTTTTTGGTTTACAATTTAATCATCCAAAAGAAAATAAATTCAAGAGATATGTTAGATAATCAAAAGAAAAGCAAACATTTGTAGTTAAAGAAACAAACATGTCACGCGTCTTCTTACGATTAAACCACTGCGCTGCCGGCGAGGCGAAGGATTATACCAAATATGAAGTCAAAGTAAGTGAGCTTGAAGTCAAAGAAGGTCCATTATTAACCGCAGAGACACCCGGACAAGAGAAAATGTTTGGTCCACATAAGCCACTTCTTACTATTTCTGATGGGAAAGCAATGATATCAGTTCAACACGGCTGTACAGATGCCCATTATGTTGGAACTATGTATGCAAGAGATCAAAACGGAAAGTTGATCTATTATGAGGAACTAAAACCAGGAAAAGCTGCAAAACCTATTAATTCAAAGAAATTCCAAATACCGTCTGATTGTACTTCTATTATTGCATTTGAGTGGTGTAATATCGATGGAATTTATATGGCTGATCCAGTCAAGTTATAACAAGTGAACTACAAAGTGACATAAAATATTTTATAAGAGGATAAATAATATATATATATATATTTAAAATACATATGGATATGCATATGCCATAATAATATTGATATATGGTATCTTATGACATATCATGTACGAGTATATATATATTATCATATGATACATTATATCATATCATATCATATGATCATACGAGCGCGTATGCTATGATATGATATGCTAGATTATATATATGAAATCGTATGATACTTTTTAAATAATAAAAAATGGGTGCGTAGAAAACTAAAAACATCAGAACAAAGTAATACGAAGTATATAATTATATATCATATATATATATATATATATATATAATATATACGCGTAGCTTTTTATATTTGAAGTTATGTATTATAAATACGAGAACACCGGGTACAATTTAGGCTTATATTACTAAAAATATTTTATTATAAAAACACTTTCAAATCACTTGCTACCAGTAGCTGCAGTAGCACTACCTGTAGCTGCTGATGTACCACCAGTTCCCCCTTTCTTTGTTATGTCTTCGTCTTCTTCTGGAATTGGGCCAAATTTCACTCCTAATTTCTTTTGCTTTGCTTCCCACTTGGCAGCAAAACTTGATTCCATTTTGGCAATTAATTTATCTTGTGGTGTTTTTGTTTTATTTACAGCTTCTTCAGTAGCAAGATGATTCGCTATTTGTTGATAGTAATGCCCTGGCTCACGGCCATTACGATTGATAATCTTCAACTCATCTGTTGCCGGATTTTCAAGCATACGTTTATATTTTGGATTTACCTGTGCACCTGGTGCAAAAATGTATAATAATTCAGATTTTGATGGCCTGATAGTTGGCGCAACTGGTAAAAGTGGTTGTCGTGTATACAATGGCCCTTCAGGCTTCTCAACTACAAATTGATGTACTGTACGGCAAAATTTCTCCGAACGACGAACATCGTTATCTTCACTATTCGCTTTAAATATTGATTTAGCATGGTTACATGCCATTTCTACATTAGTATTTAATTGTTTCTTATATGCCGCAGACGATGCCATTTGTTTACAAATATCCATTGCCCATTTGGACATGACTTTCCACACTCCACCACGCTGTGTTTGCACACGCACTTTATCTAAATGCGCAAGTACACTTAAGGAGCAATCACCTACAGTTCGAGGGAAATTTGTTGATGGGGCAAGCTCTGGACCGGACGCACCAGTATTTGTTGGTGCTACTATTTCCTCTTCTGTTGGAGCTGGCATGGCACCGGTGCTTCCAGTACTACCAGTGCTACCAGTGCTACCAGTGCTACCAGTGCTTCCAGTAGAACCAGTAGCGCTAGTGAAGGACATATCGTCATCTAGGATACTAAGCTGCTTTGTTTCTATATCTTTCGTTACTTGCAAACCATCGCATTTCGCACGCGCAACAGCTACTTCTTTTCTAGTTTTCGAAAGCTCTTCCTCTGCTATTGTACATTTCTTGCCTTGCTTTGATACAGCTAATTCTAGGGCACCTTTTTTATTGACAGCATCTTTACATACTTTGTCAGATGCATCCAATTTGGCATGTAACGCCTTTAATTTCGTAAAACTAGTCTGCACGGCACTTGCAGCGGTGTTAACAGCAGCAACATAACCATGTTTCTCCGTTGCACATTTATTTACCATATCCTTCGTATCTGTTGTCAATTGTGCTACAGTATCTTTATATTGTTCCTCTGAATGCGACATCGCCTTCTCTAACTGTTCCTTACGGGTAGTTAATTCCATCGACTCGCCACCTTGAGCTCTAATTTTTTGAGCTACATCAGTTAATTCAGCATTAATTCTCCCAGCCTCTGTTTCAAATTTAGTCTTAGCACCTACTTTACTTTTTTCAACATGTGCTGCACGATCGTCTTTCATAATTTTACATTCCTTCGTTTTCTCTTCCAATTTCTTCTGTAGACCCTCTAACTCATGGCGATTTTCTTCATGTTCGCCTTGTGCATCCTCTAAATCTTTTGCATGGCTACGAGATGCTTCACATGTTTTTTCCATGTTGGCACCAAAATCTTCTGAAGCAGTTTTCTTTTTAGAAAGCTTCGTTTGACATTTAGCAAACATATCTTCTTGCAATTGCAAAGTTTCTCTCAACGCCGTTACAGAACCTTTGCATTTATTTACGTTTTGAACAGCATTTTTTACTCCAGCCTTATCAAATTTTATAATACGCTCCCGTTCTTTTTGCTTTTCAACTAAAACTTTTGGATCAACATCTGGCACAGGTTGCTTCTTCGGGCATTCACCAACTGCACTACAAAATCCAAAGGCATGTTCCAAATCTCTGTGATTCTGTGCCTTGCCATCAACTTCTTCAACGACGGATGGTGCAAAGATTGGCGCACCATCCATATCCATGGCGCGAGCGCACGTATCGCGTATCAGGTCTTTCCCCAATCGCCATGATTTATTTAAACGGCTAATGCAATATTGGGAAATTTTTGCTGACATAAGTTGAGCAGTATCGACAATACCAGCGCGTTTCCAATCATCTACGGCACCTAAAATTTGAGAAGCACAACGTTCGCACATGTCACGTGGTCCAGGTGTTTTATGAATTTTATCGCTTGGCACACATTCACTAGTTGCAATACAATAATCATGCACTGCTGCTTTATGTCCATAGTCATCACTATTTTTTCTACGTGGTGGCAAAATTTTACCCGAATCCTTAGATCTACGTGTACCATCGTGCATGATTTCAGCATCATCAACTTTTACCTCGCCCTCTTGCAAAGCAGCCGATTCATCTAAATTACGTTTTAATGCATTCTCAAACTTCCCACATACGCGGCTAATAGAATCTCTGGAACGTGGTTCTAATGGATTGCCACCTTGTGATAATCTTACTTCACAGAACGAACGCATGTATTGTGGTAAATCTTTAGTCAAAACACCACTGTTCACTGCACCTTCCATTACACCCATGACACGAGTGCGGCATGGAGCGCAACGATCTCCACTTTTAACAATTTGTGCCAATTGCATCTTCTCCTTGTCTTCCATAGCTAGCATATTTTTTAAACGTTTTTGTAACAATTGATTTTTTGGATATTTTGCTACTGCTTTACGTAATTTTGCCAAACGTGTTTTAATTTTTTCATCGTATTCAGCTTGTTTCATCATAACTTGCCTATGCATCTCCAATTCTGCAAGCCTAGCCTCTGCTTCTGCCCGTTCAACCGGGGACGTGGAAGATTCAACTTTACGTTCCAATGCAGCAGCTTCGTTACTTAAAACACCTAAATCGGCTTTACTTTTAGTCTCTAGCACGTAATGTTCCACTGCTTTCTGTGCAGCTTCATGTTCCATTTTCAATGCTTTAAGTTGCATGCCATCGTCATGATTGCGATTAACTTTTTGTAACTTTTCCGCAATTTTAGTATCCAACGATGCAACTTGCATTTTCATTTCCAATATTTTCTTATCAACATCTAAACGATCTGCAGTACGTACCAATAAAGTTGCTTCTGGATCTGCAGTTTGTACTGCACGTTCAGCTGCCACCCTAGCCGTTGTAGCTTTCGCAGTCACTTTTTCCAAACGTTCACCTAATTGTTTCGTTTCCTCTGCTGCTTCAACTTCTTTACCCATGCGATTGATTTTATCATCCAACTGTTTAACAAACCATTGTGGTTGTACAACATCTTTCAAAACAACTGAATGCACATCTTCCACATTCTCAACGCGGAAAAAATGATTATGTAATTTAAGCAATTGTTTATTAACACGTTTAGCAAAATCAGTTGTTTGTTGCATATTGATTAATAAAGCTTTCAAGGTTCGATCCCCCTTTGGTACGTTCAATGTAAGACTTGTTTCGTATGTCATCCTTGAAACACTTTTCTGCGTACGTGGATCCACTACCTTCCTCTCTTTTCCCATAGCATGTAGCTTGAATAATTTTACATCATCCATATGAATACTACGGTAAGAACGTACAAGTGCAACTGTTAATAAATTTTGTGCATTTAATTTTGCCATCATTAACTTTTGCGCTTTTCCAGTCATATCCGTTGACAATTCTAGTTTTGCTACTATTACATTTCTAGTTTTCTTTTTATCCCTTAATGACTTTAATTGCTCCAAACGATTGACTGTTGCTGTATATTGATTCAATGCAATTTCTGCCTGTGCAGCTGCTTTGGTATTAATATCAATACGTTTAGCTTGTGCTTTGAACAAACCTTGACTTCGTTGTGGATCCACTATTATACGAGTGCCATCGGCATCCATACCACATTCAATATTTGTTGCACCAGGTTTGCATTTCACTTTTGCAGCTGCTAATGCATCTGGTGTATTATGGTCCTGCAATGCCATCAAAGGTTTTGGCGACGATGGTACACTATGCATAGCATCGTCAAAACGTCCAGCCAATGATTTTTTCACAGCTTTACAATATACAAGTGCATCTTTCCTATTTGCAAAACGTCCAGGTTTGTAAAATGCGGATAATCTCATACATAGTTTGGATGACATATCTAATTTTAATGACAATTCTGCTGGAACGCTAACCATTTGATTCTTTGCAGTTACTATTACATGTGGATTACCACCACCAACACTACTACTATTACTCCTATTGTTATTTAGGCTTCTTTTCTTAAACGCTTCTCGCCAGATTTTACTAGTGCTACTTTTAAAATCTTTCTCTGGTACACCCAGTGCTAATGCAATATCTTCTTCACAATATTCTTGTATGAACTTGGGCAATTGCTCCACTGGTGTATTCTTGTTCCTGGCTAATAACTGTGCATATAATATACCATCAACACATTTAGTTGTGCCGACAAACCCACCATTTACATCAACAAATGTTTGGTGTCGTTCTGTATTTAACATTTGTTGCATAGCACGTAAACTTTTACTATTTACCACATTTGGTGTGAGTACGAATAAAAGAAGTACCGTAGCAACAAGCACAAAAACGTTGCGTGAATGATACATAATTGTGAATATATATATATATA
>JACLAD010010818.1_pt1 | contig 11996 bp, 11 predicted proteins | sample 8027901 | NCBI WGS metagenome assembly JACLAD01 (sample SAMN15725071, study PRJNA655200) | protist metagenome | isolation source: fluorescence activated cell sorting (FACS) single amplified genomes of... | place: Spain: Blaines Bay Microbial Observatory, Mediterranean Sea | collected 2016-07-05
TGTCGAAGCCGGCATAGCGCTCGCCGACATGCAGCCGGCTGATCGTGTCGGCGGGCTCGGATCGCGCGTTGCGGCCCCTGCCCCCCGTGGTGGCGGCATAGCCCAGCTCGGCCGCCACCCTGCGCGCCGCGGCGCTGCTGCGGTTCTGCGGCCAGCAAAAGATCTTCGGCGTCTTGGACAGGCGATCGCGAAAGGCCCTGCGGCACAGCGACAGGTCGCGCCGGACACGGGCCTCGTAGGCCGCTTGGCTCTCGAGCGCTCCCTTTGAGAGCCAAGCCCGCGCCGCCAATGCGCCGTCGCTTTCGGGGACGGGCGTGCCCAAGGGGCGCTTGGGCGGGATCTCCGCGCGGTACCAATCATGTTTGTCGCCGGGCATATGCGCCCATTGCACCCATGCCAGCCGCCGCCAGTTATGTGGCGTAAGGCGATCCTCGACCCGGTCGCTGACGGGGACGCGTCCGTGATCGACGCCATGCGGCTGCACGTCGAACACACCGCCGAAGGCGCCCTTGTCGAGCGCTTCGATCTCGCGCCAAGACAGGTACCCGTCCCATGGCCCGGCATAGGCGGCTTCCGCAGGCGAGCGCGTGCCGCTCGGCGCGACGAGGCAGCCTGACAGGGGCCGGTCCGGCGCCACGAAGTCCAGCGAGACGAAGAGCGTCGCCACCATCCCGTGATGCGCTAGCAGGGGCGCGGCGGCGATCCAGTTGTCGAGGTAGCCATCGTCGAAATGCAGCACCACCGTGTCGGCGGGAAGATCCTCGCCGCGCCGCCGATGCTCGACGAATGCGCGGCTGTCCATCGCGCGGAACCCCTTCCGGCGCAACAGGGCGAGCTGCCGATCCAGCGTTTCGGGCTGGACCGTGATGTTTTCGGCCCAAGGGTTCCAGCCCGCCTTCCGGCTGACGCTGTGCCATGTCAGGACCGGGACCCCATCGCGCGGTCGCAGGAGCGGATCCGCAAGCGCGAGCGCCGCAAGGATCAGCCATACCGTGAGAAGCCAGGCGGCCCCTCCACCGGCGCCCGCCGTCAGCAGCTGGACCGCCACCGGGACTGCGATGACAATCCCCGTGAACAGCAGCACTGCGCGCCTGCGCCCGGCCTTGCGATCGCAAGCTGTCCCATTGCGGATATGCCTCTCGCACCCTGCCATCTCTCATCCTTTGAGTAGAACGCCGAAGACGTTGCGAACCCCGTGTCGGCAGGCCTCGTCGAGCATGTTGCGCAACTCCGATTCCTCGACCTTTCCCGGGTAGAGGCCGATCACGAGCCACTCGCGGTTCTTCAGCCTAGCGAAGGAAAAGCCTGCATCTATGGAGCCGAAATTCATGAGACGGGCCTGCTCCGCCGTTCCTGTCGCGCCCGATACGTCCGGGCCGAAGAGGAGAGGAGCACCATCACCGCGCCTGTCGCCATGCCCTCGATCTGGAGCCGACAGGCGCGAGCCGTTCGGCGCGCCACAGGACCCGGCGGTGGGCAGTGGCACGGCCGGCGCGGTTCGGGGGAGCAGGCTGTCCACGAATTCGAAGAGCCCCCTGCTGGCATGGCCGGAGCCGAAGGCAAGAACCCCTCCGCAGCCGGCCTGGCCATTGCTCTGCCCGCAGAGAATGCGCCGCGCCTCGCCGAACGGCCAGCGCCCGGGGCGGCGCAGGTTCAGCCGCCCGAGATAGCGGGCGCTCAGCACGCGCTTGAGATCGCTCGGCGTCTTGATGGTGGACTGGAACGTATCGATGGCGATCAGCACGAAGGCGGTCACGAACATCCAGCCGACGATGCCGAAGACCGTATTGATGACGACCTTGGGAAAGCTCGGATAGACCGGCACGGTCGCCGCTTCGATCACCCGCAGGAAGGCATGGTTGCCGGCCCGGGTCAGCCGCAGTGTGTTGATCTGCCGCTCTAGCGTCGCGAAGGTGCTCTGGCCCTGCACCATCTCCTCGCGCAGCGCGGCCTCAATGGTCTCGCTCGCCTTGGCGGCGTCGCGGCGCGCGCGTTCGACATAAACCTCGGCCAGCAGGTTGGCCGTCATCGCCGCGACCCGGGGGTCCGGCCAGCTGACCGAGATCTCGAGGATGTAGGTCCCCTCGATCATCTCGACCTCGATCGAATCCTGCAGGTCGATCACCGCGTCGGTATAGGGATCGATCTCGACGTGCTGGCCGGAGTTGAGTGTGTTGTAGAGGCGCCGGAAATGACGTCGGAACTCGGAGAACCGGGCCGACAGCCTATCGACGAGCCCGATCGCGGTCTCCTCCCGCGCTTGGACCGAGGGCGCTTGGGCCGAGATCCGGTCCACCGTCATGCGGGCGACCTCGCGGCTCTTGAGATACTCGATATGGGTGGCTGTCAGTAGGTTGGCCGGGTTGATCGAGGAGGCGCGCACGGTGTTCTGGCTGTAGGCCAGCTCGGTCTGGGTGGGCAGCAGGCTGACGATGGCGGTGCCGGTATAGATCGGCGACACGAACAGGAAGAACGTGCTGAAGGCCACGACGCCGCCGACGATCATCACAAAGAGAATGGTGACAAGTCGGGCGTGATATCTCAGGAGCTCGAAAAAATGTGACACGAACATGAAACGATCCTGCAAATAAAGATCAGCTGCAGGGGGGTGTCATACGCCCAGCACCGAAGACTGAAGAAGATAGCGCTCGAGGAAATATCGATTGACCTCCGAATCCGTTCGATAGCTGGCGTAATGCACGAAACCATTCGCACCGATTCCGAACGGGGTAATCTTGAAAACCGTCACGACCGCCCGCGCACGTCGATGCCCGTGGAACCGGCGCCGACAAATGATTTCCGCCTCGAACCGCCCCTCCTTGAGGGGCAGGACAGTCACGAACTGGATGACATCCTCGGAGATGCCGACCACCGCCCCCTGCCCCTGGGATGCGCCTTCGCGTATCTCGATCCGGGCGTTTCGTGGTGAGTTGAACCCCACGTGGAGCCATTTGTGCTCGCTCAGGGGGCTGAACATGTCGGAGATCGCCCGGGCGATCTCCGACACCGTCCTGCGCAGGACACACATGCCGACATAGAGCACGAAACCCATCATCACCCAGTAATTTACATGACTCTTGCAGCACATGTAATTGAATCGCGCCCGTACCGATTTCGGCGTGCCATGGGTGGTGATCGCCTGTGCGAGGCCTACGAGGCCGGGCCTGACGGCAAACCGGACCCAGTGGCTCCGTTTCGACCTGTCGTAGAGATCCTCGATCTCCGCGCGGACCGGTCGCGGCCCGAAGAAGACCATCTCGCCCCGAAGGATGTTGATGAGCTGGGGCAGCTCGTCGAGGCGCGAGCGGCGCAGGTAGCTGCCCAATGCGGTTTCGCTGGAATTGTCGCGAGGCAGTGTCTTGTCCGCAGTCAGCTTTTTCGCCCGGGCTGCATACAGGGTTCGGAACTTGAGGATTTCGAAGGGCACGCGATCTTTGCCGAGCCGTTCACCGCGATAGAAGATCGGTCCGGGCGAGGTCAGCTTCATCAGGAAGATGATGATCAGAAAGATCGGAAAGGCCAGGAACAGGAAGATCGCGGCAACGCCCCGGTTGATCACCTGATCCAGAAACTCGTTCCTCGGGATATATCCCGTTTTCAGGGCGACACCGCTCAGAAGACCACGCCCCGAGGACGAGGGCACCGTGATCCCCGCTTGCAACGAAGCCTGTCTGGTCCCGATCGAGAGCGGCCCTGTCCCACCAATGTCCTCGAGTGAACTTCGACTGCTGGACTCTCCGAAAGACGGGTGCGGCTCGCGCAATGCGCTTTCGACGAGCAAGGGGTCTGAGCTGGAAGACAAGACGCTACCCTCCCAAAACTAATACGTCCGGATAGTGTGTCCGAATATGAATAACCGAGATATCGCAGAGAGGGTGAGGTATGAGCGGACCTCACGCGACTTCCCCAAAATTCTAACAGAAATGAGCTCGGACCTGAAGAAAAACCTGCCCCCAGAAAACACACACCAACCCAAGGTCTTATGACATCTTCATACGCCCAGCTTGGGGGAAATTTGAGTTTCGAAACTCACGCATTCCGTGAAAATGACAAAACCTACAAATATTACACCAACAGATTCGAACCATCGTAAGCGTCAGCTGCGTCCCACTCGGGATCAGCTTGACGGGTTGAAGTTCCAAGGGAGGAGCTCGTCGATCCGGCCTTGCGGATGGCCGGTGGCGATGGCTTCGAGTGTTGCCTTGAGATAGGCGAACGGCTCAACGCCGTTGATCTTCGCGGTCTCGATGAGAGAGGCGATGCGGCCCCACGCCTTTCCACCTTCATCATGGCCGGCGAAAAGCGCGTTTTTTCTGTTCAAAGCAATCGGTCGCATGAGGTTTTCGACGCCATTGGAGTCAATCTCGACGCGCCCGTCATGGAGGAAGGTCTGTAGCCCGTCCCAGTGGCGGCGGATGTAGGCGAGCTTCTCGTCAAGGCGCGATTTGGCGGAGATGCGCAAGCGCTGCTCTTACAGCCATTCGCCAAAGGCGGCGACAAGCGGTGCTGTTCTGGCCTGCCGAGCCGAGAGCCGCAGCTCTGGTGCCATGCCGCGGATGTCAGTCTCGATCTTGTAGAATTCGGCCATGCGGCACAGGCCTTCGGCCGCGATCTCCGAGCCGTCGCGGCCGAACACTTCCTTCAGTTTGCGCCGGACATGCGTCCAGCAATACGCCATGCGGATCGGCTCACCGCCCTTACGGGAAGGGCGGGCCAAGCGGTTGTAGCCTGTATATCCATCGACCTGCAGGATTCCGTCGAAGCCGATCAGGAACGTCTCTGCATTCTCCCCGCCCCGACTTGGCGCGTAGAAGTAGACCACGCCGGGTGGATCGTCGCCGCTCCAAGCGCGATCATCGCGGGCAAAGCCCAAAGGAAGCCGGTCTTGGTCCGGCCGCGTCCGGGGTCAAGCACCGGTGCCGTGGTCTCATCCATGAACAGCTTGGTCGAGGTCTTCAGGTGCTCTGCCAGCCGGTCCACCACCGGCCTCAGATGGAACGCGGCGATGCCAACCCAATCGGCCAACGTGCTGCGATGGATGTCGATGCCGGAACGGGCGAGGATCTGGCTCTGGCGGTATAACGGCAAGCGAGTCGCGCGAGGGGATTTTACCCTCACGCGCTCCCAGAACCGTACGTGAACCTCTTGGCTCATGCGGCTCCCAGCGTTCAGCCCTTTGCGTAAAGAAGAGACCAGTGGGCGAACAATCCCGGCGTGGATTTCGCAAGTCTGGCAAGCCAGAGCCGCGCTTGCCGGGGCCGCTGCTTGAAGCGTTTATACTTCGTAAGTATCCGCCGAAGGCCGCCTGACGGATGAGCCTGTCTGACTGCTAACCCAGATAATTCAAAAGAAGGCGGCGGAGGTAGCCTAACCATTTGAAACGCCGTATGTTTTGGTTATCGACGGCGCTGTTGCACATATCGGTGATGGGGATTCACTGGGCGCGCGCTGAGGATTAGCTCGGGAACATGCCGAAGCCTTCCCCCACCCGCTACTGCACGACGAACTGGTCAGACTACAATGCGGCGCTTCGCAAGCGCGGCTCGCTGTCGGTCTGGTTCGATCCCGAGATGGTCTGGCATGCGAAGAAGTCCGGCAAGCGCGGACGGCCCGAGACCTTCTCGGACGCTGCGATCCAGACATGCCTGACCTTGAAGGTGCTCTTCGGTCTCCCGCTCCGCCAGACGGTCGGGCTGGTCGAGAGCCTGATCCAGATGGCGGGGCTCGACTGGCCGGTTCCGGATTATTCGACGCTGTGTCGGCGGCAGGCGCGGATCGCAGTGCAGGTCCCCTATCGCACCTCGCGCCAGCCGCTGAACCTGTTGATCGACAGCACCGGCATCAAGTTCCGCGGTGATGGCGAGTGGCAGGCTCGAAAGCATGGCCCGTCACGCCGGAGGCAATGGCGTAAGGTTCATATCGCCATGGATGCGGGCACCGGGGATGTGCGTGCGGTCGAGTTCACCTCGAGCCGCCAAGGCGACAGCCCGCTGCCGCCGGACCTGCTGGTGCAGATCCCGCCGGAGGAGACGATCGGCATGGTCACCGCGGATGGCGCTTACGATACGCGCCGCTGCCTTGGCGCCATCATAGATCGAGGCGCCGAAGCGGTCATACCGATCCGGCGCAATGGCCGTGCCTGGAAAGAAAACTGTCCCGCTGCTGCCGCGCGAAACGAGGTCCTGCGGGCGACCCGGCATCTGGGCCGGACGCTCTGGAAGAAGTGGGCCGGCTATCACATCCGAAGTCGGGTCGAGGCCCAGATGAACTGCCTGAAGCTCTTCGGCGAGAGGATCATGTCGCGAGACCCCGACCGCCAAACTGCCGAAATCCAGATCCGCATCGCCATCATGAACCGCTTCTCGGCCCTCGACAGGGCCGAGATCGAAGCCGTTTGCTGAAGAAAGGCGGGAAAGGGGGCAGTCATGCCCAAGGCTGCTTTGTGCAACATGTGTAACCGCCCCAAGCGCAAAAGGTGTTTTCAGAGCTGATCCTGGCGCGTCGTCGGGTGCTGACATGTGTCCGGCCTCTGATGCGGCTCTACATGCCGCCGGCCCGTATGGTGTGCGCAGGTCGGGTCCAAATCAACGCCGCGTGCTCGAAGGCACTCTGTTGCGCTCTGGGTTTCCCGATCCCGTCTCATGACCGTTGCGCTATACAACTCCTTGTCCTCGTTTACTCCGATGCCCTCGCGGTCGACGCTGGCTTACGCCATCGCGACCGGAGACCTGTAGACGCCGCCTCCGGTTATCAAGGCCCAGACGATCCGCGCCATCTTGTTGGCCAGCGCCACCCGCACCACCATCGGCGGCTTGCGCGACAGCAGGCCGCCCAGCCACGTGCCCGGCTGCGCCTCCCTGTGAACGTGTCGTTTGATGACGACGCTGTTGGCGCCGATGGTCAGAAGTCGCCGCAAGGACCGCTCCCCCATCTTCGTGGTGGCGCCCAAACGTTGCTCGCCGCCCGTCGAATGCTGTCACGGCACCAGGCCGAGCAATGCGGCAGAATCCCGACCGCGCTGTAAGCTCCTTAGCGGTGGTGCCAAAACCGCGATCGCCGTTGCGATCAGCGGGCCGATGCCCGGGATCGTCATCAACCGTCGCGCGACGTCGCTCTCCTTGGCACGGCGGGCAATCTCGACGTCGAGCTTTGCGATCTGCGCATTGAGCTGCGCCAGCATTCCGACCAGAACTTCCAAGGTGCCTCGCGCATCTCTGGCGAGCCACTGTCCTGATCCTCTACCAGAGCCACCAGGCGCGCGGCGTTGGCGGCCCCTTGCGGCACTACCGCCCCGAACTCGGCCAAGTGGCCGCGCAGGGCATTGATCGCTTGGGTGCGCTGCCGGATCAGAAGCTCTCGGACGCGAAAGACCATGGCAGCACCCTGGGTCTCTTCGCTCTTCACCGGCACGAAGCGCATCGACGGGCGCTGCGCGGCCTCGCAGATCGCCTCAGCATCAGCGGCATCGTTTTTCTGCCGCTTGACGAAGGGTTTCACATACGTCGGCGGGATCAGCCGCACCTCGTGGCCCAGCTTGTCGTTTTCACGGCCCCAGAAGTGAGCGCCGCCGCAAGCTTCCATGGCGACGATGCATGGCGGCACTTGGCTGAAGAAGGACAGGACCTGATCCCGGCGCAGCTTCTTGCGAATGATGGCATGGCCGGAGCTAGCGGCCCCATGCACCTGAAACACGTTCTTCGCCAGATCCAGACCGATTGTGGTAACTTCCGACATGACCGTCCTCCAATGTGGAATGTTGCAAACCCACCTTGGCACACCGATGCCGTCGGAGGGCGGTTACATCATCATCGCCTCAGACATGTGCAAAAAAGCAACGACCGCCCTTCGTCCGCAGCTGGGCCAAACCAGATCTTCAGACAGCGCGAATCACCGCTCGCATACAACTCAGCGGTGAACGCAGATGCCCCTGAAAGGGAAGTTGTTACGCGAGCAAGATAGGGATTTTCGGCCAAGGTCCTCGCAGCTGCCCTTTGACAACCGCACAAATATATTCAAAAATTCAATAAGATATGAGATTTGATGAGCACCTGCCAAACTACCTTCATCAGTTTTGCAAACAGTGCTAGGCTTCGAACTAGGGCAGGCGCTTGAATGTGTGCGCAAGTTTCCGACAGACGCACCTTCAGCAAGCTGACCTATGTAATGTTAAGAGTCTTAACAGGTGGTCATGATGTCATTTCTTACCAGTGATCTGTGCGAAGAAGTCGAAATCTGCGATCCGAATGAAATAGAACAGGAATGCCTCCCTTTCGGTGAGGAGCTTGTTTGCAAATACATAATCAACTTGAATCCCAGGGACTACGCCAACGGCGATGCATGGCGGCAATACATGTCGCCGAGCGAATACAACGCCTGGATGGGATGGGGAATCCCCTACCAACTCAAGAAGATGGTCAATACTGACGGAAGCGAGTATTGGCATGCCATTGCAGAAGGATCGAGCGGAGACGACCACATCAGTGGCCTTGGCCTTCTGAATACCCTCTACTCCCAAAGCGCTGGTACGCTGCCCGATCCTTCGGTCTATGTCGGTGACCTGATCCACTTCGACATCCGCGGCAATGGCGGCGATGACAGGATCGAAGGCGCCCACAACGCCGACAGGCTGCAAGGCGGTTCGGGCAACGATTACATCAAAGCCCATGGCGGCGACGACATGGTCTATGGCGGCTATGGCAACGACAAGATCAAGGCCGGCGACGGCAACGACCTCGTCTGGGGCAGCTATGGTCACGACGAGATCTACGGCGGCGACGGTGACGACCAGCTCAAGGGTGGCACCGGAAACGACGAGATCCACGGCGACGACGGCAACGACAACATCTACGGCGAGTCCGGCAACGACACCCTCTACGGCAATAACGGCAACGACTACATGGAGGGTGGCAGCGGCCATGACGACATGTTCGGCGGCGACGGCGACGACTGCATGGACGGCGGCGAAGGCGACGACGAGATGTGCGGCGACGACGGCGACGACCTCATGACGGGCGGTCTCGGCAATGACACCATGTATGGTGGCAATGGCGACGACAAGCTCGACGGCAACGAGGGAAATGACCGAGTCTACGGCGACGACGGCGACGATCTCGTCGCAGGTGGCGCGGGTAACGACCATGTCTATGGCGGCGACGGCGACGACATCGTTCGCGGCGGCACCGGCGACGACGTGATGTGGGGCGGCGAAGGCTGCGACCAGTTCGTCTTCTGCGAGGTCGACTTCAATTGCTCCGATGTCATCATGGACTTCGACAGCTCGCCGCGCGGTGACCAGATCGATCTCACTCAGCTCGACATCGACACAGTGCGAGTCCAGATGAGCGGACTTTCTGGCGTGGTTGGATTGGACCTCATCGTTGATGGCGAAGCGGTCCAGCAGATCGAGGTCAACTCCGGTATCGGGGCAGATATTCAATCCGTGTTCGAGCGTGACAGCACCTTCGGTACGGACGAAGGTGCCTTGGTCCAGATCGGGTCGGGTGTCCGGGTCGACCTGCCCTCCGTTTCGGTTCTTCACACCGACGGCGGAATGTTCTTCTGAACCTGTCGTGGCGCCGGCACCTTGCGTCAGCGCCACGAGCCCATGCCGGCATTCGCGATCCTCTCAGTTCTGGCAAAGGACTGATGCCGGAATTCTGGGGTTAATATACCGAGACGTCGAATGCCATTCGGTGTGCACGGCCCACCCCGGCGCGCCAAGTATCAATCAATGAATAAACCCTGTGCATAGGCGGTATTCATGGCCAGCTTAATCTTCAACGCAAACTCGTCGCTTTCCTTCTATGACATGAAGCAGGCCAAAAAGGATTTCTTGCCGCTTCTGAACGGCTACAGCGAAGCCATCCTGTCATCCTCGACCATCACGCTGAAGGATAACAATATCAACCTGACCAAGATCAGCGGATCAGGACTCACCTATGACACCAAAGACGGGAAATTGTTCATCACGGATGGAGTGATCACGGATGTCGAAATTCGGATCGATGATGCACAGCCTGTGGTCGAGCTCTCAGGCTTGAAGATCAGCGCCAGTGATTTCGGAAGCTTCCTGACATCAGGATCGCGCAAGGCATATGACCTGCTGTTCGAAGGTGACGACACCGTATCGGGCGGAAAGAAGGCTGACCTTCTCAAGGGATATCAGGGTGACGATATCCTGAATGGTTACCGGGGTGGTGATACTCTCCTAGGAGGCGGCGGCAACGACAAGATGTTTGGCGCCATAGGCCAGGACAAGCTTGTCGGCGGCTCCGGAAACGACGTCCTGCTGGGCGGCGGCGGCGGCGACCTTCTGATCGGCGGTGGCGGAGCAGACGAGCTTCTGGGTGGCGGCGGCAGCGACACGCTCAAAGGTGGCGCTGGAAACGACACGCTCGACGGCGGTCGTGGCGACGACGTGACGAAGGGCGGCGGCGGAGCTGACACCTTCATCTTCGACAAGGGAAACGACAAGCTCGTCGGCGGCAAGGGCAACGATACGGTGCAGTTCAGCGGCGACTTCGATGAGTACGACGTGACCTTCAGAAAGCGGGTCATCGTGGAATCCGGTAATGACCGAGATGTCCTGATCGGCATGGAACGGCTGGAATTCGACGATACGGTCTATGCCCGCCAGGGCGGCGATTGGGTCGAAATCGGATGAAATGCGCAGCGACGTCGCGTAAAGTTGCGCCGAGTATGGATAGAGACCCTGATGATGGGTTGGGTAACCCCTTCCTGATCCCGGCGCAGCTTCTTGCAACGAACCCCATGGCCAGAGCCATCAGCTCCATGCACTTGGACGCGCTCTTCGCAAGATCTAGATAGATTGTGGCAACTTTTGGCATGGTTGCCTCCCAAAGTGAATATCTACAGGCCACATTTTCACATCAATGCTATAGACCGGAGATTGCATCCTCAATACTTCACATATGCCATAATATCTAGTTGATATACCTTGATAGGCAAACTCCCAATTTCCGAATGATGTTATAGTTACTTAGGAAAGAGATTGCATGTGTGCATTTCTCACGATAATGTCGTAGAGGCGATTTCCGCGCTTGGCTGGGTCGCATCTCGAAACCAAATCACCATCCTCGACAATCCGATAGACAAACAAGACATCACCGACGCCACAACAAAAATACTTGTGCCGACCCCGACAGGATCAGGCTTCATGATAGTATCTAGTGACGTCAATCCGCGCCTAGTTCAGCGCGGCGTCGACAACATCAGGTCGACAAAGGCTCGGGTTGGGGCCCATTGCGCGTCTGCCATTCTGTCGCCAATAATTTGCGGTAAAATTGACGGTCGCAGTTTCGCAATATGGGAAAGGCATCGTCCACTCCTTAGTGGAAAGGGAAGCAAGAGATTCAACCGATACCTTTACGGATCCCGGATCATAGATTGGGCGTATCTTTTATGCGCTCACAGCTTGGAACCGGCCGCACACGTACCAAAGCAGTTCGGCGCCCCGCTACAGGCGATCTGCGATGAAGCCGCCTTTCCCAAGGACATGCGACAACAGGCTGAACGCGCCTTGGATCGACTTGATGAATGGCGTCCCCTGCAGTGCATCCAGCACGGGGACTTTTGGGAGGGGAACGTGCTAAGATCCCGTCAGAATGGTGGGTTGTTCGTTATCGACTGGGCTGGCGCGAGGCAGAACGGCTATCCTGTGGTTGATATCTTGCAAATGCTGATGTCAATTGGATGCAGCCGCCGGGCGAGAGATCAGCATATGAAACGACTGTGTGGCACGCTTGCGTGCACGCATGACGACCTGACCAGTTACACACTGGCCGCTCTAGGTTATCTTGGCGGAAACCTCGAATACTTTCCTGTCGAAAAATACCACCAGATAAGCGTTTCGGTCTTCCGGTACATCTCCCAGAAGTAAGACGTAACCGGGCTTTGATGATGATGTAACCACCCCTCGACGGACTTTGATGCGCAAAGATTACGATAAAGCATTCCACCTTTAACCTACAACATAC
>JACLAD010016819.1_pt1 | contig 11993 bp, 5 predicted proteins | sample 8027901 | NCBI WGS metagenome assembly JACLAD01 (sample SAMN15725071, study PRJNA655200) | protist metagenome | isolation source: fluorescence activated cell sorting (FACS) single amplified genomes of... | place: Spain: Blaines Bay Microbial Observatory, Mediterranean Sea | collected 2016-07-05
GCATCATTCGCGAAGACATTTACAAGCTGTGGACCAAAGGAACCGGATACGGCGCTGCTCACAAGGACGACCGATATCATGCGACTTTTGTTGCAATTAACAACACTCTCTGCTGCAGCGTAGCGGACATAGTATCCACTGACATTCCAGGCCGCGATGATCAAGGAACCGAGCAGATAAACAACAAATAATTCGAAGTAAAGTCCGGCAAAGCATATCCCGAAACCAGCGGCTCCAACAATGCTCCCGGCCATCAGGGTCCGGCGCCATCCTATCTTTCCAGCGAGGATTGCAATGGGTACAGAAAAGATGATACCGCCGACATCTGTAAGGGCGACGGGAAGCGTCTGAAGCGATTGTGGTAGGCCACTCTTGTTAAGGAGCTCCGATGTGGCGAGAGGTCCTGCAGTCTTATGCTGGGCGACTGCCAGGATTGTGACGCCATACCAGAGGGTAAGCAGGAGAAGCTGGAATACGGCTGGGAAAGGACACCGCTGCCGAGACTTCGGTGAAACTGTCGCTGAGGCCGGTATCAGGGGCGCAGATTTGGTAGTCTCAGCCTTTTGGAAATCCATCAACTTTCGTAATAAATTTAGCCCAGAGCTGGGGTTCTTCACGGGACACACTTGCCCATCCAAGACAGCCTCATGATATCGTGATAAAAGAAATCCGATCAATCGATTTCGTCAACACTCTCCTTCGCTTTGCTCCAGAGTTCTGAAACAAATTTGTTGAATGCATTGTAATATTACTGGAGTTCCTTGCAGCTACCGATGCCTACCCGAATGTACCTAGCGAAAATGTTTAATTTTTGTTCGATGTTGAGGACCTTCATAGCGTCGACACCTTCGATCCCCTCCTCCTCCCTCTACATTGATAGACAAATATTTTTTTGGATGAATAACATGCTTGGCTCTGATTGAGTGAGTCATGAGGTCTCACTTACCGTACCAAGTTAATATCTTAAATTTACCAAGATTTACCCACCGCGATCACACCGACCTATTGGTGCTTATCGCCTTGTGTGCATAGGTTTACGTTGGACCCTTGTACTTTGGCTTATGGTATCAACTTTTGGTGATCCGTTTGTCCCATTAGGTATGTTTTAAAAATCTATCTTTCTGCACCCTCGCGCCCGCTCGCGCCGGTGAAACGGAGGGCGGTAGGGGCGAGAAGAACCAAATTCATGCATTTTTACGGGATGGGATTCGAAGATGACAACTTTTGATGACAAAAAGCTTTAGCAAAAAGCAAAAAGCAAAAACGCCTCGCTTTCACACCGAACGGACACGCTAAAGCCTTTGTAGCCGAACTTTAGTGAGAACTAGTACACAATATGACAGGTACCTGGGTCATGTTATTTATAAGTACTCATATAATATTATGTAATATTATAATAAAAAAGCCTAACTTGGTTAAACTTTAACTTAAAGAATGAGAAAGAATATGCATTGCAACACTTCGCTTGAACCATGATGTATGACTATATGTAGGACTACAGTAAGAGTTAGCAACTCTATTAGTAAAAGTTAAACTTCTTCAAATTTCTTAGTTATTTTGTCTCGAAGTTCTTGCGTCCTTCCGTTGCAGACATCGCCGCTGCAAGGCAGTACGTCACAGCGATCAATATGACGTGGCACGGTGGCTTGCTGGCCCTTAATTGCGGCATCATACCATCGTGCCACAGCGTCTTGCATGTGCGTGCCATTGATTGTGTCAGTCTGCCACTGGTGATTAGCTGTCTGGCAATGCGATGGACAATTGTGCACATACACACCATGGCGGGCCGGGAGGGCATCAAGGCTCTCGACCATGAGATTTCCATAATTTGTCCAAAACTGGATAACGTTGGGCGGACATTTGGAGATATTCCTGGCGCATTGTCCAGCTCTGATGATCTGAGCTCCTTGCCAGGTGTCATACTTAGAGTTGAGTATGAAGATTGGCGTCTGTATGAATGGTGCCACAGCAGCCCCAAACATGCATCGCCACCCTTCCGACCGGTTACCCTTTGGTGTCCCGTAGATATCGGCCATGTGGGAGACGCATCGATCGTTCATACTGGTGGGACATAGGCAACAAGAGAAACGGAAGCCGGCTACTCATGAAACAAACCAACATAAGGCAATTGCAACGGGTGTTGGCATTTAAAACAGGCAACTCACCTGTTTTCGGCGTCCATGGTAAAATAGACCCACTTCATAAAGTCAGGCCAATGAGTGTCGTTTGCAAAGTCGAGATGATTCAGAGAAAACATGGCATCAGCCAGTGCCACAACCGTCGCTCTCGGTGCTCGTGTGGCCATAAGTGCCGTTACCGCATCGGCGTGGATGTATGCAGTGAGACCCCCAGCGCTGCAACCGGCGAAGAGAAGCTCGCGAGCCTCTGATAAGCCCCGCGAGCGAAAGAGATCGTCGAAGAGACCATCAAATATGCCGCGTCCTCGAAAAAATAGACTGACATTTCCTGAGGTGCCGTTTGGGACCGATATTGCAGGGTTTGACAACCGTCCGGTGAAACTACCTCCATCGCAATATTTGGCAAAAACGACAGTATGCATATCAAATGTGGGAGACTCAAACATCATCATTCCCTCCAGTTGGGTGGGAATGGCCGGGTAGCCTTTGCTGGAGCCGAGATCTGTCGATGCTCGTTCTACAGAACCTGGAAGAGACGATGCCCATCCGCCGCCCTCCATGAAGATTATCCACTTCTCAGGATTAGCCAGCACACCGGCTCCATTCATCGTCCGGATGTAATATGCTGCAGGGCTTCCATCGATACACACAGCCCCGCGGGCAGCAGCATCGGTGAGGAAGACACGAGACCAGGTCCCGGATATTCCCGGTGCAGGGCTGGGGCCTGGGGCACACTTTCCCGTGGAACTATTTCTGAAGTAACCATCGAAACCGACCAGGGCATTGGTTGGTGTCTGACACGTCGACGATAATCGGCACCGCTGTCCGGGTACACTGGAGCTATTTGAAAGAGACCTCTCCCACGCAAACATGATACAGGTCGAATCCGAGATACATTGCGCAGCACATTCGGCGGCAGAGGGTACAGGCGGGAAGCGGTGAAATTGACGTTCGCACATGTTCTTGACGGTGTGACTTGAGGGGTACTCGACGAAGCATCGGAGCGGTTCCAGCGGTTCCGCCGGTTCTAGCGGGCTGGTAGTGGCTGCAGCAATGTATAAGACGAATATGGCGGAGACCAGATGGCACCGGGGCATTCGGGATGGTCTCGGGTCAGTGGAGAGACACAATCCGAGGCAGTCAGACTTGTTGAAATCCAATTGGATTGACCATTGGTTGAATTCATGAAAGCTTTTTTTATGGTTAAAGTACAAATGCACAAATACACCCGTTGACGTCAAGTAATTAATGGGCCAGGTCCTTCTATACAGTATCTACTAGTACATAAATAAATATTACAAACTCGCGAGCTCGAGTGCATGGCCCATAATGGTACAAGTTAAACTACGAATAATATAACAAATATGTTGGATTCCAACTGGGAAGTAAAAAATTAGTTATTATCCTAAGCTAGTATCCTATTCTTACTAAGAATCTTAGAATAATTCTAGGATTCCTAGTACTACTAGTAGTAGGAGACCTTCTAATTTAGAACATATAAATTTAAAAAGACTTTTCTAAGGTAAGAGTCTTATAATTTTACTAAAAGTTAACCAGACGGGAGTACCTCCATTATATTGGGAAGCTTATTAATATAAATAAATACATACATAATGAATTAGTATCTGAGAGTATCTCCCTTTGCGATGATCGTTAACGGGATCAAACTACGTTCTAGAACTTCTACTGAATTTATAACTTCTACTAGAAGCTCACGTTTATTAGATCCTGTTGTGTAATGGACGATACATACACTTCCGATGTTGTTTCTAGAGTGGCGGCCATGCCATCCAATTCTTGGCGCGGCTGCCACTCCTTCTAGAGTGGCGTGCCAGCCGATTCTTGGAGAAATTCCATCTACATTCACAGTCCGTGCAGGCACAGCTGCTCCTGTCTAACAGGAGGGCCCTACACGCCCCTATGCTATATGCGAGACTAATCAAAAATTGAGCCGTGCAAATGGTCGCGAGGTAAAATAGTTGACGGTGCATTTGAGAAGTGCCCGTCTCCGTAAATAAGACCACATGAGCCGTCAGACTGCAGAAAGGCTTGACACAATCTCTACAACATCAACATATAATTGTTCGACGGACAAAGAAGCACTGAGAAATGTTTCCAGTGTGAGACTGAATTGTGAACCAAAAACAACCTCTGCGTTCTGTGCAGACGTTTGCGATTTTAATACTGCTGCTTGACGTAGAAAGCGGTCTACCATTTTCGATACCTCTGTGCCGGTGGCACTTTGGTCTTTCACTTTTTGTAGAAGCTTCCTCACATTGTAGGAGTGATTTTGGCTACATTTTGACTTCTTAGCAAAGGCGGCTATTGAAGTATCATCGCACGGAAGAATACATTGTGCCAGTCGATGGGCTAATGCGGATGTGATGGCATAGCTCCCGTTACAGCTGTTGACCTTTACGATCAAGGTGCCGAAATTTGGACTAATTTTTAAATCATTATATAACAAATTCACTGCCGGGCTTACTGCTAATGACATCATGGCATTGTCTTTTGCGCCGTCAATACTTGCACACTGCCCAGGTCTTTTATGCTTTTTCGATGCACTTAAGACGTGGTCAAAGACACGAACTGCAGCGTAGCGAGGGCAGAGAAAAATCGGGGCTATCATATTTGATGTAGAGTCATGATGTTCCAAAGGATCTGTGGTACTGCATGGTTTTTCAGTTGCATCGTTGCTGTCAATTACGCCAACGGCAGATGATAACAGAGATGCAACGCCATGGTAATAACTATCCAACTTCTTTGCTAACTCAAAATCGACCCCATCAAAGCGTTGGACACCGACATCAATTGTACATACTGAAACCAACTTTGTTGCGCTCTTAATCCTTTTCCACTCAACTCCGCGACTTTGATTGAGAGGATTGAATTTCAGTACGGCAAAAATAGAAACATCTACAAAATTGCATGAATCCGAAAGAAAAGGCAAAGAAAACTCTGAAGTCCATGGTTTAGTTTGACTATTGCTGATATCCTGGTTTGCAAGAGGAAGCATTATTTCGTGGTGCAGTGCACCAGCAATATCGCCGCCGATTGCATGACCTTGTGGCATTTGTGAAGTGGTAAAAATAAGAGACCAGATGCAACATCCTCGTAGGCCAGGAGGGAGCCTTTTGAGGTTGACCTGAATCGTAGCGACGTTCCTCGCATGGAACGCTGACAAATTTAATCGTAGTCCAAACATACGTGCAAATTCTTCGTTGCGAAGATCGCGCAAAACATTCATAGTGATCCCAAGTTCTTGAATAATCTCATTCCGTGTCTCGTTGGCATGTTGTTGCTCTGTAATCTGCCCCGAAACTTTTCGAATTTGGGTCAGCAACGCTGCAGGCCCAAGATCAGATGTGCTGATTTCTATTCCTGACGTATCGGCAGCCAGTTCACTATCGAAGAGCCCTGAAATATCTTTGTCGGATAGTTCCACGCCCCGAAGGCGACCCTTTGACGTAGCCAGCACGAGAAGACTAGGCTTCGTCTTGGAACCTGCGACTATATCATAAGCCATCACTCTCCCGCAACCTGTTTGCAGATTCTTACTCCGTGAAGTGAATGTTATCAAGTTTGCTTGAGTGCTTATTGTCCACGGTACTTGGTCGCGTAAGCGCGTCATTACCAGTGTTCCCGATGACTTGTAGCATATAGTATCTCCTTTAACGAGTGATACACTCTCCACTGGCCCCGGAATTTGAAGTTTCTGCAGAAATAAATCACTAGATGGACCATTTGGCGATGGCCCTAGTATAAGGACTGCTCCGGACCTTCCAAATGCCACGATAACCGGGCTGGATGCCAAAGATGGAGAAACCAACTTGAGGTCGATTATGGGTTCCGAAAGGCTTCCTTGGAGTCTATGCGAACGAGTCACGCTTTTTGTACCAGGGTCAGATATTTTTGGATTCACACGAAACCATTCGACTCTGCCATTATTATTGCCCTGAAGTACGATAGTACCACCAATTTCCGCTGCCGTTAGGCCAAAAAATCGAGCGGCCGAACGACATGTCATGCTTCGGTAATACGTCCCCCCGAACTCTTGGCCACCAGAATCTGCTACAGTGATCCCAAAAATCGATGTGGTGCGGACAACGGCCGGTGAAGATGAGACTGTGGTCACCATTTCCCAGGATAGTTGGTCGTTGTTAGTGATAAAAACTGACGTCTCGCCGAAAAATGATGTAGCGCAGAATACACCATTTGCAACCCGCTGCAGAGATGAAAGGCCTCGTATCCGGAGATGGTGTCCCTCACAGTTACGGATGCTGTGCATATCGGAAATCGTTATAGTGTATGGTTTACATGCTTTGGTGTCATCAACCTGAAGGAATGGACGGTCAACGAGGAAATCCATAACGTCGGTGCCAGAATTTTTGGGTTGCGGCTTATTGACTGTCACACCCCAGACATGGCAATCCCGAGTTGCAACAATTAAATACGGACAATCTCTGGATCGTGTTACCCACACGGCTTCGATTGGGACCGAAATAAATTGAAGGATTGCAACAACCTGGTTTTCCCGGAAAACATGGACAGATGTCTTATAAGTTTGTACGGCAATTAAGTCACTTGTTGGACAAGCAATGACGAAAGGGGTCCGGGTGGTTGGACGGGCGATTGACTTTTGAAACTTTATCATCTTCGGATTACCATTAATAAGATCTGATGACGAGAATGCGTGCTCTTTGCTGCCCAGGGCGGCAAGGTATTAATCGTGCTCCACAAGGATCCGAGGCCATGAGCAGGATCCGAAGGGGCCCCCCAGGAAACCCTGGATGGTGGTTAGGTTAGCGGAGATAACTCGTGATATCATTCCAAAGAGTCGATCGATTTTTTTTTCCGATGCATCGATGAATTTGCAATTTGATAAATTTCACGATTTGCGTAACCCATTCCATGCATGATATTGGATTGGAAGTTTTTTTATTTTTTGCAATGCAATATTGATTGACCTCAAGTGATCAAAAATCCAGCAAACAAATCACTCTTCTTCATTGTTTTTTTGAAGTTTCCTCCTCTTTTCCTTTCATACATAATGTAGGAGAAAAATTAATCATCCACTTTACCTCTCGTGAAATGGCTCTAGGACTGGCTACCAAATATCATTAAAAAATTGAAACAATTGTAACGACTAGATGGTGTGCACCATATAGTAGCATTTGAAAAAATGAGACAAAATAGATTCAATCATCGTTAGCTAAGATGCCTAGGCTGGCGCCTACTCATGCTCGGGTGGTGTGAATAACCTAAAGTTCTTTGGCAAGTTTGTCCTAAATTATTAGGCTGGGTTCTCATCCATTATCTAATCTCTCTTGTTAAAACGGAAAAAAAATCCTGAGCGCCTTTGAAAAAAATGTGACATGAAATGTTATAACGTTACATTTCAAAATTGAATTTTTTTTGTTAGCCGCGCGCCTTTCTTTTCGTGAATTTTTCGTCGAATGCCTGTGTTGCGCACGCGTGCACACTGTCAAGCTTATAAATTCATTTCAGTATTCAGGGATGCCGGCTGCAGTCACGCCCATTTTGATCGGCGCCATTGTGCTGGCGGTGTCGGTGCTCCCAACGGCAGCGGCAACAGAAACGGCCAGGACCACAGCTAAAGCCACAGCAACGAACAGGTTTACGCCGCGCGTGCACTATACGCCGCCGTGTTACCTCTCCGCACCGCCGCACGACATTGCAGCTGCCATTTGGGGGGATGGGATGTGGCATGTTTTTGTTGGGTGCTGGAAGAAAGGAGGATGGCAACACCTGGTGTCTCGGGACCTACTATCATGGGAGCCCCTCGGTAAGCCCACAGCGTTTGCCGGCACCGGCGGCCTGGTATTTGACAGCTCAGACGGTAACTCCGATGGCAGCACCGATAGCAGCACCGATAGCAGCGGCGGCGAAAGCGGAGCCGCAAAGACGCTCGTGGCATATGCCGGTACGCTCGAGACGTGGATCGGCAGCGGCACCAATTACACAACAGGATCTAATAAACGTGAGCTTCTAGTAGAAGTTATAAATTCAGTAGAAGTTCTAGAACGTAGTTTGATCCCGTTAACGATCATCGCAAAGGGAGATACTCTCAGATACTAATTCATTATGTATGTATTTATTTATATTAATAAGCTTCCCAATATAATGGAGGTACTCCCGTCTGGTTAACTTTTAGTAAAATTATAAGACTCTTACCTTAGAAAAGTCTTTTTAAATTTATATGTTCTAAATTAGAAGGTCTCCTACTACTAGTAGTACTAGGAATCCTAGAATTATTCTAAGATTCTTAGTAAGAATAGGATACTAGCTTAGGATAATAACTAATTTTTTACTTCCCAGTTGGAATCCAACATATTTGTTATATTATTCGTAGTTTAACTTGTACCATTATGGGCCATGCACTCGAGCTCGCGAGTTTGTAATATTTATTTATGTACTAGTAGATACTGTATAGAAGGACCTGGCCCATTAATTACTTGACGTCAACGGGTGTATTTGTGCATTTGTACTTTAACCATAAAAAAAGCTTTCATGAATTCAACCAATGGTCAATCCAATTGGATTTCAACAAGTCTGACTGCCTCGGATTGTGTCTCTCCACTGACCCGAGACCATCCCGAATGCCCCGGTGCCATCTGGTCTCCGCCATATTCGTCTTATACATTGCTGCAGCCACTACCAGCCCGCTAGAACCGGCGGAACCGCTGGAACCGCTCCGATGCTTCGTCGAGTACCCCTCAAGTCACACCGTCAAGAACATGTGCGAACGTCAATTTCACCGCTTCCCGCCTGTACCCTCTGCCGCCGAATGTGCTGCGCAATGTATCTCGGATTCGACCTGTATCATGTTTGCGTGGGAGAGGTCTCTTTCAAATAGCTCCAGTGTACCCGGACAGCGGTGCCGATTATCGTCGACGTGTCAGACACCAACCAATGCCCTGGTCGGTTTCGATGGTTACTTCAGAAATAGTTCCACGGGAAAGTGTGCCCCAGGCCCCAGCCCTGCACCGGGAATATCCGGGACCTGGTCTCGTGTCTTCCTCACCGATGCTGCTGCCCGCGGGGCTGTGTGTATCGATGGAAGCCCTGCAGCATATTACATCCGGACGATGAATGGAGCCGGTGTGCTGGCTAATCCTGAGAAGTGGATAATCTTCATGGAGGGCGGCGGATGGGCATCGTCTCTTCCAGGTTCTGTAGAACGAGCATCGACAGATCTCGGCTCCAGCAAAGGCTACCCGGCCATTCCCACCCAACTGGAGGGAATGATGATGTTTGAGTCTCCCACATTTGATATGCATACTGTCGTTTTTGCCAAATATTGCGATGGAGGTAGTTTCACCGGACGGTTGTCAAACCCTGCAATATCGGTCCCAAACGGCACCTCAGGAAATGTCAGTCTATTTTTTCGAGGACGCGGCATATTTGATGGTCTCTTCGACGATCTCTTTCGCTCGCGGGGCTTATCAGAGGCTCGCGAGCTTCTCTTCGCCGGTTGCAGCGCTGGGGGTCTCACTGCATACATCCACGCCGATGCGGTAACGGCACTTATGGCCACACGAGCACCGAGAGCGACGGTTGTGGCACTGGCTGATGCCATGTTTTCTCTGAATCATCTCGACTTTGCAAACGACACTCATTGGCCTGACTTTATGAAGTGGGTCTATTTTACCATGGACGCCGAAAACAGGTGAGTTGCCTGTTTTAAATGCCAACACCCGTTGCAATTGCCTTATGTTGGTTTGTTTCATGAGTAGCCGGCTTCCGTTTCTCTTGTTGCCTATGTCCCACCAGTATGAACGATCGATGCGTCTCCCACATGGCCGATATCTACGGGACACCAAAGGGTAACCGGTCGGAAGGGTGGCGATGCATGTTTGGGGCTGCTGTGGCACCATTCATACAGACGCCAATCTTCATACTCAACTCTAAGTATGACACCTGGCAAGGAGCTCAGATCATCAGAGCTGGACAATGCGCCAGGAATATCTCCAAATGTCCGCCCAACGTTATCCAGTTTTGGACAAATTATGGAAATCTCATGGTCGAGAGCCTTGATGCCCTCCCGGCCCGCCATGGTGTGTATGTGCACAATTGTCCATCGCATTGCCAGACAGCTAATCACCAGTGGCAGACTGACACAATCAATGGCACGCACATGCAAGACGCTGTGGCACGATGGTATGATGCCGCAATTAAGGGCCAGCAAGCCACCGTGCCACGTCATATTGATCGCTGTGACGTACTGCCTTGCAGCGGCGATGTCTGCAACGGAAGGACGCAAGAACTTCGAGACAAAATAACTAAGAAATTTGAAGAAGTTTAACTTTTACTAATAGAGTTGCTAACTCTTACTGTAGTCCTACATATAGTCATACATCATGGTTCAAGCGAAGTGTTGCAATGCATATTCTTTCTCATTCTTTAAGTTAAAGTTTAACCAAGTTAGGCTTTTTTATTATAATATTACATAATATTATATGAGTACTTATAAATAACATGACCCAGGTACCTGTCATATTGTGTACTAGTTCTCACTAAAGTTCGGCTACAAAGGCTTTAGCGTGTCCGTTCGGTGTGAAAGCGAGGCGTTTTTGCTTTTTGCTTTTTGCTAAAGCTTTTTGTCATCAAAAGTTGTCATCTTCGAATCCCATCCCGTAAAAATGCATGAATTTGGTTCTTCTCGCCCCTACCGCCCTCCGTTTCACCGGCGCGAGCGGGCGCGAGGGTGCAGAAAGATAGATTTTTAAAACATACCTAATGGGACAAACGGATCACCAAAAGTTGATACCATAAGCCAAAGTACAAGGGTCCAACGTAAACCTATGCACACAAGGCGATAAGCACCAATAGGTCGGTGTGATCGCGGTGGGTAAATCTTGGTAAATTTAAGATATTAACTTGGTACGGTAAGTGAGACCTCATGACTCACTCAATCAGAGCCAAGCATGTTATTCATCCAAAAAAATATTTGTCTATCAATGTAGAGGGAGGAGGAGGGGATCGAAGGTGTCGACGCTATGAAGGTCCTCAACATCGAACAAAAATTAAACATTTTCGCTAGGTACATTCGGGTAGGCATCGGTAGCTGCAAGGAACTCCAGTAATATTACAATGCATTCAACAAATTTGTTTCAGAACTCTGGAGCAAAGCGAAGGAGAGTGTTGACGAAATCGATTGATCGGATTTCTTTTATCACGATATCATGAGGCTGTCTTGGATGGGCAAGTGTGTCCCGTGAAGAACCCCAGCTCTGGGCTAAATTTATTACGAAAGTTGATGGATTTCCAAAAGGCTGAGACTACCAAATCTGCGCCCCTGATACCGGCCTCAGCGACAGTTTCACCGAAGTCTCGGCAGCGGTGTCCTTTCCCAGCCGTATTCCAGCTTCTCCTGCTTACCCTCTGGTATGGCGTCACAATCCTGGCAGTCGCCCAGCATAAGACTGCAGGACCTCTCGCCACATCGGAGCTCCTTAACAAGAGTGGCCTACCACAATCGCTTCAGACGCTTCCCGTCGCCCTTACAGATGTCGGCGGTATCATCTTTTCTGTACCCATTGCAATCCTCGCTGGAAAGATAGGATGGCGCCGGACCCTGATGGCCGGGAGCATTGTTGGAGCCGCTGGTTTCGGGATATGCTTTGCCGGACTTTACTTCGAATTATTTGTTGTTTATCTGCTCGGTTCCTTGATCATCGCGGCCTGGAATGTCAGTGGATACTATGTCCGCTACGCTGCAGCAGAGAGTGTTGTTAATTGCAACAAAAGTCGCATGATATCGGTCGTCCTTGTGAGCAGCGCCGTATCCGGTTCCTTTGGTCCACAGCTTGTAAATGTCTTCGCGAATGATGC
>JACLAD010005127.1_pt1 | contig 11990 bp, 11 predicted proteins | sample 8027901 | NCBI WGS metagenome assembly JACLAD01 (sample SAMN15725071, study PRJNA655200) | protist metagenome | isolation source: fluorescence activated cell sorting (FACS) single amplified genomes of... | place: Spain: Blaines Bay Microbial Observatory, Mediterranean Sea | collected 2016-07-05
TGAATGAATAAACGAATGGATGGATGAATCAAAGTGCTCATACAAGCCGAACAAACACACCAGAAAGAATTAGTAGTGCCGAGAGGTTAGCAAGACAATCAAGCTTTGGGGCAGCGGCAGTAAGAAGAGATGCACTGGAACAGTTACATATGCAACATCATAACAATAATGATAATCAAGGGGGGATGATGAGGATCATCGATGATGATAATAGTAATAATAGTAATAATAGTGATCATAGATATCACTATCATGGTAGTAATAGTAGTAGTAGTGGAAAAGGAGGAGGCAGTAGTATGGGGGTAGCAGCAAATAATGAAATGGGTAAAAATAAATATTATCAACGTGGTCAACATCAGCGTGGGACAAATAATAGAAATAATAATCATGTAAATGGATTAAGACTGACCAAATCAGCTGGAATGTCTACAAACTCTTCTACAAACCCCTTACCACCTATTGTACCACGACAGAAAACTCCACCAATGAATCAGCAGCAATTGCAACAAGTAGATGGTCTTGATAGTCTTGATGATGCTCTTAGTAATTATCAAGATATGGTTATGAAAAGTATGATGTCTTTAGATAATAAGAAAAAACCGTTAGGTAGTATTATAACTGATGAAGGAGGCGATGGATACAATACTAGAGGCGGCGGAGAAAACAGAGATATGCTAGCATTAGATAATAATAGGCAGATGAATCATGACAAGGATCGAACAATTAGAAGGCCATATCAACAACAGCTGCGACAAGCTCATACTGCTCCAGCTCTTTCTGTATCTAGATCCTTACAGCAGCTACCACCTATGCGTATACAACCACAGCAGTGCATTAATGGCCGTAATGAGAACAATTCTTCTTTGTCATCGCTCTCTTCATCTATGGACAACTGTAACTCTATGACCTTCACAGGAAACGGTAACGATGATGGTTAGTTATAATTAGTTACCGCAGTGTACTACGGTGATATAGCACAGCTTAGGAAGTACATTCAAATTCAGACCAGGAAATCTGACGTAGACTATATACAGTACTTCTAGAAGTATGTACGTATCTGTCTAGATGGTAAGCGACCAACGTCTCCGTACATTTATTTCACTGAATAATAAGAATGATAATGATAGTGATCGTAGACTGACTACTACATAGTAGTCTAGATACTCATCATTCATTTCCTGTTGAATCCGGTTGATTCAAAGGCTGAGCGACTGATCAATTTCTACTCTCCTCTCTTACTCTTATCTTATCTATTGCAGTACCTAGTAGTTTTTTTCCTCCCTCCCTTTGCGAGTGCATCCTCCTATTTTTCTTGGCTGGTGGTGGGTCTTGCTTCCGATCACATAACTACTAATAAAATGTATTTCACATGATGATACGTTTAGTAGGTAGTAGGAAATTTTTAGAAGTAGTGAAGTGTAGGCAGCAGTGGGTATCGTATTACCTACCGCCGCCCAAAATATGTAGGGATAGGTAGGTAGGTAGGTAGGTAGGTAGGTAGGTACCTAGGTCTTGGGTTGTAGATGTGATGAATGAATGACAATTTCTCTCTGAGTACCACTGCACTCACCCTCACACTGCAATGAACAATCTGCTGAAGTAAGGAGAGAGCTAGGGTGTTGTAGATCGATAGAAGTTCGGTCGAAGGTTGCCGTTCATCACAAGGAGTTATAACGGGGGAAAGGAGTTGTGTTTTACGGAGGAATGTTCTCTTCTTGGTTTGGTGGGGACAGCAACAGCAATGACTCTGATAACAACAAAGAAAAGATGAAAAATCCCGACAAAACTATCTCTACCTCTTCTTCTTCTTCTTCTTCTTCTTCTTCTTCTTCAGCGCTTACTTCATCCTCCTCCCTTTCTTCTAGTACCTCTCACCCTCTGAAAACACGCCCTCAATTACCTAGTACTAAGGATGCACTTTCCAGATTCAATATCTACGACTTTTTACCATCTTCGGAGGTACTTTATTTCGCAACAGCTGGGACCATATTCTTTAGTGGAGCAGTCTTTGGTGCGAAGCAATTTTTGAAATATGAAGATAAATCAACAAATTTAAGACAAACGATAAGAACTTCAAAGCAACCAGCTCAAGTTGCAATTAGAGCTCTTATGTATGGTACTGCTTTGTCTATAGGTACATTTGGGTTAGGAATTATGTTGTATTGTGGTATAACAGGAATTCGTAATGTAAATGATTTGGGGAGACATATGGTAATCACTTTGTTTGAATATAGTATGCTTGATGTTTCCTACACTTCGATCATGATACATCTTGAGCTATCTTCTCTACTATATATATATATATATATATATTATCTATTTCACTTGTACTTATCTTTTTGTTTTATTAAAATATGAAGAAACGCACGTTCAAACTATATACTGATGATAGGTTTGAGATAGATCAGAACAGGCTTGAAGATGAAGAAAAACAAATTTGGGAAAGTTTCTATAATACAATGGGTATGAACAAATCAGGAACAATGGGAGATGATAGTAGAAATAATGATAATGATACAAAATAATGATAAAGAGAGTTAACCCCCTAGCGATAAGTAGATACTTTCTAGTTCCAGCCACAGTAGTGTATAATTGGTCGTAAGTAGTAAAGGTACCTCTTCCCTATCATCGCTCATTTCATCCAGAGACAACTACAGAATTGCATCAGAATTACAACGCACCCTGTTAGCACCTTCACATTTACAGGCGATGATAATGAAGACATTGATAGGATATCGCGATTCATCAGATATAAAAGTAAAAGTATGCAGAAGCAGAAGCATCCACCTGTTCCTGGCTGGCTATTCCTATAGCCGTGGTGCGCTCGGCTTGTCGACGAACACAAGAGGAAGGAGATCGTTACAAAAACTTGGTAAAAAAAGAGCAAATGAATGCTACTATTACCATCGTAGAAGTAGAAGTAGAAGAAGCTAGGGCGGATGTAGAATGAAATATTACTCATATTATCATAATTACTGAGCTAGCTACTTATTTTTATTATTATTATTATTATTATTATTATCATATGTAAGATGTCCTAATCGTAGCTCGCAGCCATCTAGTGGCCCTATATAACTTCATCGCACTTTAAATCATGTCACAAATAGGTCCCAGGTCCGATCTCAGATTCGACAGCGTGGATATCGATGGCACCTTGTACTCCTCCACCTTCATCTCATTCATCATGACATCTCCAATACCACCCTGGAGAGCTAGTGGAAGCGCATACTGGCACTGAAACCGACTCAAAAGGAAGAGCGTACCATCATACTGATAGATCAAAAACATCTCCTGCGATTGTCCTTACCGGAACAGGATCCAGCAACAACTCTTACAATATCATTACAATACTTCTAGTAGCTTTTTATTGATAACAACGGCAACAGCAATAGCAAGCATAGATACGAGCACTAGACGGGGGTAAGGTACTAATACACCTGTCTTGTCTTTATACTCCTGATATTCCTTTAAATGGCCAAATTTTTTATCTGAACTCTTCTCTAATAGAGGAATACCACTGACAAAGATTAATAACGATGCTACAAACACAGGTGAAGCTATAGCAACATATTGCCTTTTTGAGGTAAATTCATTAATACATACAAGAAATACACCTATCCATAGAGTTATCTCCCCAAAATAATTAGGATGTCTACTAATTGACCATAGACCTGTATGAATGAATTTATCTTTATTTTTTGGATTCAATCTAAAAGCTTTTTTTTGATTATCAGCCATTACTTCAATCCCAAAACCAATAACCCAAATAAATAAACCTAAGTAGTCTAATGGTAATAGCGATGCTGACATATTATAATTTAGTGACGATGATGATATCTTTTTTATACCATTTCCAGGATGTAATGATTGGACCAATAAGACAGGAAAGGCTGTTAAAAATACCCATAAACCTTGTAAAGTCCAAAAGATTCCAAAACGATAAGGATTCTTTTTTGCTTCAGTGAATCTATGATCAATACCTCCATCGCGATTAATTCGTTCAAATAGAAAACTTCCAAGACGAAATGCCCATACTAATACTAATGAAGAAAGAATGCCTCTACGTAAGGACACATTTTCCCAATTCCAATGTAATGATAGGAGTGTTAATACAATATAAGTTGTAGATCCAGTCAAATCGTAAAATCGTTCCGTAGGTACATTCCCAAATACAATCCCACTGGCATGAAGAAACACAAGAAGTTGTATCCCCATGGATACAAGATATGCATGAATAAGGGATTCTCCTCCTTTTGCAAAACTAGAAAGACCATAAGCAGCTGCTGTACTACCACCAAGAGTAATAGCAAGTGCTGAGGGTGCTTTGCTCATGTTCAATACTGGGGGGAAAGCTACTTCTTCTGATGGAGAAATAGATGATAGATGATAATGAGTCAGTGAAGAAAGGACTAATGGCCTAGATATGAAAAGAGAATTAAGTGCTAACACGGTTAATATATTTGAGTACTACTAAGCAATTAGTCTCTTGAGAGCTTGAACTTATGAAGGTTAGATGGTTGAATCATGCACAAGTTGCAGTAGGTTTTTAGGTCGGTGCGGATAATACATAGTAGAGAATAAGAAGATAAATAAGAAGGAAGTGATACAATAAGTGATCAGCTGACAGCTAAGGTAGTACACATATTATCTAATAAAACTACGAATTGATTGAAAACTTGATCCCCTCAAAAATGCATACAACTAACAAACAACCACAGATATACATACATAATACATACAGGAATACATGCACCTACTAGTCTACGTACTAGATGAACAAATGAATGAATGTCAAAGCTGCTGCCTGCTGCTGCTAGCTGTGCCACATCGGGTGTCTCTGGCTGCATGCTCTGCAGGCGATGATGGTTGGTGAAGCTTGCAGTTATTAATGCATACTTCTATCGTCAAGAAAAGAAGCATGGATTGTACAATTCTCTCCGGTTCAGCAAATACAACCTCTGGGAATGTCGCTTGGGTAGATTTCAACGATCGATCCCTATTGATATACGCTAGCGCTAATCTGGGTTAGCATTACACAATAGTCATATCTTCGTATCTTTCTTGGTTTATTCATTCACTAACACTAACTCTCCTTCTTTTCACCTTCCTCATTTTCCTTCATATAGTTATTCTCCTAGATTATGAATCCAAGCTGGTCATAAGTACCTTGAAGGGTCATACAGGACGGGTCAACGCGGTAATCGCTTTACGAGGTTGTAGAAATAACCACGAAGCACTTATACAAGAACAACAGCAATCATCATCATCATCATCATCATCAACATCATCTAAGATTCTAGAAATCATCTCTGCGGATGATAATGGTAATATTAGATTGTATACATATGGTAGCAGCGTTGATATGAATGATATGAATGGTCCCATAGGTGATAGTAATAGTAATAGTAATAGTAATAGTAGTGTATTTATTGGCTTAAAGGCGATTCTTTCTTTAGAGGCAAAATATGTACCAACAGTAAATATTGACATGACTAATACTAATGAGAATGTGAATAATGCTGAAAATATGCTCATCACCGCCTCTGATATAGATGGGAATTGCAAACTATGGTGTCGTTTCTATGGGAAAAGTTTTTTTATACTAATAGATGAATATACTCTTACAAGACCTCAATTAGCTCGAGCACTTCATATCATTCCTTTACAAAAATGTGGTAGTTCGTTTTTAATTGCTTATGGTTGTGTAGATTCTAAGATCTACCTTAGACTTTTTACTCCAAATGGAACAAGGTATGTCATCAACAACATTATTATTATTATTATTTCATACATTTGATTGTATGAACTCTTATTATTAATTATCTTCATGATATTATATAGTAGCTATGATTGTAAACCTTTGGGATCATTGTATGGCCATGAAGACTGGGTTGTGACACTCACAAGTGCGTACATGTCAGACGGTAACATCATGATGATCAGTGGATCTCAGGATTGTAAGCTAAGAATATGGAAGATTAGAGAGATAAATACTACTGAAGACACTACTAGTATACTAGAAAATCTTCAAGTTGAGGATTATAGTAAGGAAGAGGACAATGAAGATGATGATGATGATGATATAGAGGGAACTTTACCCATAGAGGAGGAAGAAAGTAACGTTGATGCTCGCATCAAATTTACAGTTGGTCACCAAACCGTCAGTAATAGCGCTAGTAGTGGTAATAGTAGTAGTAATAGTAGTAGTAGTAGCAATGGCGATTACAACATATATGCCATATACCTAGAAGCTATATGTGTTGGTCATGAAGATTGGGTTACCTCTGTTCAATGGATTGAAACCGACACTACTCGTAGCCCATGCTTTATCTCAACCTCTATGGATAGAAATATCATTATATGGTAATGTACATTGCACACTTTATCATTTCACATTCATTGGACTTACTTACTTACTTAATATCACCATTACATCTAATAAAACTACGAATTATAATTTGTATTTTCACACGATTGATTGGATGATGAATATATTGTAGGAGTCAAGATCAAACTACATCAATATGGATACCCACAACTCGTATGGGTGATATTGGTGGTGATTTAGGTGGCTGTGTTGGTGGTAACCTATTAGGATTTGTTTCAGGAATTCTATCTCCATGCAAATATGCTTTACTTTCAGTAGGTAAGTAATGACAATGCAAATACTATTTTTTCTATTTTGATATTATTCATTAATCTACTCTACACTTCAGGATTTGGAGGCAACTTTCATTTATGGGCAAATGAAAAATTTGGCAAAACATGTGTTGAGGATAATAAATATGACATACAACATCATTATGATAGTGTATTAAATGGTAGATGGGAACCACTCTCATTTATTACTGGTCACTTTGGTAGTGTAACTGATGTCAGATGGGGTGTAAATGGAAATTTCCTTATCACTGTATCCAAGGACCAAACATGTCGCATCTTTGCACCTATCAAAAATAATGATAAGGTAAATAATAGTGATAATAATGACAATGCTATTCGATGGTAAGTATTCAATCGATTGTAAATATATAAGTATGTCAAATGAATATCTTGAATTAGTATAAACGAGATTTGTATCTATACATGTGCATATCTTTAGGATGGAAGTTTCACGGCCTTCAATTCATGGATTTGATCTTAATTGTATTGATACTAATGATCTTTCTGGACATCTTTATCTTGCTGGTGATGAAAAGATGATTAGAGTATTAAGTTGTCCAAATGGAGTATGGCAGGGTGTCGACAAGCTCTGTAATATTCATCTAGTACAGACTACTTCAACATCATCTGAATACAGTAGTGGAGTTGACAGAGCATATCTTCCAGAGTTATCACTCAGTAACAAAGCTGCTGATCTTATGAATGAACAAGAGCAACAAGAACATGCCGCTAGAGGTATTGATAGTGTTGTATGGAACAAACCGCTACTTGAGGGACAGTTAGCAGGTATGTAAAGTGCTTAAATGCTCAAATATTATCATTATTATCATTATTGACCCTATTATAAATGTGACCTTTACATTGTTTTTTTCATATATATATATATATATATATATATATCAATCCTGTAGATCATACTCTGTGGCCTGAGGTGGACAAGCTATATGGGCACACTAATGATGTAGTGTGTCTAACATTGAGTAGAGATAATAAGTTTTTAGCAACAGCATGTAAAGCTAGAAATACTGACACAGCTAGTATATATATTTGGGAAACAACAAATCATACCCGAGTTTCCTCTCTGATGGGTCATGAGAGCACAGTCATATGTTTACGCTTTTCACCAGACGGTGAATTACTTGTAAGCGCAGGAAAGGATCGCTCCTTATGTTTACATGAGCGTATTGAAAATGAAGGTAATCAAATAGGATATGCATGTGCTATGATCTTGAAAGGGGCTCATAAACGTATAATCTGGGATAGTTGTTGGGGTGTAGATGGTAGCATATTATTGACTGGATCCCGCGATGGTTACTGCAAGATATGGAAAGTATTAACCCCGACTACTTATGATTCATTCGGGCTATTATGTATTTTTCAATTTTCTCCTTTTGCGGGTGTTGCTGTGACTTCATTAGACATGCTAAGTTATCCCATGGCAGATGGGTCATGGAGATGTTGTATGGGAAGTGAGGATGGAAATATCACTGTATGCAAAATAAGTATTCCTGAAGTAAAGGTGACCGAAATGGATGTGAATATGAAAGTTGAGGAGTCGAAGGTATCTGTAGTGCATAAAATGACCAGTACAAGTACATTACCATTGCAATTATTTTCTTCCATTCATGCCACGGTAGAAGAGACCCACAAAGCAAATACCTCTCAAACTCATGGGTCCTTTGTACAAAAAGCAAGATGGAAACAGACGAAAAAAGGATGTAGAGACGAGCTGGTATCATGCGGGGATGATTTTTCTGTGCGAATATTTAGTGTGACCGATGATGTATGAGCTAAAGACTAAGAGCTGGAAGAGTGCTTTGAAATTTAAAGCTTAAAGCCGAAAGAAATAGTAAGAGACGAAGTGGAATTTTAATAATAATAAGAGTTAGCTACAACTACTGCAACTACTATACTATCAGCTACTAGTCTACCTACATGTACTAACGAAGTAGAAAGATATCTAGAATCTAGAATTGCTTGAGTCTTGAAGCGCAGCTTGAAGAAGAATTAGAATTTTAGAAGTAGTACGAGTACGAATACGCAGGGTTGGCTGGCCAAATAGCAAATAGGTAGGCCGCTTTTGCTAGAAGTAATCGTAATCGAGCGCGACTAGACTTTTAAAGTAATCGTAATCGGTTTTTCAGCGACGAAGAAAAACTCAAAGTAATCGTAATCGGTTTTTTAGCGACGAAGCTAAACTCAAAGTAATCGTAATCGAGAAAACTCGATTACTGGCTCCCAAAAAGGCCAAAGTAATCGTAATCGGTAGCTAATAGCTAATAGCTAATAGCTAATAGCTAATAGCTAATAGCTAATAGCTAATAGCTAATCCATTTGGCCATTTGGCCACCCCTGCGAATACGAAGTACTTCGTAAGTAGCTCGTGCTCGCAAGTCGCGCCAAACATTACATCACGCTACAATTGGTCTACATTATATATCAATCTATTAATTTAATAAATTTTTGATCTAGCTAGTCTAAATTATATGTTATGTAGCTATCATAAATCATATCAAATTATTTTTAATATATTATACTTCATCATGTTATATAGATGGCTTTTTCCTCTTAGCTCTTAGCGATCTTCAGTTAGATTTTGATTCATTTGTTTCTTTCGTTGTCTTCCGGTCATGTAGCTATCATTTCAATTACATTATATAGAAGTACTTAGCTACTTCCTCGGGGGGGCAGCGACAGTCACCTTTCATACCCAATGTATACATTAGAACACATATGTGGATTCGTATCCCCATCCACCATGCATGAGTAGCAACAACTACCTTCTGGATTATGTAGTTTCATCGTTGATTGATTACGATATCTGACAATAAGATTTTGTATCGACAGGGAATTGTTATATGTTTCGCCATACAAATCATCCTGCATTAGATACAAATTGTCATCAGGCATCACGGCATCACATAGATATGGATTATTTGCAGTATACTCGTCGTTGCTTGAAGCTAATGATTGACAAGCATAGTAAGCTGATCTTAATGTACACGGGCCAGATCCTGTTAGACAATTATTAGGAGAAGGATGACCATCCTGTAAGCTATTAATATGTACAAATTTTCCCGCTTCGTAGAGTATTACACGAGGCATTTGGACTGAGCTAGAGGTTCCGCCAGATGTAGCTGTTAGGGTATATGTCTGATTACGCGAAGAAGGAAACATGAAATTTGACTGATTACTTAAATTACACGGGTCATATACCCTTTTCCACAGATGAACTTTCCCATAAACGCTACTATCTCCTATATATGTCAGGGGTTGATTATCGTTGTCAATGAGTGTAACTGCATTTTGATCTATGAAGCTGCCCGATTGATCAAATGGAGATACGTAAAAGTATATAGTAGAAAACTTGTTGCAGTCTAGATTCAAATAGATCACTTCGTCATCAGATGACTTGTATAAATCCATACTGCTGAGGTAGGTGTCTGCCCATTTCCATGCCCTTAATCTACCTATACTTCCAAATGGCCATGGTTGCTTGTTAGCGACAGTGTCTACAGCGATACCACTACCACCTGTTTTCCCTAATCCACCAGGGTCACCTCCTTGCCACCTACCACCTTCCATCGTGCCATATTCAGCGGCTATGAGGACTCCATCGATGAATAAAAGCAAATAGTCGGCACCAGCAGATTTTGTGGGATCTGCAAGAACAGCTATCTCGTGAATTTCTCCATCAAGTGGTATCAGTGGATCGGGAAGAGGAATGTTTATGGCCACAGAGTCAGAAGGTACATTTGTACTTGAACCATAATCCCCTTCGCCAGTCGTCACAAAGAAACTAGGGCCTACATCTGAGGCCCCGTTTCTAGATATGCCCATCCAAAATCCTGTTCCACCTCCACCATGTTCAGCTATTGTGCCACAATTTCCTGCAGCGTTTACATTATGATGATTGGTTGAGCAGCCTGTTGCATCATACACTCCATTACTTACGGCACTAGCTGGAGGGAAAGTTATGTCGACTACTATCAAAAATGCGGCTTTCTTCACCCTGTCATGATTATGTAAAGTCCAAGATGTTCCTCCGGATGAAGTATAACTAATATCAGTATACAAGCACCCAATATCATCATTATCAGATCCACCACTATCAGGGCAATTTTTACCAGCACATGTATCGTCGCTGACAGTAGAACACCAACTATCATGTACAATAGAGCCGCCATCGCCTTGGCGGTAACCAAGCCAAGGAAAAGGATAAATTGGTGCGGCATCGGCCCTTTTCATGAGATACACTCCACATAGTAGACATATTTGCTGCAGAAATATGGAACACATGTATCCTTTTTATGAGCACTTTTGAATAAAGCGCTTGGGTAGGTAGTAAAGCGGGAACGAAGGATTTACGAAGCCAATAGGTAGTAGCACTTGGGAAAAATCGCAGGCGCCAACTAACAAGGAAGGCCTTCCACTAAAATTAATGGAAGATAAGCCTGTTCCTACCTATTACTACTTACCTTCTTTTCAATTGTATACCATGGCAAGCCCGTATGATCACCGTATCTTATCGTACAGAACACCTCTCCTATTATTGTATCCATTATGATCCTCCACCCCCTTCTGTGTTCTGGTGTAGCGCTTTTGAAGCGACACCAAAATCCAAAATGTTTCAAAGCTCTTTTTTTTTGGATTTTGTAATTCGTGTTTTTATTAGATATTTTGTTCACAAGGTTCAACGCATCGTTTGGACAAAATATCTAACAAAAACACGAATTACAAAATCTTTAAAGACGGGCAGTCTTAGATACAACGGGTAATAATATGTAACGAGAAGACGGTTGAAGGTACTGACATCAGGTACTTACTACCTGCTGGTGTTATAAAACGGTGGTGGTTTTTGGTGGTAAGCCAGCTCGAGACTGTGATGATGCCACAAATTCACATACGATACAGGTAATGACATGCGTGAAAAAAATCGCTAATCACGGGGCACCAAGCAACAAAACATACGTTTTCGCCAAAAAAGCAATAACCGAACAGTAACAGATAACAGATGATATGATGATAATGATTATGATAATAATAATAATTATGAGCTAGCTAGTTAAGCGACCTACAACTTCATCATTTGACATCATGATAATGATTAGCTATGATATAATAATGATGATGATAGCGTGATAGTGATAGTGATAGCGATAGGCAGCGATAGAGAGGTAAGTGCATAAAAGTGGGCAATGCATTAGAAGTTAGAAGTAGTTAGGTATGCAAAAAATGCTTCTATATCTATGATAACAATAATTAAGTGGCCAGCGCTGAGCGAGTTTTGGATTTTGGACAACGTCAAACGAGCGATGAAGTTGTAGTTG
>JACLAD010008281.1_pt1 | contig 11989 bp, 9 predicted proteins | sample 8027901 | NCBI WGS metagenome assembly JACLAD01 (sample SAMN15725071, study PRJNA655200) | protist metagenome | isolation source: fluorescence activated cell sorting (FACS) single amplified genomes of... | place: Spain: Blaines Bay Microbial Observatory, Mediterranean Sea | collected 2016-07-05
TGTTTAAATTTAATTTGCAGTCGTTTAATTGTGATGAAGAAAGAATATTCTGACACTGAAATAAAAATTAAGACTGCTGCAAAATCTCTTTTTTTGGAAAAAGGGTATAGTGCTACGACTACTAGAGATATCTCCAAAGAGTCTGATATTAATCTTGCTCTGTTAAACTATTACTTCACTAGTAAAAAGAAACTCTTTGAAATTATTATGCTTGAAACATTTTACGATTTTATTAGTAAAATGGTTGAGGTGTATAATGATGAAAAAAGCACTCTTGAGGAGAAACTTAGATTAACAAGTTCAAAATACATTGATATGATAATTGTGGAGCCTCACCTGCCTACATTTGTTGTAAATGAATTAAAAAATAATCCGTCTTCTATATTGAAGATTTTGAAAGGGCAGATAATGGAATCTAAATTAGTTGATCAATATAATGATGGTGTTAAAAAAGGAATTTATAAAAGAATAGATCCCATTCATTTTGTGACAAATATTTTAAGCTTAATTATATTTCCATTTATAAGCAGCCCCATAATAATTAAGATGAAAAAATTTAGTAGAAAAGAATTCAATGAAATGATGTATGAGCGTAAAAAATTAATTCCTGAATGGATATTACAAATGATTAAAAAATGAAGAAACTTTTGTTAGCACTATTTATATCAAACTTATGCTATTCTCAATCAGATATAGTTAGCTTAAATATAGAGGACGCTGTAAAATATGGGATTGAGAATAATAGAAATTTAAGAAATGCTGAGAGAGAAATTCAAATGGCATATCAAGAAAGGTGGAAAACAATTGCGATTGGATTACCAAATGTGTCATTAGATTTAAACTATCTAAACAATATAGAACTTCCTACATCACTAATTCCTGCTGAGTTTTTTGGTGGTAATAAAGGAGATTTTTCTGAAATTCAGTTTGGTACTGAACAATCTGCAATTGGATCTGTAAGAATGGAACAATTATTATTTGATGGCTCCTGGTTAGTGGGTTTAGAGTATAGTAGAATTTATCTTGCTACATCTCAAAATTTTTATGAAAAAACTTTACTTGAGGTTAGGGAAGCTATTATTAAATTATATAGTCTTGTGGTTACTCTCAATGAGGGAATCTCAATTTTAGATAATACTCTTGATAACTTCAAAAAAGATTTATATGAAGTAACAGAGTTATATAAAAATGGGTTTCAGGAAGAAGAAAATGTTGAGCAAATAAAAATAACATTGGCTCAAGCAGAACTCTCACTACTGCAGGCACGTAAAACTCGTGACAATCAATTAAATCTACTAAAGTTGGTTTTGGGGATCAACATGAAAGATAAACTTGAACTTGTTACTTCTGTTGAAGACTTTATTGGGGATAATGTAATCTTTGCTAATTCTTTTGAAGATTTTAATACTGACAGAAATGTTGATATAAAAATTTCACAGAATATGTTTGACACAAAAAGAATTGAATACAAACTAGAAAAATCTAAACAGTTGCCAAAAGTATCTGGTTTTATAAGCGGAACATATACTGGTTATAATAATGAGTTTGATTTTACAAATAAATCTCAGAATTGGTTTGGCTCATCTGTTGTTGGTGTTAATCTTGAAATACCATTATTTAATGCGAATAGGATGAATGTATCATCCCAAAAAGCAAAAATTGCAATGGAAAAAGCTAGAACAAGCTTAGAGGAACAACAAGAGAGAACACAGGCTAAAGTATTACAAAAATTAAGTGAATACCAGTTAGCTCTTAAGTCTTTGGATGTAAATGAGCAGACTATGAATCTTTCAATCTCCATTGAAGAAAAAAACTCAATGAAGTTTTTTGAAGGCTTGGTAACATCTTTTGAACTTAGACAGGCACAAATTCAATTACTTGATTCTCAGCAAAAGTATTTGAACTCTGTTCTAGAATTGATTTCAATAAAAACAGAATTAGAAACACTTTATAACAATTAATCATGAATAAATTTTATACAATTTTATTAATCACAGTAATTATTGGCTGTAATTCCTCTGGAAATATATCAGTTGAATCTCTCATAGAAAATAAAGATTTAGATGAACTAAAAAAGAGGAAGGATGAATATGTAAATGCTATGAATGCCATGAAGCTTGAGCTTAATGAAATTAATTCTGGAATTGCTTTTTTAGATGAAAATGAAAGGCTAACTCTAGTATCCAAGTATGAAATAAAAGAACAAATATTCAATAGTTATGTAGAGGTGCAAGCAAATTTAAAAACAAGAAAAAATATTTTGGTTCTTCCAGAATTTCAAGGAACCTTAGAAAAAATATTTGTAGATGAAGGACAGAATGTCTCAAAAGGTAAACTTCTAGCTCAAATAAATGATTCAGGTCTAAAGGAACAGTTAGATCAACTAATAATTCAAAGAGATTTTGCAAAAGAAAATTATGAAAGAATCCAGAGATTATGGAAAAATAATATTGGTTCAGAAATTCAATTTCTAAAAAGTAAGTCAGACTTTGAATCAATTCAAAAAGGTGTTGATCAGATGAGAGATATGCTATCCAAGACAAAAATTTATGCTCCTTTTGCAGGAGTAGTCGATGAAATAATAGCTAACCCAGGATCAAATCTAATTCCCGGTGTAACTAATGTTCTTAGAATAGTGAACCTTGAGGATGTGTATGCAGAGGCATTTGTTTCTGAAAAGTATATTTCAACTATTAGTAACGGAACAGAAGCAATAGTAAAAATTCCTCTTTTAGATAAAGAAATAAAATCTGAAGTTACACAGACAGGAAACTTTATTGATCCAAATAATAGAACATTTAGAATAGAAATCCCAGTTGATAATAGTGATAAAAGAATTAAACAAAATTTAGATGCTAAGATTAAGATAAACACATATAAGAAGGATAATGCTATAGTTATTCCACTTAGAATAATTAAAGAAGATGCTGAAGGGAAAAACTACATATACATAATGGACGAAGATAAAAAAGATGGTGTATTTATAACTAGAAAAGCCGTAATAAAGATTGGTAATAAAAGTAATACGGATGCTGAAGTACTTGAGGGCTTAAATTTTGGAGAAACAATTGTGCTAGAGGGTGCAAATTTAGTGGAGGATCTTCAAAGGGTTAAACTAATTAATTAAAATGAATAAAAAAAATAGAGAGTTTTTCTTATCGTCTTGGGCAATTGAAAATAAGACCATCATTTACATATTGATGGTAATATTTTTAGTTTCTGGAATTAATGCATACAATACCATGCCTAGAGAGCCATTCCCGGAGATAAATACTACAAATGTATTTGTATCAACAGTCTTTCCAGGCAATAGTGCAGAAGAAATAGAAAAATTAGTTACAAATCCATTAGAGGAAGAGATTAAGGGTGTAAAGGGTCTTGAGGAAGTTGAGTCAAGCTCTTATGAGGGTGTATCTGTAATTAACGTTGAATTTGACGATGAAGTGCCAATTGAAGTTGCAAGACAAAGAGTAAAAGATTTAGTGGATAATGTTACAGTAAGAGATGATTGGCCAACTTTTAACAATTCAAAAATTGACCCCAGTGTTACAGAATTTGATTTTGCTGAAAGATATCCTGTACTTAATATAACATTAATCGGTGATTATACTGTGGAGGAGTTAAAAGGGTATGCTGAGTACCTTGAACTCCGAATAGAAAGATTATCTGAGATTAAATCTGTGGAGATCAGGGGATTACAAGATTTTGAAGTTGAAGTAGCAGTAGATCCATACAGAATGAACTCAACCAATACAAGTTTTAGTAATATAATATCAGCAATTTCTCAAGAAAATGTTACGATCTCTGCTGGAAATATAGTCTCGGATGGTCAAAGACGAAATGTAAAAATTGTTGGTGAGATCTCTAGACCTTCAGAATTAGAAAACATAATAGTTAATAATTTCAATGGGCCTGTTTATTTAAAAGATATTGCTTCTGTTTCTTTTAAAGAAAAAGAAGCAACATCTTATGTAAGATATTTTAATAGCAAGACCGTAGGACTTGAAGTAATTAAAAGAGGTGGGGAAAATGCAATTTTTGCATCTAACTCCATTAGAGAAATTATAGATAAGGCTAAGATAGATTTCCTTCCAAATAATCTTGATGTTAATATAATAAATGATTCATCAGATTATACAATTAACTCAGTCAATGACTTAATGAATAATCTAATTTTTGGTATAATACTAGTAGTAACTGTTATTACTTTTTTTCTAGGGATAAAAAATGCTCTTTTTGTTGGATTTGCTATTCCAATGTCAATGTTTTTATCTCTCTTCTTTCTATCATTATTTGGTTTTACATTAAATAGAATGGTTTTATTTGGATTAGTGATGGGGCTTGGACTCCTTGTAGATAATGGAATCGTTGTTGTCGATAATATTTACAGGCTGATGAAAGAAGAGGGGCTATCAAGGATTAAGGCTGCAAAATTGGGAATCGGTGAAGTAGCGCTACCAATTATTGTTTCAACTGCTACAACAATTGCTGCGTTTATTCCACTTGGAACTTGGCCAGGAATTATTGGTGAGTTTATGATTTATTTTCCAATAACACTATCTGCAATATTAGGTTCATCATTAATAGTCGCAATCTTTTTCAACTCTATGTTAGTATCAAGCTTTATGAGTACTGATGAAGACAATTTGTCAAATAAATTTTTACTTAGATCAACATATTTTTTAGGCTCACTGGGTATCATTTTTATAATTTTTAGCAGTACTAGAGTCTTCGGATCAATCTTTCTATTGATATGTTTATTCTTATGGCTTTATAAATATTTTTTAAAAAATCAATTATTTATTTTCAAAGAAAAGGTACTCCCAGTTTTAGAAAATAATTATTCTAAATTTTTAGCTTATGCCTTATCAGGTATTAGACCATATATGTTTTTGTCTGGAACTTTTTTACTCTTTATACTTTCTATTGTATTAATGGGTGTATTTCCACCTAAAATTGAGTTTTTTCCCTGACAATGAGCCTCAACAAATATTAGTATCAATTGAGTATCCTGAAGGAACGGATATTTTAAAAACCAATGAAACTTCAAAACTTGTTGAAAAGGAAATCTATAATGTTATAAATAGACCTAAGTACAATGATAATGGTTATAATTTTATTGTTGAATCATCAATTACAAATGTTGGGGAAGGAGCATCAGTTTCTTCTTCAGGATCGGGGACTCCTCATAAATCTTTAATAACTATGACGATGAGAGAGTTCAAATATAGAAGAGGGATGTCAAGTGAAAATTTAAGAAAAGAAATTCAACTTAATTTAATTGATAAATTTCCAGGCATAGCTATACTTGTAGAAAAAGATTCACAAGGCCCACCTTCAAGTTACCCAGTTAATATAGAGATATATGGAGAGAATTATGAAGAATTAATTGAAACTGCAATCTCTATGAAAAATTTCTTAGATCAAGAAAATATAGAAGGGATAGAGCAGTTAAAAATTGATGTAACTAAAAGCAAGCCAGGACTTGAATTTACTGTTGATAAGATGAAGGCTGGAGAACTAGGGATTCCCGCTGGCCTAGTTGGTCAAACAATTAGAAACTCAATAATTGGAACAAAAGCCGGAGTATATAAACAAGACGGAGAAGACTATGAGATTAATGTTCGTTTTGATAATGAATTTAAAAATGACTTTAGTTCAATACTAAATCAGAATATAGCTTTTAGAGACCAATCTTCAGGTAAAATAAAAGATATACCAGTTGCATCAATAGTTGATGAAAAAAATATAGCATCATTTAATGCTATAAAGCATATAGACTTACAAAGAGTTGTTACTCTGTATTCATCAATTTTGGCAGGTTCAAATGCAAATCAAATAGTTAACACAGCAGAAATTGCCTTAAGTGGATTTGAAACTAATGAGGGTATTTCTTTTAAATTTACTGGAGAGATAAAAGAACAAGATGAAAACCAAGAGTTTCTTTCATCTGCTTTATTAACTGCTATATCTTTAATTGTTTTATTATTATTTTTTCAGTTTAACTCAATCTCTAAACCTTTAATTGTCCTACTATCAATAGTATTGAGCTTTACAGGTGTATTCCTAGGAATAGTAATTTTTAATCTAACCTTTAGCATTTTAATGACTATGTTAGGTATAATTTCATTAGCTGGCATAGTCGTGAACAACGCCGTTGTTCTAATTGATTATACCGATCTATTATTTAAAAGAAAAAAAATTGATTTAAATCTTTCAAAAGATCAATTAATCGATAAAAATTCAGCTCTTGACTTAGTAAAAAAAGCTGGTAAGGCAAGACTAAAACCTGTTCTTCTTACTGCAATTACTACAATCTTTGGACTAATTCCTTTAGCAGTTGGATTAAACATTGACTTCTTCTCTTTATTATCTAATTTTAATCCCAATATATACCTGGGTGGAGATAATGTAATCTTTTGGGGCCCATTGGCATGGACAGTTATATTTGGAATTACATTTGCTACTTTTTTGACATTAATAATAGTTCCTTCAATGTATTACCTGATTCATTTAGGTAGAATCAAACTAAAAAATATCTAGTTATATTTACATATAATTATATGAATCGAACTAACAATTGCGGGGAATTATCAAAAACCAATTTAAATCAAGATGTCAAACTTTCTGGCTGGGTAAATAAGGTTAGAGAGAAAGGGTTTATTATTTGGATTGACTTAAGAGATAGATATGGCATTACACAGTTGGTGTTTGATAAAGAAAGATCTAGCGAGGAATTATTCTCTTCTGCTGCTGAACTTGGAAGAGAGTTTGTAATCGAGATTGAAGGAACTGTAATAGAAAGAAAAAGTATTAATGAAAAAATAAGTACAGGTGAAATAGAGATTCTTGTATCTAGTCTAAAAAATTTTAAATAAGTCTCTGGTTCCACCGTTCACTCTTGAAAATGAATCTGATGGTGGTGAAGAGTTAAGAATGAAGTACAGGTATCTTGATATTAGAAGACAACCAGTAAAAGAAAATTTAATTTTTAGACACGACTTATCACTCGAAGTAAGAAATTTTCTTTCTGAAAATGGATTTATTGATATTGAGACACCTTGTTTAATAAAGTCAACTCCAGAAGGTGCAAGAGATTTTATTGTACCTAGTAGACTTAACCCTGAACATTATTATGCTTTACCTCAATCACCACAAATATTTAAGCAATTATTAATGATAGGTGGAATTGATAAGTACTATCAAATTGTAAAATGTTTTAGAGATGAAGATTTAAGAGCCGATAGACAACCAGAATTTACACAAATTGACTGTGAAATGTCTTTTGTTAATCAAGAAGATATATTTAAGCAGTTCGAGGCACTAATGTCAAGGTTGTTCTCTAGGTTTTTAAATCAAGATAGTGTTAAGTTTGAAAGAATTACTTATAATGATGCTATTGAAAACTATGGAATTGACAAACCTGATCTTAGATATGATGTAAGAATTAATGATATAACAAATGAAGTAAAAGGGAAAGGTTTTCAAGTTTTTGATAGTAATGATTTTTCATGTTGTGTTAAGGTGGAAAATAAATCTGAACTTACAAGAAAGGAAATTGATAATTTAACCGATTGGATTAAACGACCACAAATTGGAGCAACTGGACTTTTGTGGATTAAACATAATTCAGATTCTACAATTAAATCCTCATTTGATAATTTTTTTTCAAACGAAGATTTAAAATCAATTTTGGATAAAACATCATCGAAACCAGGGGATATAATATTTATTATATCTGGTAATAAAAAAGAATCTTTGACGCAAATGGGCTCCTTAAGAATAGAGCTTGCAAAAAGATTCAAATTAATAAATTATGAAAAATTATGCCCAATATGGGTAACTGATTTCCCTCTTTTTGAATGGGATGAAGATGAAAAAAGATTTTTTTCAATGCATCATCCTTTCACATCAGCTAAACCTGAACACTTAGAATTATTAGATACAGAACCAGAAAAAGTGATTGCAAATGCATATGATTTAGTTCTTAATGGGAATGAAATAGGTGGTGGTTCAATAAGAATTCATGATTTTGATACTCAAATGAAAATATTTGAGCTTTTAGGGATGAGTAAGGAAGAATACATTAGTCAATTTGGTTTTTTAATTGATGCTTTAAAATATGGTGCTCCACCTCATGGTGGTATTGCCCTTGGACTTGATAGACTTGCTGCAGTTCTTAAGGGAAAAGATATAATTAGAGACTTTATTGCTTTCCCAAAAAATAACTCCGGTAAAGATCTTATGATTGACGCACCATCGAAATTAACTAAAGAACAATTAAAGGATCTAACAAATTAAAATATTTGAAAATTTTAGTTAAAATATTGTCTTACCTAGTTTTTATTGGAGTCTTTATCGGAATCTTTATTAAAGAAATTGTTGGTGACCAACTCGGAGATATAGTATTAGGTATCTCAGTAATTTTAGGAACCTTAGTATTTATGCCCTTATTTCTAGCTCATAGGTGGAAGGGGAAAAAACTAAAAGATTATACTCTAAGTGAAGAAAATATTAGAAAGATGAGAGAAAAAGCTGATGAATTTTAATCTCTTATCTTTTTAAAAAATCTATTCAATAAATCTTTTGACTCACTCTCCATAATACCTGAAATTGTTTTAATATTTCTGTCCATTTCTAAATTATAACTTGAAAAGCCTCTTTTTTTATCTGAAGCTGCATAAACTATAGTATCAATTTTAGACCAATATATTGCACCATAACACATTAGACATGGTTCTAGAGTGCAGTAAAGAATACATTTACTGAGATTCTTGGAGTTTAAAAAGCTTTGCGCAGATGTAATTGCGATAAGCTCAGCATGTGCAGTTGAGTCATTAAGTAACTCAACCATGTTTGATGATTTGGAAATTATTTCATTTTCATAAACTATAACACATCCAACTGGAACTTCATCCTTATAAAATCCATAATCAGCCTCTTCAAATGCTTTTTTCATAAAATAATTATGATCTTTTTTCATCTTACTAATTTACAAAATAGGTGTATTGATTTTCGAATATATATCTTCGTATATTGATATAAAATTATTTTCAAAGTTTTAATGGAAAGTTCGAAGAAACTTTTTTTGCTTGATGCTTATGCATTAATATACAGAGGTTATTATGCTTTTATAAAAAACCCTAGGATCAATTCAAAAGGGACTGATACTTCTGCAATACTAGGATTCATGAATTCTCTTTTAGAAATTATAAGGACTCAAAATCCTGATTACATTGCAGTTGCTTTTGATAAAGGAGGTTCAGTAACTAGATCTGAGATGTTTACAGAGTACAAAAGTAATAGAGATAAAACACCAGAGCCAATTCTTGTTGCAATCCCTTACATTAAAGAAATTCTGAAGTCAATGAATATTTCGGTTCTTGAAAAAGAAGGTTACGAAGCTGACGATGTAATTGGAACTGTTGCCAAAGATGCTGAAAAAAATAATTTTAAGGTATATATGGTAACCCCAGATAAGGATTTTGCTCAACTTGTATCTGATAATATATTTCTATGTAAGCCAGCTAGAATGGGAAATAGTATGGAAATATGGGGAGTTAATGAAGTTAAGGATAAGTTTGAAGTAAATTCACCTGAACAAGTAATTGATTATTTAGGTATGATGGGTGATTCAGTTGATAACATACCTGGACTTCCTGGAGTTGGAGATAAAACTGCAAAAAAATTTATAAAGCAATATGGAAATTTAGAGACACTTCTCGAGAAATCATATGAAATAACAGGAAAGCTTGGAGAAAAAATAACGAATAATAAAGAGCTAGGTATTTTATCAAAAAAATTAGCAAAAATAATTCTTGATGTACCTGTTGAATATAAATTAAATGACTTTAAACTTTCAGATCCTGATAATGAAAGTGTGATGAAAATTTTTGATGAACTTGAATTTAAAAGAGTAAAAGAAACTTTTTTTAAAATTTTTGGATTTAATGAAACCAAAGGAAAAGATCAAGAGCTTGTTCAAGGTGACTTATTTAGTGAGAATGATTTAATTAATGATAAATCAATCCTTAGTAAATGTGATTCCTACTATCAAAGAATTGATTCAAATAAAGAATTAGAATATTTAATGACTAAACTTCTAATCCAAAAAGTGGTTGCATTCGACACAGAGACAGAAAGTTTAAACTCTCTTGATACAGAAATAGTTGGTATTTCATTTTCATGGATGGAAAAAAAAGGTTTTTATTTACCTATTGATAATAATAAATCTATTCAAAAAGAATACTTTGATATTTTAAGACCTTTTTTTGAGAACGATCAAATAATTAAAGTTGGACATAATCTTAAGTTTGACATTAAAGTGTTATTTAAATATGATATTACAGTCTCTGGGCCATTATTCGATACCATGGTAGCGCACTACCTTATCAATCCAGATATGAGGCATAATCTAGATACATTATCAGAATCTTATTTAAATTATATACCAATATCTATTGAAACTCTAATAGGTAAAAAAGGAAAAAATCAAAGATCAATGAGAGATTTACCAGTTGAAGAAGTCACAGATTATGCATCAGAAGATGCAGATCTTGCTCTTCAATTAAAGAAAATTTTTGATAAAGAGTTAAACGAAAACGGAGTTAAAAATATTTTCAATGATATAGAAATTCCTATTATAGAGGTCCTTGCAGATATGGAAAAAGAGGGGATTAGCATCAATAGTTCATATCTAAGTAAGTTGGATGAAGAATTTGAAATAGACCTTAATAAATTAAAAAGCGGGATTTTTGAAAAGTCTGGCGCAGAGTTTAACCTTAATTCTCCTAAACAACTTGGAGATATACTTTTTGAAAAGCTAAAATTAGTCTCAAAACCAAAAAAAACTAAAACTGGTCAATACTCAACCTCTGAAGAAGTATTATCTGCTTTAGCAAGTGAACACGAGATTATTAGAAATATATTAGAATGGCGGTCACTTGATAAACTTCAGAGTACATATGTAAGATCTCTACCAAATGAAGTAAGTAATAGGACAGGAAGGATTCATACAAGGTTCAATCAGACTGTTACAACAACAGGCCGTTTAAGCAGTAATACACCTAATTTGCAGAATATTCCAATCAGAACAGAGAATGGTCAAAAAATAAGAAAAGCCTTTATTCCCAGAAGTGACGAATATGAGCTTTTAGCAGCTGATTACTCTCAGATTGAGTTAAGAGTTATAGCTTCAATCAGTAAAGATGAAAAAATGATTGATGCGTTTGTAAATGATCAAGATATTCATACAATTACGGCAGCAAAAATATTTAATATTAATCCAAACGAAGTAACTAGAGGGCAAAGGGGAAATGCTAAAACAGTTAATTTTGGAATAATATATGGTGTCTCAGCTTTTGGACTGAGTCAACAAACAAAATTATCTAGATCAGAATCTAAAATTATGATTGATAATTATTTTGAAAGTTACCCTGGACTCAAAAATTATATGTCTAGTCAAATTGATTTTGCGAGAAATAAAGGCTATGTTGAGACAATAATGGGAAGAAGAAGGTATTTACAGAATATCAATTCACAAAATAATATGCTAAGGAGTGGTGCTGAGAGGAATGCAATTAATGCTCCTATACAAGGAAGTGCCGCTGATATCATTAAAATAGCTATGATAAGAATACACAATAAGTTCAAAAAACAGTCCCTCAAATCAAAAATGCTTCTTCAGGTTCATGATGAACTTGTTTTTGATGTCCATAAAACAGAAAAAAAAATAGTTAAGGATATAGTTAAAAATACTATGGAGTCTGCTGTTGAGCTTAATGTTCCTTTAAAAATTGATCTAGAATTTGGCAAAAACTGGCTTGAGGCACATTAATTAAAAAAAAGTTTTTTTAAAAATTTATATAATTGTACATTTGCACGCCTAGATTCAATCTATAATGACTAAAACAAGTTATAAAACTATATCAGCAAATAGTAAAACAGTGAACAAGGAATGGGTTCTTGTTGATGCTGCTGAGCTACCGTT
>JACLAD010014869.1_pt1 | contig 11988 bp, 11 predicted proteins | sample 8027901 | NCBI WGS metagenome assembly JACLAD01 (sample SAMN15725071, study PRJNA655200) | protist metagenome | isolation source: fluorescence activated cell sorting (FACS) single amplified genomes of... | place: Spain: Blaines Bay Microbial Observatory, Mediterranean Sea | collected 2016-07-05
TGGGCCCACCAGGGGGAGGGCGCACACAGATCACTCAGCGCTACATTCGACATTTCAACATGATGAACATCGTTGCTTTTGACGCGCAAAGTCTCCGGAGCATCTTTTCAACGATCACGAAGTGGTACCTCTCATCGTTTTCGGGCCCCCTCTCTCGTCCTGCACTGGCCGACTCCATTGTCGCAGTGACGATCGCCATGTACGACAGCATCACGAGCTCGCTACTACCAACCCCGGCAAAGTCGCACTACACCTTCAATCTCCGTGATCTGTCCAAAGTCTTCCAGGGCCTGCTTCAAGGCGACGCCGATATCATCAGCAAGCCAATCGAAATGTTTCGGCTCTGGTTTCACGAGACTACGCGAGTGTTTCACGATCGCCTCATAGACGCAATCGATCGAATGTGGTTCTTCAATGAAACAGAGAAAATCCTCGACGAAAACACAAGCTTCAAACTCGCGGACGTTCAGGGCGAGAACAAGAGTCTTATGTACGGCGTCTTCTTGAGCGAAAAGGTTGAGACAGAGCCAGAGTCACCCAAAAAGGGTGGCGGTGACAGCGAGTTGGCGCACGTATACCAAGCCTACACCGAGCTGCAGGATCATGAGAAGCTCCAGGCCGTGATGCAGGAGATGTTGGAAGATTTCAACAGCATGAGTTCCAAGCCAATGAGTCTAGTACTCTTCGAAAACGCAATCGTGCACATCTGTCGCATCAGCAGGGTGATTCGCTTACCCTACGGGAATGCACTACTCGTGGGCATGGGTGGCACGGGCCGCAAGAGCTTGACGACGCTGGCTGTCTTCATTGCGGATTATGATTTGTTCCAAATCGAAATCTCGAAGACTTATGACCTGGTCGAATGGCACGAGGACCTGAAGAAGATCTACTTCAAGTCCGGACTCGAGGGCCGCCCTACCGTTTTCCTCCTAAATGACACGCAGATTGTGAACGAGACCTTCGTTGAGGACATCAACAATATTTTGAATGTCGGCGAGGTTCCTAATCTCTTCAACGTTGAGGAAATGTCCATGATCCGCGAGGGGGTGTCTCCGTTTTGCGCAGCAGCGGGAAAGAACCCGAATGTTCTTTCGGAAGTGTTTTCGCTCTTTATTGAACGCTTTCGAACAAATATGCACCTTGTCCTCTGCTTCAGCCCTATTGGCGACGACTTTCGTCGGCGGCTGCGCATGTTCCCATCGCTTGTCAACTGTTGCACGATCGACTGGTTTGACGCATGGCCTGATGAGGCGCTGAGATCGGTGGCGAAGCACTTCTTCGAGAAGGTTGACATCCCGGAAGAGGTGAAGACTGGGGTCATCGACGTGTGTGTGAATATGCAGCAGCTCGTCCAGGAGCTCTCGCTTGTGTATCGGGACGAGCTCAGGAGGTACTACTATGTCACACCGACGAGTTACCTCGAGTTGATCAAGACCTTCCAGACCCTCCTGGAGACGGAACGCTCCAAAGTGATGACGAGCAAGCGCAGGTACCAAAACGGGCTCAAGAAACTTCTCGAAACTGCTGAGTCGGTCGAAAGCATGCAGGAGGAGCTCAAGGCGCTGCAGCCGAAGCTCGTTGTCGCTACAAAGGAGACAGAGGAGCTTTTGGTCACCATTGCAACCAAGCAAAAAGAGGCCAATGAATTCAAGGCGAGCGTCGCCATCGAAGAGCAGGCTTGCCAGGAGCAGGCCGCAGTCGCACAGGGAATGAAGGACGAATGCGAGGCTGACCTTGCCAAGGCCCTCCCAGCTCTCAAGCGCGCGACTAAAGCACTACAAAACTTGAAGAAGGCAGACATCCAGGAAATGAAAGTGCTGAAGAAGCCCCCTCCTGCGGTCAAAACGACGCTCAAGGCGGTATGTATCATGATGCAAGTCGCTCCTGAGCGAATCAAAAACCCTGATGGCCCAGGCAAGATCCAGAGTTACTGGAAGCCTGGACAAAAGGAGCTGCTCAATGATCCAAACCTAGTTAAGCGCCTGCTCAAGTATGACAAGGACGAGATCCCTGAGGAAGTGCTTGATGGCATTCGCCCGATGCTTGAGGATCCAGACTTTGCGCCGACGGTGGTGAAAAAATCGTCGACCGCGGCTGGTGGGCTCTGCGAGTGGACCCACGCGATCGTCATCTACTATGATACGGCCAAGGTGGTCGGCCCGAAGAAAGAAGCATTGAAAGAGGCCAAGGCCGCGCTGAAATTGGCTCAAGACAACCTCGAAGCCAAGCGCCAGCAACTGCGTGAGATTGAGACCAAGCTGCAGGAGCTACAAGACGACTTACAGGCGGCAATGCAGAAGAAGGACGACCTGAATAAGCAAGTTAAGGACTGCCAGGACAGGCTTGATCGTGCGGAGCGGCTGATTTCTGGTCTCGGCGGTGAGAGGGACAGGTGGAACGAAAACGTGGCGAGCTTGGGAAAGAAATACGACAACATAGGTGCGTCATCTGGTCAGGTTTCGGTTGGGTTGGATTGGTTTCGGATGATGCGAGCGGTTTTTTCATGTCAACTCACGCATCGCGCTGATCAACGTTGACTGGAAACTACCTTAGTTGGAGACATCGTGCTCTCCGCAGGGGTCGTCGCCTATCTAGGCTCATTTACCATGGCTTACCGCGCGAAGTGTATCAACCAGTGGTCTACACGCCTCTTAGATGCTGGGATCTCCTGCTCTACCGATTTCCAGCTCTCCGAGGTGCTGGGCAATCCGGTGACGATTCGATCGTGGACGATCGCGGGGCTCCCAAACGACCCGTTTTCAATAGACAACGCAATCAACCTGCAGTACTCTGGGCGCTGGCCATTGATGATTGACCCACAGATGCAGGCAAACAAGTGGATACGCCGTACGGAACAGCTTCGTGCCGCAAACGACGCGGACGAAGGTGGCACCGGAAACTCGCTCCTCTTCACGGTGCGAATGAACGCCAAAGACTTTGTTCGCGTCGTTGAGAATTCGGTCTGCTTCGGCAAGATCTTGCTGATCGAAAATGTCGGTGAGATTATCGATCCGATCCTCGAACCAATCCTAAAGAAGCAGATCGTAGTCCAGGGCGGCATGGCCACGGTGCAGGTCGGGGAGAACGCTGTCGACTACGACCAAAACTTCAAGCTCTTCATCACAACCAAGCTTCCAAACCCGCACTATCCTCCTGAAATCTGCGTCCAGGTCAACCTCCTCAACTTCGTTGCCACACCAGAGGGGCTCGAAGATCAGATGCTCGGAATCGCGATCAAGAACGAGGCCGCAGAGCTAGAGGAGGAGAGGGAAAGGCTCGTTCTCCAAGACGCGGACAACAAGAAACAGCTTAAGGAGATTGAAGATACGATTTTGAAGCTCCTCGACGCGGCCGAGGGAAACATTCTTGACGACGAAGTCCTAGTGAACACGTTGTCGAGTTCCAAGGCCATCTCGAACGAGATTGAGATCAAGGTCAAGGAAGCAGAAAAGACAGCGGCTAAGATCGAGAAGACACGAGCGGGTTACCGACCCGTGGCTTTCCGCGCGAGTCAGCTCTACTTTTGCATCGCCGATCTTGGATCAGTCGACCCGATGTACCAGTACTCCCTCGAGTGGTACATCAATCTTTACACGCTCTCATTCGGCAAGGCGCGCCCTAGCTCCGAGCTCGAAGAGCGCCTCAAAAATCTAAATACAACGCTGACCTACAGCGTGTACTGCAACGTGTGCCGCTCGCTTTTCGAGAAGGATAAGATGCTCTTTTCCTTTCTCCTTTGTTCAAAGATACTCCTGGGAAGGGGCGATCTCGACGCGCAGGAATTCCGTTTCTCACTTACTGGCACAACTTCTCTTAAGGTGGACACGCCCAACCCGTGCGAGAACTGGCTCCCGGACAAGGTCTGGGCTGATCTTTGCGGTTTGGCAAAGCTCGAGGCTTTTGAAAGTCTTCCGAATGAGGTGGTGGCCAATCCTGAGCAGTGGAAGCATGTCATCAAGTGTGTCGACCCGATAGTAGAGATTGCCAAGCTCTGTAAAGGCGATAATGGTGAGTCTGTAGCTTGTGTTTATTTCCGTTCCTACTCTTACGTTCTCGATCAATGCGATCCATCTGCTCATGATTCACTGCTTGCAATATGCTGTGCACCGCCTGCACAGAGTCACCACGCTTCAACGATTACCAGCAGATCTGTATTTTGCGGTGCTTCCGCTTTGACAAGATTAATGTTGCCCTTACGGCGTTCGTCGAGAAGAACATGGGTAAAGAGTTTATTGAACCGCCCAGTACCAAGCTGGAGGATGTGTACGCAGACTCCAACTTCATGACCCCGCTGATCTTTGTTCTTTCACCTGGGTCAGACGTCATGACAGACCTTCTCAAGCTGGCAGATGCGAAGGGATTCGGGAAGAAGCTAAACAGCATTTCTCTCGGCCAGGGTCAGGGCCCGATTGCGGAGGAGGCAATCGAGGAGGCTATCGACCGTGGAGCTTGGGTCTGCCTCCAGAACTGCCATCTCGCTCCGAGCTGGATGCCGACGCTTGAGTCTAAGTGCGAGGGCCTTGATCCGGACCGCACGCACCCCGACTTTCGACTCTGGCTCTCTAGCATGCCTTCTAGGGACTTTCCCGTGTCAGTGTTGCAAAACGGGGTCAAGATGACCAACGAGCCGCCAAAAGGAATCAAAGCCAGTCTTCTCGGGAGCTACCTCTCCTTCGATGAGGACTGGTTTGAGGACTGTGTCCGTCCCAAGGAGTTTAAGCGCCTTCTTTTTGGTCTCTGCTTCTTCCATGCAATTATAACCGAGCGTCGAAAGTTTGGTCCTCTTGGTTGGAACATCCAGTACGAATTCTCCGTTCCCGACCGTCGCATTTGCATCGACCAGCTGAAGCTGTTCTTGAACGTTGGTGGTGAAGAAGGCGGTGCAGTAAGTGCAGTGAAACCATTCATTTCGGATCACAGTGAGCATAGTAGTTGCAATTGCATACATTCGCTAACGTAATCACGTTTGCTATCGCCGTAGCCAAAGCGTACCGACAGCTTCCAAGTTCCCTACAAGCGCCTGGTATATCTCGCTGGCGAGTGCAACTATGGAGGTAGGGTGACAGATGACAAAGATCGGAGGCTGATTTCAAACCTCATTACGGACTATTACACTCCCGAGCTTCTCGATCGCAAGCACCGTTTCATCGAGGGAAATGACACGTATCTTGTTCCAGGGTCAGGATCGCTTTCGTCTTACCTCGACTACATCGGAGGCTTACCGCTGTACGATCCACCTGCACTATTCGGGCTTCACGACAACGCTGAGATCTCGTTTGCGATCAAGGAATCAAACGAGCTTGTTGGAACCACCCTCAAGCTGCAGCCACGAAGTGCTGGGGGCGCTGGTAGTTCGTGGGAGGACACGCTGGACGGGCTTGCTGTAGATATCAGTGAGGGCATGTAGGTTTGAATTGTTGCTGAGTATTGGAGATATGCAGAAAATGAGGACGGGAGGGAGTGAGTGAGTGAGCGAGATATTATTGCGCATCGTCTCATCTTCCCACCTCTCTGCTACAGGCCCGAACTCTTTGACGTTGAGTACGTTGCAATCAAATTTCCAGTTTCGTACAACGAGAGTATGAACACGGTACTCCAGCAAGAGCTACAGCGCTTCAATGTCCTTGTCAGTGTCATTATCAAGAGTCTTGACCAGGTTCGCAAGGCAATCAAAGGATTAGTTGTCATGTCTGTCGAGTTGGAGGAACTCGGAGACAGCATGGTCAAAGGCCTTGTCCCTGCAATGTGGAAAAAGTATTCATATCCCTCGCTCAAGCCGCTCGGATCGTGGGTTCAAGATCTCCGCGATAGGCTGAAGTTTTTCGACACGTGGATCGAGAAGGAGAGACTCCCAAGCTATTGGTTCTCCGGGTTCTTCTTCACACAATCCTTCATCACTGGGACCAAGCAAAACTTCGCCAGAAAGTACTCTGTTCCTATTGACGAGTGCGACTATGACTTCACCGTCCTGAGCGCAGATCAGGTTGATGCGATTGAGGCTCCACCTGCCGACGGTTGCTATATTTACGGCATGTTTCTTGAGGGAGCGAGGTGGGACCCGGACGCTTTTGTTATGGCTGAGAGTAAAGTAAGTGTTTGTTTGGTGGGAGACCAGGAAACAAGAGATATGGAGGGCAGACGAGACACAGAGAGCTAATATCCCCATCTGAAATACAAAACAGCCGAAGGAATTGTACACCGAATTTCCAATGCTACACCTTCGCCCATGCGAGGCAAAGGATATCGAACCGCCATTTCCCAAAGGCTCCGCTCGCGTCTACGAGTGTCCCGTGTATAAGGAGAGCTCAAGACATGGTGTCCTCAGCACGACAGGTCATTCTACTAATTTCGTCATGTTCATGCGTATTCCGATTGCAGACAAACACACGCAAAAACACTGGGTTCGAAGAGGTGTCGCATTGTTGACACAGCTCGACTCTTGATGTTGTAAATGAAACGTAGACTAATGTACATGTAATTTTCCAAGCACTACTTGTTCAACCGTAGATTGAATTGCGCATCGTGGTCTCTACGTCGTCTGCTATCTTCCTCAAGCGATTGCGTAGCCTCGTATTCTTGACCGACTTTAACATTTTCTCGCCACGCGCAGTCTTGGGAATCTCACGCCGGAGTGGTGACTTCGTAGTTTTCTTCGCGCTGCGCTTTCGCCTCTGCTTGCTTCCCGGCTTGCCAAGCTTTGGCCCAGAGGCAGAGGCACCATACGCAGCGACGACGCGTTGGGTGGCCCTTGCTACCCTCGCCGCCGATCTCGACATTTTCGGCGACGACTTGCTGCTAAAGCGACATGACTTTCGCGATCTCGTCTCTGAAGACGATGCAATCGAGCTGTTCGACGCTCTGCTCATGCTTCGTTGCTTGCCAGACTGCGACATTTGCACGTGTTCCTCAACCTCACATTCGACCTCCTTTCCGCCGCCCTCAAAATCTTCTTCTGCCTCCTGTTGACCCTTTTCTTGGTGACCCCTTCTGTGAAGTGAAAGCCCAAAGCGTTCCGGGCTCAAATCTCCAAGCTCCACGTTATGCTTCTCGCAATAGGTTGACAGAGACTCCTCGCTGACACTATGAATATTTGGCTCACGACCATGCGCATAGCGTCGCCGCTCGTCTTCGGCTGCGGCGAGCTTTGTCAACGCCTCAAGCTGAGCCAGCGCTCCGTCGACAACCTCGGTTGCTGCAAGGAGTTTTATTTGGCCCCACGCCTAAATGATATTGATGGCAACCAGTACGTCAGTGCTGCCATCAGTCCAGCTTGTCGTAAAGCAGAAGCTTACAAAGTCTAGAGTACGTACCTGGATATCAAGAGTTTTGGCTACAACGATGATCCTTAGTATTCCGTGTATAATGCATTCGTGTAAATGCGGTCGACGAGGATCGTACTGTGGTCGCCTCTGCCTTGGACTGAGGTCACGTGGCGATGCTGGAGGGGTGCGCACCTCTGCAACAGGCCCGAGATTTCGAATCGCGAGAAGGCCCTTCCAGATTAGCCATTCATACTCGATTTTCTTGTGCTCATTAGTGGATGAGCAGATGTCCTCTTCAACAATCGCGTCGCACGCCTTGAACCATGGCTCCTCCTTCTTCCACCGAGGCCTATCGGCTCCTTCATCGGATGAAACTGGGTTGGACGTTTGCGCTCTGTATCGTTTCAACGCTAGTGCTGCACAATCTCGCAGCAAGAGCGATGTAAATCTTTGCGGGGAGGAGCTTGAGGCATCCGCATCCTCTGCTGAGGCTTCCAGCTCCCAGTCTTCTTCCTCTTCCTTGTCCTTCTCCTTCCCCGCCTCATCCCATACATTTTTGAACCCCTCCTTGAGCAAAGCGGCTGCCGTGTTAGATGCGTCGATCATCCAAAAGAGCCACACTAGCCTTCCATTGCCCCTTGTCCCAGTTCTTAGTGCCTTCTTCATCGACGTGCGCACGACAACATTGGGAGAGCCCGCATTGGTGTGGATCCCTTGCAGAGGATCACCGGTGATTGAGATGAGAAATTCGAGCAGGTCGCAGACGATCCCTGTTATTCTCCTCCTGGCCTCCCTCCTGAACCAGTAAAGAGCACGATGAACCTCGCGTGCGGCCCGAATGATGTCCTTCCGATCAAGCGCATCTCGTGCCCTATCTCTCACGGTCGCCTGTGCGTCCATGAGCAGAGAAGCAAACTCCTTGATCATCTCGCAGAGCCAGGGCGGTTGACTGGCCATGTCGTGGGTAGATGGCCCCTGCAGTAAGTCCTTCGCTTTTTCTCCTGCTTTCTTTGCCTTTTCCTCCACCTCCTCCAGTTCCTTCTCTCTAGGTTCGGGCTCTACCTCCTTATCGCTGGAATTGAGAGGCAGCGGGATGATGCTGGCCAGTTCCTCCGTACTCTGCGACCTGTGCGTTCGCTTGCTTTCTTTACCAGCAGAGGGAACACTCTCGTGCGCAAGCTCCTCTGCGGTCTTCGCATTTTCGATCTTTGCACTGGCGATCGACTTCATACTTTTCTTCGTCTGTTCTGTCACATGTCTCTTGGACTGCGCCTTTGTACTGCTCTTTGCATTATTGTTCGACGAAGTTATTTGTTTGTGTTTTGCGCTCTTGGAAGTACTCAACACTTCATGGCCCTCCACAGCCCCCGTCTTGACAGAGCTCTCGAGTGAAAATTTCGAATTCCTTTTCAGTGCCCTTCTCCTTGTTGAGGGTGACATCTGTGACACTGCGCTTGACTCTTTGTCTTGAACGAAGTGCGATACGATCTCGTTCGACTCTGCCTTCTTGTGCCTCTTACCCTTCTGTGAAGCGTGTGCGTCTACATCAGCTTGCACCAGCAGGGTCTGGAGCTCTTCTCGGACCTTGGTAGCCTCTGCCTGAGCCTCAAGTGTAAGGGCGGCGGCTTTGTTCTCGACCTCGAGACTGTTTCGCCTTACATCCTTGAGTTGCCGTCGAAGACCCTGGACCTCCTCGTGGTGCTGTGCTTTTGTCTTGTAGATGGCAGCGGCCGCCGCAGCGGCCTAAATTTTTGTGGGGTCGTTTCGTTGTTTTGCATGAGTTGAAGGTGATGTTGCGGGGTGCGCAAAGCGGCAAAGTTGATCGTTCCTCTGAAGTGACTTACTGCAGCAGCGGCGGCGTCCATGCTCGACCTCCTCCTCTGCTCCGTCAGCTCCTCTAACGCCTTGTCTCTCTCTTTGGCCATCTGCTCCAGCTCTCTCTCAATGGCCGAGAGTCTTCGCGGAGATGAAGTATTTGATGCCGGTGCAGACTCAATCTTTACGATAGTCGTGCCGAACGGTAAGCTGAATACTTTTTCGTTTCTCCCTTTCCTTTTCCCCTTCCCAATATCTATCTCTCCAACTTACTGCACTCTCCTCCACTCGACTCTGCCCAACAACTTCTTTGATCCTGGCTTCCATCGAATCTTCTAGTTCTCTGTACCGCACAGACCTATCGCACAGAGTCGTCTGTTTAGTTGCAACAACAATGTAAAGTAGACTTTCATGCTGTCACTCACTGCTCTTCGATCGCTGCCTGGAGCTTTTCCACGAGCTCAGTTTCCGCATCTTCGTGCCTAGGTTTCGCTTGAGTTGTCAACTCAGACAAAAGATAACGAAGCGCCATTCTTGACTCACCTCTGTGCAACACTCGAGCGTCGCCGCCGTTGCTCTGGGAGCTCGTCAAAGCGCATTGCGTTCTCCAGCAACTTAGATTGCATAGCTTTGATCTCTTCCTCCTTTTCCTTCATCTGCGTTTGTAGGCGCTCTACGTCGTGCAGTGCTGCTGCAGCTGATCGTGTTTGAAAAGGAGTAAGATGCTGGACAAGCTCTCTCTCTCTCTCTCTCTCTCTCCTCACTTCCACCCCTCCCCTGTGTCTTACCACGTGCCGCCGCAGCAGCCTCCGCGGCCGAACTTTTCCTCCGAGTCTCATTCAGCTCATGATTGAGCTTGCTTCGGACATTCTCAATGGCCTTCGTCTTCTCTTCAACTAATGCGTCCACATTGAGCTGATGCATAAGCCTATCGTTTTTTTGCTTCTCGATGAGCTCCTTTAGCTCCGTGGACCGCTCACCAAGAGCAATTGACATGGAGCGTACTTGGCGGGCGCTGTAGCCGATTGTGAGAGGAGATAGGTAGCAGCAGAGTGAAGTGGGGGAGGGCAGAAGAGAGACTCACTGCTCCTCCTTGATATCTAAGTGTGTTCCCTCAAGTTTGCGAATCGTCTCTCTCATCTCTCTGTTTTCGCGAAAGATTTTCTCCATCTTGCGTGCGAGGTTGAGGAGCATAGTCTGCGTGCGTGCAAGGTGTTTAAGTCCTGCTGTGACTTTACAACGCAAACTACGGTAGCGCCGAGAGTTCAGAAGCTCGGCGATAAGCCCGATACCGCGAAGATTCTCCTCCCTACGTATTTCTGGTATAGTCTGCAGTAGTAGAGCCACGAACTTACCTTTTCTTTCACCGCAAACTCGTGATGGGAGCCGAGGACTTCGTCGCGAAGTCGCAGGCGACGGTACATTCCCGTCACCAACCTGCTGAGGTCGCCCCTCGTTGACTCGAGTTCGATCGTGCTCTGGCGCTCAGCGTGCAAATCCTGCCGCAGCTTTAGCTTTTCGCGACCTATCGTTGAATATGGCGTTACCATTTGCGTACACGGGAGCGGTGAGCTGCTTGTACGTCTCTCTCTCCCTCTCTCTCTCTATGATACTGCGTGAAGACAAAACAGAACGACTCACGGAGCTTATCACACTCCTTCCGAGCAGCCTGAGTAGCTGAGTTGGCCTCATCGAGGGCCACTTGGAACCTTGCCTCTGCGTCGACCGCACCTTGCTCGGTCCGCTTCTCCGTTTCCCGCACCTTGCGATCCCAGTTGGAGAATATCGCTCGGCTGTCTCTTTGCATCGCGGTGAGCTCCTCGGTCTTCTTCTCTATCACCTTTTGCTGCTCCTGGACAACGATCCGCAGTCGCTTGAGCTCAGCCTCAGCATCCGACATCTCGGATGTGCTGGGAGCCGCAATTGATTTGAAAGTGCCGCAGAACGAGGTGGAGAGCGGGGAGTGCACGGGGATCGTCCATCTCTCTTCTCTCATGTGCTCGTGTTGATTTGATGCAGGCGAAGAGCTTTGAAAACGATGGTGTGGGAAACCCGGCCGGAAGAACCCAACCTCGCCAACCCGTGACTTCCTTCCTTCCTTTCGGTCGTCGGGTTCTCCGTTCCCTCGGTTCTCTCCTTCACGCCTTCACACCCTCTGACCCCTCCCTCCCTCCTCCCTCCCTCTGTCTCGCCCTCAGGAAGACGAAGGGAGCTCGCCTGGGAAGGGGCGAGCAAATCAAATCCCCCTGCATCTGACAGTTACACCCTTCGACCTTTGACGTCCTGTCCACCCACACACCCGTGCCGCTCGCTCCCTCGACATCGACCCACCGCAATTTATACCGCAAATCCACTTTAAAGGACCAAGGGAACGGATCGACAGTACGGCGAGGACATCGGACGCAATGCCAGGTAGTCGCACACCGTTCGGCACGATCGAGGAGATCGACGACATCTCTCCCATGGAGTCTCACAGAGCCGGATCTACCTCGGCTGATGCTGAGAACGAGGCCCAAGCTGGAAACAAAAGCGCGAAGTCCGCGTCCAGGCGGAGGTCCAAGGCAAAGAGCATGAAAAGCGCTAGCCGAAGCGCAAAGTCGGGAAAGGTGAAGATCAACAAGGGCGCCAAGACCAAGAAGCGCAGGAACAGCAAGGCGCGCCGCAGCCTGGCCGCCAACATGCTGAGCTCTCTCGGGAGCATGGTCGGCATGGACGTGGGCCTTGACGACAGCATGGATGGGATGGACGAAAGCCTAATGCTTCTCGAGGAAGACCAACCCAACGGTTCGTCGTCCAGCAAGCGGAAAAAAGGCGGTGAGGGCTCTCCCTCTATTCGCGCCGACGGAGACTACTACACAGTCCTCGGCGTTTCTCCGAGCGCGACGGCGGAGGATATCCGGGCGAGATACAT
>JACLAD010011413.1_pt1 | contig 11983 bp, 12 predicted proteins | sample 8027901 | NCBI WGS metagenome assembly JACLAD01 (sample SAMN15725071, study PRJNA655200) | protist metagenome | isolation source: fluorescence activated cell sorting (FACS) single amplified genomes of... | place: Spain: Blaines Bay Microbial Observatory, Mediterranean Sea | collected 2016-07-05
AAACCTAATATTAGGTTTTATTAAGTGTGCAGGCTAAGTATAATTCCACCATTTGTTCTTGCATTTTAAAATAAACGGTGGAATTTCTTGAAAAAGATCGATGGTAATTTTACTGCGTATACATTCCAAAGATAAGTAAAACCAATTCTTGAGCTGAAGAGCAAATGCCTTACCTGATTGATGATGTTAATTCTGGGAATGTCTGGGAGTCTTTGAAGTCTCAGAACTCAGTGGAAATTGATAAAACAAAAGCTGATTACAAGCGAGATCAACATCAGAAGTACAAACTGAAAAGATATATAAGACACAATAAATCTAATAAGTTAGACCTCAGAATGGTTTCCAATCAAGCCACTGTGTCATCTGAAATTGTCAGAATCCCCTATTTGGTTTATAGAAATTTCCGAAGGTATAAGAATACAAGAGTCAATTATACTAGCGTTGATGTCAGCTATGAGTTTTTTGATTCAAGTAACTTTCATTTAATTAGTGATTTCAAACGAAAACCAAAAAGAAAATATGGAAGGCAGATGTTTTTTAATAATCAAAAAAAACTTGAATAGCAATGGTTCGTCTATTCGAAAAATGGTTAAAATCTTCGTTAATCACTACAGCATTAATAGTTTATTTGATCTGGGGTGAAGGAATACTGCTTTCTATTAATGAAAACGGTATAACAACAAGGCTGGTTTTGGATGTCACTATTAAATGTGTAGGTACCTGGTTTTTTCAGTGGGTAATAGTGGGGGTTGTATTTCCTATCACTTGGGCGTTGCTACCCGACAAGAAACCTGGAGAATCCGCTAGTGTCTATGCTTTTGCTGTAACCAAAAAATTAATTATCGGTGTTGTCATTTTCTTCCTCCTTGGATTTCTTGTGAATCTTTGCATGCCCCGTCATGATTCTAGTGATCAACCAATGTGCCTCCCCTTCCCAGTTGGTTGCTGAGTTATTAAGCCTTGAAGATCAGTAGATCTCATTCAGATTTTTTATCTCAGATTTATACTTAGTCCTTTCAGAATTAGTTTTCTTTCTTTGTTTTGTTGCAAACAGACCTCACTGACTCCACTGATTTTTTCTTGCACTTTCAAATGCAGTGGAGTCAATTTGCTACAAATCAAGGATAGAACTTTACTCTGTGAGGAACAGCCAAGCAGCTCGAGGCTGACGGACATACCAACAGGATACTATCCACACAGCTGATCAAGAATCTGTTAGCACAGAATATAGCGAGTTGAATCAGGAAAAGTATGTCTAAGCCAGTGTCAGATACCTTAACTTATCAAAGGAAACTGTTCCTTTATCAAATTCTTGAAAAAATTTACTCTTCGGAACAATGGGTTACTAGTATTGAACCAGACGATTTCTCAAGTATCCCGGGTGAGATTCTAGAGAAAGTTGAACGATCGAGCTTGGTTAAGTTTCATAAAGGCGCTCGAACATGTAGTTAGAAATCTAAAAAATGAGGATGATAAAATTCGCGAGATAGAATACACATCTGATGTAATATTTAAGATTTTAAAAGAAATAGAAATTTTCTCTTATTACCGTAGTTTAGCTAATAAAAAAGAATATTTTGAACTTGATATATCATTAAACTCAATTGGTTTTTCAGACTTATTTTTACGAGATAAAAGCCCATTCTATTTTTCCGGAAACAATACTTCACTGAGTAGTCAAATATTAAATGATGAAGAGATAGAGTATTACGCACGTGAAGTACGTAGGAGGAGTTTTTTTAATCGTCCAGTTTGTTGGTTAATTGTTGTAGCCCTGATCTTCGTAGAACACCAGAATTATTCAAGAGAGCATCAAGAAAAAATTAAGGAGCGTGAAAAATTGTCAGAGTCTATGATTCAAAGGAGATTTTCTTATGAGATCCTATTATTCTTAATCGATATAATTTCGTTTTCAGCAATATTTTCAGTTGCTTATTATCTTTATTCTAACGAAGATTTGTTTTCTTTGGACTTTCTTCCTATTCGTGAAAACTTTGTCTTGATGGGGCCTTTAATATTTTTGATGCTTAAAATTATAAAGAAATCTATATTCCCCAATTGGGCTGAGGTTTTCAAAAATTCGATAAATAATTTTGAAAAAGAAGACAAAATTATTAGCACTATGGGTAAGCTTCATAATAGTCTTCAGTTTCACAATAATGCTGAATCAATAAAATCAGAATATACAAAATCTTTCGACGTAGGAATAGTTTATAATTCCCACGTCGGATTACTGCTAAACGATTTCATTTCAAAGAATATAACATTCGAGCCTTTTGATGGATTTGGAACACCATTTAGAAAACGTTTTGATCCTTAATCTTAATTAAAAAAACAGCTGATGACTAGTAAACAACAGATCCACGCTCTGAAGGGTTTCTGCAAGGATCCAGTAGTCCGTAGAGTCGTCTTCTGGATTGCCTGCATAACAGCCTTTTCAGCGCGATTTGCTACTGGATGAGTGTCCACCTACAGAATTAGTAATCAATATTGGAGGAGTAGATGATTCGCAAACTACTGACCTCGTGTCTGCTGATAAGCGCAACACTCGTCCCGATCACATGGTCACAGGAACGAGCAATACGACCAGCTAATCAACAATCAAATGCTGATGTCCGGCAGGCCCTAGTTATTGGCAATTCCGCCTATACCAGCGCAGGAATGCTTCGCAATCCTGTTAATGATGCCAGAGCAATCAGCAACACATTGAGTCAGCTAGGCTTTGCTGTCACTACGATCACAAATGCTGATCAACGCAAGATGGAACAATCCATTCGTGATTTTGGCAAACAGCTACGCGATTACAAAGGTGTTGGGCTTTTTTACTATGCTGGACATGGGATGCAGTTTGATGGGGAGAATTATCTACTACCAACAGATATTGATCCCAGCACCGAAGAGGATGTCCGCTACGATGCAGTGCCAGTAGGGAAGCTGCTTGCCCAGATGCGAGCAGCAGATAACAAGATGAATGTAGTCATACTCGATGCCTGTCGCAATAACCCCTTTTCTCGATCCTTCCGCACATTTAATCCAGGGTTAGCACAAGTCAATGCTGCTGCTGGAACTTTCATCTCATTTGCAACAGCACCTGGCCAAATCGCAGCTGACGGTGAGGGTAGTAATGGATTATTCACCAGTAAGCTTCTACAGCACTTGAGGACACCAGGCCTAAAGATTGAGGAAGTGTTCAAGCGGACAACGGCAGATGTCTACACTGCGAGTAACGAGCGTCAGGCTCCCTGGGTCCAGTATTCGGTGATTGGAGATTTCTACTTTGCTCCGGGAACATTGGAGGCTCAACCAAAGAAGTTCCCAACCCAGCGACCAAAACTAGCAAAGGGAGTAGGTTTGAGTGGCGAAGCAACAAGGAAAACACTTCTGGCGACCAAGAAATGTGTTGGATGTGATTTGACTAGAGCCACCCTTCGAAAAGCCAACTTGGCTGGAGCCAACCTGATTGGAGCCATCCTGCGAAAAGCCACCCTGACCGGATCTGACTTGGCTAAAGCCTCTCTACGTGAAGCTGACCTGACTCAAACCTACCTGACTGCAGTCGACCTTAGTGGGGCCGACCTTAGTGGGGCTGACCTGACCGGTGCCTATATGATTCGTGCTAATCTCATTGAAGCAAACTTGCGTGGGGCTATTCTGAATACAGCCACTTTTGCAGGAGCACACCTTAGTGGGGCTGACCTTAGTGGGGCTGACCTGACCGGTGCCTATCTAAGCGCAGCTAACCTACGTGGAGCAAAATTCTGCAAAACCAAGATGCCTGATGGTGTCCTCAACAACCAGAATTGTGATCAGCCGGTACAAGATGAAAAGCCTAAATCTGACCCTAAGGTGGATCCAGAGGTAATTGCAGCAAAGAAGCTACTATTGGAGACCAGGAAGTGTGTGAGATGTGGGCTAAGAGGTGTCAACTTGTCTGCAGTCGATCTGAGCAAAACCGATCTTGACACAGCTAATTTGAGTTTGGCGGACTTGAGTAGAACTAACCTAACGGGCGCATATTTGGTTCGAGTGAACTTAATAAGAACTAATCTGGTTCAGGCCAACCTCACGAATGCCAATCTCACAAGAGCAAATCTTAAGGGGGCAATGCTTTTTGGAGCGACCTTGACAGGAACCAAGTTTTGCAAAACCAAGATGCCTGATGGTTCAATCAACAACAGTGACTGCTAGCTACCGAACTTGAGTCACCCCCCCCCAGGGGGTGGGTTCTAGGTGGGGCATTCATATATCCAGGTGCATCTACACCCCTCCCCCACTACCAATCAATCAAGACTCCCCAAAAAATTTTCAAATTTAACACAGTCAAATATCATCATCATCTGACTCATCATCTATGAAATCTGTTTCCTGATGTTGCTCAGGATACATTTCCTCATGTAGTTTGATGACTCGCTCGAGCAATTCGATTTCCTGATTTGCATGTGTATCGTCAAATTTTGGACGTTGATCCAATGGAATCCTCCGATACTTGTAGTCTCTCATTCCTTTGCGGTAACGGATTTCTCCAATACGTTCTTGAGCAACCCAAGGTTCCATCTTCGTTGCTTCTAGATACTCTTTAACAAACTGGTCTGAGAAACTCATAAATTCCTCGGGATTTCTTGTGCCCATTTCACTATGGCTCCTCGTTCGTTCTATAGCTTGGGTATGAGAGGGATTCAGATAACTCATCATCGAAGATGATGTTAGTTTTCTGATGTCTGCTCTTGATCGCTTTCGAGCTCGTGTATGACTCGCTCGAGCAACTCAATTTCACGGTCAATTTCCGTGTTATCAAACTTGGGGCGTTGATCCATTGGGAGCCTCCGATACTTGTGAGCCCTCATGCCTCGATTGAATCGCAACTCCCGGACAAGACCCTTGGCAACCGAGGCTTCCATCTTGGTTGCCTCAATATAATCTTTAATAAATTGATCTGAGAAACTCATAACTTCTTAAGATGGAAAAACTAATGGGGTTCAGGGATAAAAGCTGACTGTAAAAGATTCGAGTATGAAATTAGCCCAGATCCTGCAGGACGTGCCAGAAGACGTGCCAAGATGGCTCGGACACGACTCAAAACACGGCAGGAGGCCCTACGATGTATTCCCTCACTGAAACGACACGCCGGCTACATATTGGCAAGCGCAAGCTCTACCAATTGCTGGAAAGTGAAGGCATCACGCCAACACTCAAAAGTGGTCACAAGCTTCTTACTGAAGACGACTTTCAACACATATCAAAGATACTACAACACGGCCCGGACTTAGCTCAAGGCACGACTCAAACCAGTAGTGACTCGGCTCACAACACAGCACAACACAGCTCAAACACTGGTAATGACACAGCTCAACACAGGTCTGAGCCGACTCACGACACGCCTCCCATCTTGCTGGATAGGATGACCAGTGAGATTGAGCACTTGCGGCAATTACTAGCCAATGAACAAGAGGAACGTCGAGCTGAACGAAGAGAAAGAGAGAACTACCAGCAAATGGTAATGGTCCTTCAATCAGATCTGAAACAAGCTAAACAAGAGCTTTTAGAAGCTCCAAGACAAAATGATTATGTGGAGAACTCACCCAAAGGTGAGGAAAAATCTACCGTAGATTTCATGGATGTGATGCCTGAGCCTGATCATCTACCAGTTAGTTCAATAAATTGGAGATTCAAATTAATTGGCCCAATTGGAATGAGTGTGCTTGTGGCCTGTGCTGCCTTATTCTGGTTTGCCACAGCTCATGACCAGAGCTTCAACTGGATGCCAGTTATGCAAGAAAGAGTAAGTAATGTGCTGCCAATCGACGGTTAGTAAATTTAGTTTTTAAAAACCCTGCTTGAATCTATTAGGCCCAGTAAAAACCTGCGTCGGTAAGCGCTTTGACTAAACTATGTTTGAAAACTATAATGTATTATGTTTTTGCAAGGCTCTGAAATAAAAATCCGAGATAAATGAATGATTAAGGATCAGTCAAGAAGACGAGAAGGCAGAAGTTTCACAATTCGAAGAGATTTGCTAGCGACTCTGGATAGGCAGGTATGTGCTGGCAAGAGGAGCAGATGGATAGAACATCTGTTGATGGAGAAGCTTACTGAAAGAAAGTCTCAGCGAGGTACCCAATGTTAGATTTAATCGTTTCTAGCAGCTAGAAACAACAAACCCCAGCATCCCTGAAGTTTTAGCGGACTCGAAGGGAATACCGGGGATTTATTATCGATGACAACTTTGGTGGTAAAGTTATCTCGGCAGTGGTGGTTTGGCACCTGTTTTTGATCATACCAAAAGCATGCCTCAGCCTCAAGCACAGTTTTCACTAGAAAGCTATCAGCAGGCTACCCCTCCACATTATTGCCTTAGAAGATTTCTCCCCAAGCTGGTTGTCGTCTCATATTGCAATGAGGCAAGATGCCACATCCCGATCAAGATAACTGTTCTGTCAGAATTCCAGATGATGCCTTATTCAGCGTGCTACTTGAGCACCCTGATTTTTCTCATTTTCAGGAGGTAGGTAATGATGATTTCCGTGATCCTCTTGAGAAAAATGCCAGTTTCTCTCTGAGCTCAAAGGGCTATAGAGACTATAAAAATGGTAATAAAGGCAACCTATTTTATCTTGTCGAAAAAAGGAATCTAGTCAATAAGGCAAGGGAGAGAGCTGGTCTATCTGTAACCACTCAACGGAGTGTTCATCAAAAGATCGACAAGAATCAACTTGCTGGTGAACTCTGGAATCAAGCTAAAGCCACTACTGAAGATGCCCGCCATATTTGTGATTATTTGACTGAACATCGCAATATCCCATCAGAGAACTACCAAGATTTGATTGATTCAGCGCTACTACGCTGGAGCCCTGGCCACAAAGAATATCCTCCTGCGTTAGCTTATCCTTTTCACTTTATTGAAGATGATGGCTCAGTCAGAGATAAAGTACAAAAAATCCATTTCATCAGAAAAGAACCCTACAAAGGCAAACGTAAGAATGCTCTGGGTAGCGATGGCCACCTGACTATTTTACCTCCACTTGTATCGGCATCACAGATTGGATACTTGGCGATGGAAGGCCTGGAGGACGCCCTTAGTATCAGAAATAAATATCCAAACAAAACCATTGTAGTGGCTAGCAGCAAGGAAAATTTCAAACACCTTGAGCGCTTACTCAACACAGGAGATGAGCTACTGCTGATTGCTGATAATGATGGTGAGGAAAATCTAAATGGTGGACAAGTAATTGCTGCCAAGGTTTGCCAAGTTCTCAGAAAAAAAGGTGTGGATGCCAAAGCAATCATGCCACCCGCACCGAAAGATGATGCTAATCAGGCTCGGCAAGAAAACAAACTAGACCTTTGGCTCAACTCATTAGTTGAAGTACCTCCAGCACCTTTAATTCAGACTATTGATTTTGATGTTGAATCGGTCAAGGGTGAGCAAATTCCAACTCTTCCAAAAGGAATCTTGCCTGCAGAATTGGAGGAGTACCTTGGATTAGCAGCTCAGTCATTAGATTTAAACTATGAGGCAGCATTCTGTGAATTTCTTGTGAATGCTTCTGTGGCCGTTGGCGGCCATAAACAAATTGTTATCAGGCCTGATTGGCTGGAAAAATCGATAATTTGGTTAGCAAGTATTGGAAAAAGTGGGGTAGGAAAATCACCACTAGCTGGTAAATGTGGTGGCGACAACCTCCAATCACAACAGAGAGAATGGTATCTACAATTTAAGCAAGAAAAGAAATTTTGGGAGAATAGCGACGAGGGTAAGGGAGACAAACCCATTCGTAGGCGTTGGATAGCTACTGGGCTAACAATTGAAAGATTATGTGCCCTTCATGAGGAAAATCCTCCAGGAATTGGGATAACCAGTGATGAAATAATGGGGGTCTTAGATGGGCTAAACCAATACAAGGGGAAGGGCAACGACAAGCAAAAATTGTTAAGCCTCTGGAATGGCAAATCCTTTGAGAATCCTACCGCTGAATCCGATCGATATATTCCTAGTGTTTTTGTCCCAATTTCAGGCGGGATACAAGAAGATCTTGTAAGAAAAATAATCAATGATTCAAACACTACCGATGGGCTAGCAGGAAGATTTTTATTTAATCATTTACTGTTAGAACAAAGGCCAAGAACACCTGAAGAACAAGAACAAATTGATGATTTGATAGCTCAATCGAAGGGCAAAGATATTCTTTCAGGAGTCTTTCACAAGCTAGCAAGTATTCGAGATAAGGAGAATCAGGTCACGATGAACCATTATGCGAAAGACTTACTAGCGGCACTAGAATATCAACTCAAAGTGGAATTACGGAAGGGGAGCGATCAGGCCGCTGCTGCCTACGCTAAATTGAGAACCTACATTTACCGGATAGCTCTTTTGATTCACTACGTTTCTGAGCGAAAGCCTGATGAAGTCGAACTTAGTGAAGCAACTGCTAATCACACTATTCAGGTGATGTTCTTCTTCATTGCGAATATGAAGCGAGCTTACGGTTCTGTAGAGCTCACTGATAAAGAGCGTAAGGCAAGGGCTATCTTGGATAAACTACATCAATTGGGTGGTGAAGCAGCTATTAGAGATATAAAACAACTACTCAAAAAATCTATCAAAGCTGATGAGGTAGAAGCTATCAGTAAAATGTTGGAGGAAGCAGGAGAGCTACTGAGAACCCCAAAGGGGAAAACATTTGTATTATCTTTACCAAAGAATGGTTCTCAGGTTCTCACTTAGTCTGTATGCCAGGTAAAATCTAGTATTAATGTGAGTTTTACTAGGTTCTCAGTAGTTCTCAGGGTTCTCAGATTGAAACTGAGTATTTGCCTTCATGTGAGAACGGGTGAGAACGAGTGAGAACCTCTATTTTCTCACCGCAAGGCCAGTTATTTACTGAAATAGATAAAAAGTGAGAACCTGAGAACCGAATTACTAAGGTTGCTACATTTCTTCAAATTTGGACTAGTGTTGAAAATCAGCCAAACAGGTGAAATAGATCTATGAGGCATTTAACAAAGCTCAGATTGATAAAGTTTTTTAGAGACAAGTCGGAGCAATCGAAGCTAATGGAAGATTTGCGGCGAGGAGTTCCTTTGAACGCTGCCCGTCAATGATAGTTCTGCGCTGCTGTAGAATCAGTTTGGTAGTGAGTTAGAACGAGCCTTGATCGCTGGCCGATTGGAAATGAAAAAGGCTGACAAATATTTGAAAGAGTGGGATCTAGTTTTAAGCAGGAGATCGGGGCAGAGTTTCGGTAGTTTTTGATTAAATATATATATTTTTTCAAACCCTATCGCGCGCGGGATCCCAATCATGACGAATTTATGTTCACTCTAGAGGATATACATGGCAAAGGGTGATGGAACCCTATCGCGCGCGTGAGGCTAATTAGGTGATAAGTATCAGGCATTAGGAGAATCATTCACTTGCGCACGCGTATAATGTGGAGGATGACATTACTTATATGTGAACCAATTAGCAGTGCCAATGTATATTTTTGCCGAAAGTATACATTCGTCAAATCCAGCAACCTCAGTGACTATCTGATCTGCAGGGGATCCAACTGATCAGCACTCAAAACAGACCCTGATTGTTACCAGATTTACTATATGATAAATATTATTTTTATTATAAATGCTTTACAAGACTACAGAGGCTATGGAAGGAAGGTTAAATCTTGAGAGCATCGGATTAGAATTCCGATGCATCAGTTGGTGAAAATCAAAGGGTAAGGCACAGACTTAGTGGAAGAAGGGATTCAATGGTTTGGATCCCGTAGCGGGAATATTTTATTTAACGAAGTACCTCTAGCTAAATCGTTCTGGTCTAAAGTAGCCAACAGATGTTGCTTTGAAGTACTTGAAAGGAACTCCAAGTGATTGAATTTTCTCTACACATTGATCAGAGATTTTTCCGTAAACTTCTATCGAAAACTCATTAGCAATTTCTCCATGCTTTTCAACATAATCTTGAACAGGGGGGTTGTCAGCGTGGGCAATGAAATCATCACTAGATCGATAAATTTCTGTCCAAACAAATTTGTGATCATCATCTGGATCGGCATCAAAGCTGTGAAACAACATTCCTGGTTCGGATTTTTCAACTGCTACATCTGCAGCAGCAGCTATTTTTAAGTAGTCTTCTACACAGCCCTTTTTCACAGTTATACGAGCTAAAAGCACAAAGGGATTTTGACTGATATTTGTTGTCATCTTGACTCACTTTGAAAAGGTCAGGGATTAACTACAGATCAAAATCAACCTCTAATTAATAGTCAGAGAATAAACAAGTTTAGGTTTTTGAGCCTGAACTCTGAGACCGTCGGATTATAAATCTGATGCATTAGCTAGTGGGAATCAGTCGGTGGGGCCAGCGATGTGGGGAAGCGTCCAAGGGGGTACAAGAAACACTTCCCACTTAAGGAGGACTCTACGCCAAGTTTTTTAATTTTATTGGCGTACAGTCGTTCATCTGCCATCTGCATTGCGGAGAAACGCTTGTGCAGCACAGATGAAGGCACTAGTCAGCTTGGGGTGTATAGGGACAACCTTATCACTTGGGCCAAAAACTATCTATCAGATGGTAATTATTGAGTCAACTAAATATTGGCGTTGGGGTCAACTAGAACGTGTTGCCAAAAACCATAGACTAACGGATTCACAATTAGAAAGAACCATTTAAAGGGTTGGTAAATCAAGAGGCTGCATTGCAGTAGATTCACCTATCACAATGCAGCTAAGATATTAGAGTTTTCTCTCGTAGGGAGCCTGACCACCAGTCAATTCCATGTCTATCTTTGATATATTATTGTTCAAAGCACTTATCCCAAAATTTGGTCCCATTGGGCCATCAATAAAATCTTGGAATTGAGATTCCGAAATCCCCTCCTTCGCCTCCCAAATACAATACATAGGCCCGTCTTGGGCAACAGGCATGAATGCATGGTTGAAAAAACCTAGTTTCAAACATTCTTGATGATATTTTTCGAGTGAGGCTTGATCAGGCATTTGTTCGCCAAATGTCTGCCACCACTTACCTGCCATACCTGGCTTCATGTAATGGTGAACATGAAAGAATTGAGACGCCATAGTTTATACTCCGATTGAAGGGGTGTTGAAAATATCTGAAATGAAGTTCCAGCAAACAAAGCTGAAGCAACTCTAAAATGTTACTTTCACTGAGGCGATTCACAATCTATTAGTTGGATGACTTTGGTGACTTAGTTCAAAGACCATCGGATTATGAATCCGCTGCATTAGTGATTGGTAATCAGTAGGTGGGGTAGAGATGGGGGAAGTTGAAATCCGATAATAGTGGACCCCAAAAATGCGTAAATCGCCTTTAATTTTAACTAACCGCGTTGATCCATATTAACCATCATTGCCTCTATTCGTTGCATTAGTCCGCTATCTTCAAAAGATTCTTTAATACAACCATTATCTCTTAACCAAGGAAGTTTCTGGCTAGTCCAAATTTCAATATTTGGTTCGAATTTTTGTGGGTTGTCATAGGCACCAAGAGGAATTCCAACCAGCCCCTCAAATGCTTCCCCCTTGCGGTAGCAGATAGAGCTACAATTGGGGCAATTGTAATTAACCATCGGCAAGCCACTACCTCCAAGGTACTCATATGTTTTCGTTTCTCCCTTGAAAGTGACCTCGTCTTCTCCAAATAAAGTTCCAAAATTTATAGATCCTAAGAGTTTACGGCAACTCTGGCAACTACATTGTACAATGAGAAGGGGGTCAAATTCGGTATAAAATCTAAATTGCTGGCAATGACAACCGCCCTCGTTACGAATCATAAAGTTTCTCTAGTCGGTAAGTAGCAATTATTGACTTGAATACAGCCAGACAAGAATTTTAGGTAATGCTTGGTGGCAAAGCTAGGACAAAATATAGATAAAGATTGTTTATTGATGCAAAAAATCAAAAACAACGGATGAGTAGTCCGATGGTTCCCTCAGTGAGGATCCAGGTAAAATCTGGTTCAAGTCCT
>JACLAD010017317.1_pt1 | contig 11983 bp, 11 predicted proteins | sample 8027901 | NCBI WGS metagenome assembly JACLAD01 (sample SAMN15725071, study PRJNA655200) | protist metagenome | isolation source: fluorescence activated cell sorting (FACS) single amplified genomes of... | place: Spain: Blaines Bay Microbial Observatory, Mediterranean Sea | collected 2016-07-05
GTTCATATTTCCCATTTGTGAGTTCCCGATGTCGAATCTCGAGTATATTACTTGCAATCATGAAACCCCGCGTCGATCCGAAAACGCGAAATGTGTCGTGCCGATGCTTGGAAGCGAATTCTGTTTATCCGACGGACTGATAAAGACGCTCTGTGCGGAATTCGAAAGCGTAACGTTCGCGCGAGGGTCGGACCTTTCCGAAATATCACGCATCTGCGAAAAGCATTGCCATGTGCCGTTCCTTCTGGTCGACCAGGACCAGATCGCGTCCCAGTACGACATGCTGGCCGCCGCGCGAGCCGCCGGGACGGAGATGCTGGTTCTGGCCTATGGCGGTCATCCGCCGGATCAGGAGCTGCTGCGGCAAAGACTGGATGAGTACGACCCACCGCGGATCGGTCTGCTGCCGCTCAACATGCGCATTGACGTGCTTCTGGCGGTGATGCGGCTATTGCTGTGCGGCGAGATCCTCGTGCCCGAGGCCATCCTGCGCAGGCTCATGGCGAAGCAGCCGGGGGCCCGGCCCAGGGCCGGGCTCGCCAATCCGGTCACGCACGACCTGACCCGCCGCGAATGGGAGGTGCTGGCGCTGATCGCCGAGGGCAAGCAGAACAAGATCGTCGCCGCCGAGCTTGGCCTGTCCGAGCATACGGTCAAGCTGCATATCCATCATCTGATCAGCAAGCTGGGCGTGTCGAACCGCACCAGCGCGGCCATCTGGTTTCTCGCCAATGGGGAGGGAAGCGTGACGCCCTCGGACACGCCATGACCGGCTCCGCGCCCGAGCCGCCGGGCGGCGACGCGGGCACGCTGAGCGCGTTCGATCAGCTCCTGCTGCTGGTCGGGCGCATGAACTACAGCTGGACCAATACCGAGAGCCTGCTGATCCATCTGATCGCCGGGCTCGCGGGCACCAGCAAGCAGACGGCGGTAATCATCTATCTGACGCTCAACACCACCCGAGCGCGGGTCGATCTGGTCGATCGTCTCGCCAAATCCGGTGCCGCTTCCGGCGAGCTGCGCGATCGGATCACCGGGCTCACCGGGCGCATCCGCAAGCATCAGTCGCTGCGCAACCACTACAGCCATTCAATCTACTCCTTCGATGCGGAGACTGGCGCGACCCGGACCATCACCATGCGCATCGCCGATCGCAAGAACGCGCTGAAGATGGGGCGCAGCGACGATGTCGATGCGGAGGCGCTGACGCGGATCAGGCAGACGATCGAGGCGCTGAAGCTGCTCAACCACGAGATATGGACGCTGGTGCTGGAGGAGGGATACCCGGTCTGATAAGGTGCTCCCCGATCCTTGGACAGGATCTGGCGTTTTCTAAGCTACTCTCTGTTCCTGCTGATCGGGTGGGATAATGGGGTTTCTCTGCCAGTAGACCACCGCCGGCGGCTGACCGCCATGGGTGGAATGCGGACGCTTTCGGTTGTAGAAATCGAACCAGTTCCTGAGCCCGGCCCGTGCCTCCGAGCCGGTCTCCCAAGCGTGCAGGTAGACGCACTCGTGTTTCAGGGTGCGCCAAAGCCGCTCGAGGAAGATGTTGTCGAGGTAGCGCCCCTTTCCGTCCATTGTGATGCGGACGCCGGCGCGTCTGAGCAGGTCGGTCCAAGCGAAGGACGTGAACTGGCTGCCCTGATCGGTATTCATGATCTCGGGCAGGCCGAACCGCTGGATCGCTTCGGTCAGCGCCTCGACGCAGAACTCGGCCTCCATCGTGTTGGACAGGCGCCAAGCCAGCAATTTCCGGGTGTGCCAATCCATGATCGCCACGAGATAGAGGAAGCCGCGCCGCATGGGGAGATAGGTGATGTCGGCGCACCAGACTTGATTGGGCCGCTCCACGCGCAACCCCCTCAGCAGGTATGGGTATCGCTTGTGCCCCTTGGCAGGCTTGCTAATGTTGGGCTTTTGGTAGATCGGCATGAGGCCCATGAGCCGCATCAGCCGCCGCACCCGCTTGTCGTTCACTGCATGGCCCTCGTTGCGCAGATGCCGGGCCATCTGGCGCACGCCGTAGAACGGCGTTTCGAGAAATTGTTCGTCGATCAGCCGCATGAGGTCGAGGTTCAACTCGGTCTCCCCGGCTGGCCGGTAGTAGAACGACGACCGCGAGAGTGACAGCAGCCGGCACTGCCGCCCCACGGACAGGGTCGGATGGTCTCGCTCGATCATGCCGCGCCTCACGTCCCGCCCCAAGGCTTGAGCTTTCTGGACAAAAATCGTTGGCGACCGCCAGCTCTCCAATCTTGGCATGCAGCTCCTTCACCTGCGCCTCGTCGACTTCGGGCGTCTTCTTTCCGCCTCGCTCGAAGACCCCTGAAGCGCCCTCGAGCAGGGCCCGCTTCCACTGATGGATCAGCGTGGGATGCACCCCGAACCGGCTCGCCAGCTCGGCGGCCGTTTGTTCGCCTTTCAAAACTTCCAGCGCGACCTTGGCCTTGAAAGCAGGCGCGTGCTGCTTGCGTTTCGACATCTCTGATCTCCTCGTCGGTGAAGATCAGCAGACAGCAAATCGTAGCTTACGTCAGCGTCCTGAAATCGGGGAGCACCTCAGACCCTTATGAAGAACGGCCGCAGGACAACGGCGTGCGTGTCACTCACATATCCTATGGTCCTCGTGCCGCGATCTTCCTGCGTCCAAACTTAACAGGGAGAAGAAAACGGTCGTTTGAAGGCGCCTGTAGCGAACGTGCAACTCGGGCCGAGACGGCAGGGGAAGAGAGGCGACATGTGCCAGTCGCCTTGCATCCAAGGGTGCGGAACGAAACCGAGACCCCGATTCCATCTGTAGTGCATCATCGGATTGGAGGGGGCCCCTCCTTCGGAACCATTTTTCAAACGATCGGATGAAACACGTCGGCAACCCACTCGAGCAATTGAAAATGATCATCTGCATCCTCATTAAAATGTAATACATTCTATATAACAATGACTTGTTATATGGTGTTCAGCGGCAGTGAAATACCCCAAGCACGGTCTTGACCTCCCTGCGGCCCGAAGTCCTTGCTGCGCGGCTGGAGGCGATGGCTTGGGGTGAGCCCGAGCTCGGCAACCCTCGGCGTCCGGACCTCGGGCTGGCGAAGGCCATGGCTTCCGTGAAACCGGATCGCCGGATCTGGGAAAAGTCTCGTAAACTGCCGGGCAGGCAACGCGCCGGTCCTTTCCTCGACGCTGATTGCGGAGATGATCGGGATCACCGTGAAAACGGCGCTGGCAATCCTGGGTGAAATGACGTCGCTGGGGCTTTCGCAGGGGATCACCTGCCGCAAGACGGCGTGGATCTGGGCGGGGCCGGGCATGGATGGACGACTCGTGGATCGGCCGCCACGATGCGCCGGAGGCTAGGTGTGAGCGGAGAGCGAGGCGGATCACCAGGCGATAGATCACGCCGTCGCAGACCTCGAGACTGAGCGGGAGCGAGCCGAGCTTATCCTTGGCGGAAGAGGGTCGGGTTGCGAGGGAAAGTGTCGAGCCGGTTCGTCCCGTTACTGCGTCCTTGCCTGCGCATGGCCCGCTGAGCCACGGAGAGGGGTGCTGGGGGCGCAACTCCGACTTTCCGCACTCCCTTGACATGTGCGCATCCTTGCCCGCTCCTGGCCTCTCTTTTCGGCCCTGGCGGCGATCGCAGGCGACCGACTTCCCGTCGATGGTGATCTCCTTCAGGAGCTTATGGCATTCCGACCGCCATTCGCCTCGTACTGCGTCGTGGCATACAATCAGGATCTTCCGAGCCCAACCAGGTTCGAGACCGAACTCCACCGGCACCGGCGCCGCACAATACTCGGCGAGCATCTCCATGCCGTCCACCTGAACGATCGCTCGGATGGCCTGCACGGTCTCGTTCGCAACGATGTGCAGCAGGCTCCGGCGGCCTTGGTTGTCGGCCAGCTCGCAGAAGGCACGGCCCGTGCGAAACCACCCCTAGAAGCGCGGCCGCAACGGTAAGGCCGGTTCGGATTCGGAGGACATCGCGGGAGATCACGGTAGGCAGGCTCGGGGCGATGCGCGAGATCGGCTGGACGCTGCGTGCGACCGCGGTTCGCGAGATCGCCCGGCAGGGCAAGACCCTCGGCCGCGCGCTGATCGGGGCCGCAGTGCAGAACGCGATGCTGGTCGGGGGCTTCCTGGTCCTGGCTCGCCTGACCGGGCTCGGCGGCGCCGGGCTGCGTGGTGACCTGCTGACCGGGGTTTTCCTGTTCAACCTCCACGCCAAGGCGATGAGCGCGGCGATGTCGAACGTCGACGCCCTGCCCGCCGACGGCTCTACCACACCGACCCGCTGATCCAGGCCACCGGCGGCGCGATCGGCGCGGCCTACCTGCAGCTGGTTTCGGCCGCCGGGCTAATCCTGGCCTACCACGCGCTGGTCTCGCCAATCGAGGCCGCGATGACCGCGCCGCTGCCGCTGCTCGCGGCAAGCTGGATCTCGGGTCTCGGGATCGGGCTGGTGCTCCTGCGGATCAAGGCGCGCGCGCCCGGGCTCGCCTCGATGGCGGCGATGGGCTGGATGCGGGTGGGCATGGTCACCTCGGGCGCGATGTTCGTCGCCAACGCCCTGCCCGGCGCCTTCCTCGCATGGGTCACCTGGAACCCGATCTTCCATGCGGTCGACCAAGCCCGCGGGCTGGCCTTCGCCAACTACATGGCGCGCCACAGCGAGGCCTGGCCCGCCTACGCCTTCGCCGCCCTCCTGGTCGGGCTGGTCGCAAACCGGGCGAAGCGAGGGCCCGGAACCGGAGCGTAACAGCTGAAACGGATCGTAACGGTGCTTGTTACGCTGTTTATGCTTATAAATCATATACTTAACCTGAAACGTAACACCGTAACGGCTCTCCGGGGAATATATATATATACCTCTCTATTACTCTCTCTCCTCCTCTCTCTCTTCTTCTATATATATATATATATATCTATTTTTACTGTTACATATAGATAAATATATAAGAAAGGGCATAGGAATCAGGGGGTTGGACCGTAACACGGAGCGTAACAAGAGCGTAACAGAGGGTGTAACGCGTTACGGTGCCTCAGCTTTAACATCGAGACGCTAGTCACTGATAATCATGAATTTTTCTGGATCTGTCCGCAGATCGCCATGACCGGGCGCGGCCTCGCTCCGGGCACGCCACTCCCCCTTTGCGGGGTGATCTGGTCCCGCAGACCCGCCTCCACCGCCACCGATCGCGGGGTCGCACGCGCCCTCGGAGGGCTCGGCGAGGCTCGAGTGTAACGGTTCAGATGGTCTGATCAGGCCCGCCGGGGCCTGGGCACGCGCAGCCGTGCTCCTCCGGCGCCGTGGGAGCGGGCCGCCTGTAACGCGGATCCGGTGTCGGTCAGGCCGTGGTCAGGCGATGACCGGCTCGTCATCCGGATGATGGGGAATGCGTTTCGCAATGTGCGCGACAAATTCGTTTCTCAGATCTCTGGACGTCGAAATCTACGCGTTGGGTCACCGGCGTTGGTTGGGCGATGCGAAGGCCCGGACTGTGGCGGAGACCTTGGAACCGGGGGCGACGGTGCATGCAGTTTCCGGGCGGTATGGCATCCGTCCGAACCAACTCTCGGCTTGGCGGCGCTTCGCAATGCAGGGACAGCTGGCTCTCCCCGCCGCGGAGATCGGCAAGCCAGTCTTCGCACCGCTGATCATTTGCGATCCGGCCGAGACGAACGAGCCGCCGGACGCGACACTCGAGCAGATGATCTGGGCAGATGATCCGGATCGTCAGGGGGGCGATGCAGATCGAACTGTCGCCCGACATGCCGTCAGGTCGGATCGCCGCGATCGTGCATGCTCTGGAAGCGCCGACAGGCTGATGCCGTCTCAGGGCGTCCGCATCCTGGTGGCGACGAAGCCGGTAGACTTCCGCAAGGGACATGACGGTCTGGTCGCCCTAGTGCAGCCGCTCCGGCCTCCTCCACCATGTAGAAGGGGTTCTCATACCGCATGCGATGACGCCAGTGCCGATCTCGATGCGGCGGGTCCGAGCGCCAACGGCCGCCAATAGGGGAAAGGGCGACGCGAGCTGGCGCGCGAAGTGATGCACGCGATAATAGGCCCTGTCCGCGCCCGCAGCCCAGCGATCGCCCCCGCTTGCAGCAGGAGCTCGACCCATGCAGGGTCGGATCGCACCAAGTTATCATCCGCTCTTGCGAGATCGCCATGCTGCCACCTTCGATCAAGACCATGCTCGCCGCGCTTGCGCAGGCTACGGATCCGAAGGCGCATGCCGCGCAGCTACAGCGGTTCGGCCGCGCGCTGTTGGAAAGGCCGGACGACGCAGCCGCGCTGCTGGCGCAAACGGCTGAGAGCGCAGCCGCCGCCAGGGGCGACGAGGAGCGCATGAGCCAGCTGCTCGGCACAGCGCTCGACGAAGCCCGGATGGCGAGGGAGAACGGACAGCGGCGCGGCGCGCTTTTCATCGAGGGTCTTGAGACGCGGCTCGGCGAGCTGGTCGCATCGAACGCTCTGACCCTCAAGGGAAGCCTGACCGTCTCGGGGACCTGGGCACGCGCAGGCCTGCCGTCGCCCGCCATCCTCGCCGCGCGGCAGGATGCCTTCACCGAAGCGATGGAGGACGGCGAAGAGCCGGCCGATTTTGAGACCCTGCTCGACGGCCTGATCGGTAGCCTGACGCGGGAACACGGCGGCAATGTCTCGGCCCTTCATGCGCTGTTTGCCGAGATGCTGCCCACCGTGCCGTCCGAGGCGCGCCGCGTTCTGGTCCGGCTGGCCGTAGCACGGCCGCAGGAAATTTTCGCCGAACTCGGCTGCGCCTGGCTGCTCGATCCCGACGCGGAGATCCGCTCCGGCGCGGTGGAGGGCCTTTCGGACCGTCTGGCGGCGGGGACGGCCTCGGCAGAGATGATGGCCCGCCTCACGATCCTGCGAAGCTGGCTGGCGGATGCAGCACTGCGTGACCGACTGGATGACCTCGTGCGGGCGGCCCTGCGCAAGGGCGTGTTCGGCGCGGCCAAGGCGCCCGAGCACAAGCTGCACCGGATCGTCGCCAGCTTGGTGGACGGCTCCGGCGCACAGAGCATGGCGGCGGCGGTGCAGATCGGGGGCACTCGCAGCGTCGCCGTGGTACTGCTGAAGCAGGGGTTCGGCGTGAAGGATGCCTATGTGCTACCATGCGACAGTGCCACAGAACAGCGCCGCATCCTCGCCACGCTCACCGACGAGATCGAGGCGCAGGATGTGCCGCGCGCCTACATGGAGCAAGCGCTCGGCCTCGCCTTGGGCGAGGGGTTGGAGGCGGGTCTGGCACCCATGCCGGGACTGGTGGATGTGGCGCAGTCTTGCGGCCTCGATGACCTGCGCCCGTTGTCCGCCTCAGTCGAGGCAACGCTCGCGCTGGCGGATCCCGAAGGTCGCGTTGCCGATCTGACGGTACAGGCCCGGGGGCGGCTGATCACAGCCAGTCAGCATTGGCCGGACGCGTATCCCGTCCTCGAAAGCTGGTTCGAAGACAGCGACGAAACCTTGGAGGCGCTAGAAAGCGCCAAGTCCCATGCCACGCTGACCCGCAACATGTGGCGCGTGCTGGAAGACCGTCGCGCGCACTGGACCGCGCTCATTGCCCGCAATGCACTGCTGCTTCGCGCCGTCGGATCCGACCATGCGAAGGAATTCATCGCCGTCGCCGCTGCGCTGAAGGACGGGCGCGACATCAAGAAGACCCCGGTGATGAAATTCATCTGCGAGCAGTCCATCATGGTCTGGTTGGATCGACAGGATGAACCAGATGGCCTCTTCGATGCGGGCTCTGATATGCCGCCTACCGCGTCCTCCATGGCCCCTGCGAATTGGTCGATGCCAGACGCCACAGCCGAGACGGCGGGCGAACTGGCCAAGCTCCTGCACCCGGCCGGGCTGACCGAGCCCTGGCTCGAGGGTTATCTGACGGGGATCTGCACCGCGCCGCTCTTCGTGACACCATCCGATTGGCTCACGCCGTTGCTTCACATTGTTGGGCCAAGCCTCAAGGCTGAGAAAGATCTGACCCGCTTCGTCAACTTGCTCATGCCGCGCTACAACGAGACCCTCACGAGGCTCCGGGTACCGGATGAGAATCTGATCCCGATCGACATCCCGCTGATCCCGATCTGGGCGGATGGCTACCTGACGGCTTGGGAGGCCACGAAACCCAGCTGGCCTGCCAAAGCGTTGGGTCCGAAGGGCAAGACCATCCGCAAGGCGCTCGAGCAGGCGACGGAGGGACAGATCGATCCGACCGTGTTTCAGGTCACGCTGCCGGTTTGGCTACGAGAGCGCTTCGCCGAGCAGAAGATGTGAGGCGAGCGATATCATCTATCGCTCCTGCCCCAAGGGCGGGACGTGATTGTGGCGAGGCACTGCGGATTTGCGAGGAGCATGGTCCTCCTGATGCGGCAGCCATCGATGATGGCATGTTTTTGCAGCCCCTCACTCCGGGTGCGGGTCGCAAATGCCATCCTGTCCAAGGCCATTACTTTCCCTTGGCGTATCGGTCGCCTGCTTCGGACAGAGCATGCCTGCTTTTGGCTGGGTCCCGTCGCCGCGTCTTGTCCAACAGGCCCTATCCGCCGAACGGGATGTCGAATTCATTCTGATCGGGAGCGGTGTCGGCGGGCGGCCTTTCGATGCGTTGACCCAGAACATGGCTTTCGATCTCGCCGCCATCGCCTCGTCCGGACCACTGCACCACCGCGATGACCGCCCCATCGGGCCGATGCTCGATGCGGAGTAGCCGCCCTTGTTTGCGTCGCAGAGCATGCCCCAGCTGTCGCAGGCGCATGGCCACGGTCAGTCGCTGATTTCGGCGCCCATGAGCTCGGTCATCTGCTTCAGCATGCGCTGCATCCGCTTGAGCTCCTCCTGCTGGGCCCCCATCGCTTTCGCGAGCGCAGCGCGGTCCGCCTGCATCACCTGCAGCTCTTCCTGCACGTCCTTCAGCACGGTGTGGACGCGGATCAGCATGCCGTGCCCAGCCGGGTCGGTCTCCGTCTCCAGCAGATCGCGCACCGACATCAGCTTGTCGATCTTGCCATCCATCGTGTCCATCTTCCGCAGCATGAGGCTGTCGTGTTTCAGCGGTTCGATCGGAGAGGGCGGGTTGGTCTGGGGCATGAGATAGCCTTTTCTCTGGGGGAAGGGATGCATCGTAGCGGGCCAGCTGCTGCATGGCGCTGCGCAGGTCGAGCAGGCTGTTCAAGAGCCGGAAACGCTTTACCAACCGGTACCGCCGCTCGAGCTGCCGGGGGTAGTAGGCTTCTCCGAGCTGGCCCAGCCGACCCTCGAAGCCATGGCCGCTTACTTCGAAGGACAATACTCGATGACGATTGCGGCTCAGCTTGGCGTCGTATCCCGCTTCCGACAGACCAGCGATCAGCTCTTGGTCGGAGCCAGGCACAAGGCGGCGGAACAGGTCCGACAGCACGGCAACGAGCCGCGGCACGCCGGGATGCCGCTGGCGTCGGCTTGGGACATGCGACACGAGACGGGGCGGCGCTGTGGGATCGAATACCGGCAATAGCGGCTGCCCGAAGATATCGCGCAGCTTGCGATCATTCACATTCGATTGCGCGCAAGTCAGGTTCAGGTTGACCGGTCGGCCGAGAAACGTGACCTGCGCGACGGCGACATGGTAATGATCGCAGCTCCGGTCGGTATGGCGAACGGCCGCCCAGGGGAGGGCATGCGAGTCGATCCCGCGATGCGACAGCTCGGTCGCGATCATTCGCAGTGCAACGCTGTCGGACGCACGCGTTCCCTCGGGCAGCGAGAGTGTGATGTGCAGGAACGACCGATCCCCTCCCAGCTTGGTGAGACGCGCGGCCAAGTCATCGCGGCTGCGCCAGTAGAGCGAGCCTCCCAGAGGCTCCGCCCCCGCTTTGTACATGTAGCCGGTCAGCTGCCGGGCATCCCCCACCTCCCTGTTATGCGCCCGCATCGAACGGCCTCAGATGATCGATGACAGCCTGCATGGTGGCGTCGAGACGCTGGGCGACGGCAACTGTCTTGCGGCGGGAGAGAGGGCGGTCATCGGGGCGGTGATGCAGATCGCTGGCGAGTGCGAGGATGCGTCCGAGGAGTGCTTCAAGATCACCGTGCCGAGGCATGCTCATCGCCGCCTCGCAGGCGACGAGGTAGGCTGGAACGCTCAAGCCGGCCACTTCCGCGCGTTCGGTCATGGCCCGATGACGCCGCGCCGTCATGCGAACCTTGACCGTCTTTTCTTTCCGCCCGTCATCGGGACCCACGTCCGGCAGGATCGGCAGGACGCCCGGCGGTACCCATGTATCATCGAGATCTTCGAACACGATGAACGAGGTCACCGCCTGCTCGGCGTCGTCCGATCCCGTCATCAGGTCTGCTTCTGTTTCGCCGGCCATTGCTCATCTCCTGCCTGCCACCGTCGATGGCCCGCCAGGATCATCGATATGGTCTGCATCATAGAGATCGCCCTGTGCGTGCAGGAGAGGGGATCGACCATGCGTCATGCGAAACCTGTGGATTGTCGGATTCCGTTCGACGCGCTTTGTACCGGAGCGACGGTACCTGCACCGTCTTGGCAGCTTGCCGCGACCGAACGTCTTCCAGATCGAAGCGACGGGCCGCTCCGTTTCCCCGGTATCGCATTTCGATATCGATACAGGGGTTTTTTCCGTCTGGTGCATAGGTAGGAGGTGATAAGAACCTAGGGAGTGGGCCCTGTCCAATCGTGGGAAACACCCGGAGCGATGTCTTCTTCTATGAAAACACCCCGGCGGCGGGTCGGGGTATCCGCGACCTTTCCCAAGGCGGTCATCTGCATGGCGGACGGCCGTTCGCGAAGGGGCAAGGCTCGGACGAAACGCCCGGGCCATATAGATTTTCCGCAGAAAGCCGAACGTCAGGGTGTCAATCCAGCGGGTTCTCCGAGCAGTCGCTCCAGCGCTTCGCCCTCGATCTCATCCTCGATCCACAACTTTTCGGCGAGCCTCCGCAGTGTGGCGAGATGCGGCTTGAGCAGGTGGCCTGCCGCTGTCTCGGCCGCCTCCAACCGCTCCCGCACCCTGACGGCCAGACTGCGGTCGAGGGTGAGATGCTGGGCCGATCCCGGGATCCAGAGCGGACCTTGGCCGCCCAGACCGAATACGGTCTCGATCCGAAGCGCGGTGTCGGTGGCCATGGCAAGGTCGCTTCCCTCGCCGCCGCCCGCCCCAGCCGAGACATCGCCGAGCAGCATCCGCTCGGCCGCGCGGCCGGCGAGCAGCGTCTGCAGTCGCGCCTCGAGCTGGGCCAGCGTCTGCGTCTCGACCAGCGTCTCGACCTCGACCATGCCACCGCCGAGCGTCAGCCGCATTGCCGTGGGGCGGGTAATGCCGAGCAGATGGTGCGCCAGCGCATGCCCCGCCTCGTGGATCGCGATGCGCTCGCGATGCGCCGCGCAGCCCCCGGGACGCAGACCGTCGAGCGCGTGTTGCAGATCCATGCCGTCGATTGTCCGCCGGGCCGCCCGCGCTGTGACCCGGGCCTGCCGGACCAGCGCGGCGATGTCGGCCGCCGAGAGCCCCGCCGCCTGTCTGGCGAGCGGCGTCAGGTCGAGGTCGGGCAGGTCGCGCCCCAGGTGATGGCGTTGGGTCGGGGCACGGTTTCTTGAGACAGTCCGTAGCGCTTCTCTGGATCAGAGGAGTACGAGATGGACGACAAGAAGATTACGACACCAGGCGCGACGGAGGTCACGGCCTCGTCGGCGCGCGTCCATAACGCTGGCGACGACGGGGCCGTGGCCGGCGGTACGAGGCGCTTCTCCGCGAAGCGCAAGCTGACGGCAGTTCAACGGCTGATGCGTGGCCGAGGGTCTGACGCTGCGCCACGACCATGGGTCGAACTACATGTCGGAGGACTTCCAGAACGAGGTCCGCTTCTTCGGCATCACCAGCTCGCCCTCCTTCGTCCGCCAGCCCGAAGGCAACGGCGTGGCCGAGCGAGCCATACGAACCCTCA
>JACLAD010007736.1_pt1 | contig 11982 bp, 6 predicted proteins | sample 8027901 | NCBI WGS metagenome assembly JACLAD01 (sample SAMN15725071, study PRJNA655200) | protist metagenome | isolation source: fluorescence activated cell sorting (FACS) single amplified genomes of... | place: Spain: Blaines Bay Microbial Observatory, Mediterranean Sea | collected 2016-07-05
CTAGAATTACAGGTATTATTAATAATTATTTTTTTTTCGAATCCTCCTTAAATTTGTGCTTACGTAGTAGAAAGGATGGCACAAGGCAAAGGATGAGATAATATAGCCAGATAGGGGGGAATACGGTACTAGGTAGAATAGGAAGAATTAATTAGCAACCGCGAAGAATTTATCGTTTGCTATTGCGCCCTTTGTCTTACCCTTTCTTTATTTTTCTTCTTTGGTAATCTAATAAGTACAAATAACACAATGCTGCACATTTAAAAAGAACACTTCTTCTTTCTTCTTCGTCTGATAATAGTGCTATACCAAGTATCCAGGATACCCTTCTTTGAAAATGTTGTTGTATAGACGACCTACCACCAGTCAGTATATACAGTATTATATGGTTATAAGCACGTAATTCCAAGTAAACCAAGCCAGTAGGTGAAAAGAAAACAAAAAATACGAAAAGAAATACGGATTCATGTTACGTTTGTATACTCCAACAACATTACGTATTTTTAAACATCTGTATATATATAGATATATATGATACTTGAAATAATTAGTTAATAATATTATTTTTTAACAATATAAAATATAACTATACCATTATTAAACTGGTATAATAATATCTTGATAATACAGTGAAAACAGTGTGCTACAATAATAATCTGGAAATATCATGTCCGCATTAGCTAACCGTTTAGGTAAACATGTTCGCTTCGTAAATAACAATAATAAAACGTTTGTTGGTTTAAGATCCATCTCCACAACTGTAGCAACGAAGTATGCTGAAATTAAAACTGATCCACCTTTTAACAAAGTGATGGCAGCTAACCGTGGTGAAATTGCTGTAAGAATTATGCGTGCTGGTAATGAATTAGGATCAACTACCGTTGGTATTTATAGTTTTGAGGACAGGCAGACGGCGCATAGGTACAAAGCAGATGAAAGTTACTTGGTGGGTACAGGTTTAAGTCCTGTAGCCGCTTATTTAGGTGTGGATGAAATTGTTAAAGTAGCAAAAGAATCAGGAGTAGAAGCAATACATCCTGGATATGGATTTTTAAGTGAAAGAACTGATTTTGCTGCTGCATGTGAAAAGAATGGCATAAAATTTATCGGACCAACGGTTCAAAATTTAAGAGAATTCGGAGATAAAACTAGTGCCAGGCAATTAGCAATTGCATCGAACGTCCCTGTCGTTCCCGGAACAGACAATGCAGTATCAACGGTTGATGAAGCATTGAAGTTTCTAGAAGAATATGGTTGTCCTATTATAATCAAAGCTGCTATGGGTGGTGGAGGAAAAGGAATGCGTGTGGTATTGACGGAGGCTGAATTGGAAGAAAATTTCAACTTAGCTCAAAGTGAAGCCTTGGCAGCATTTGGCGATGGCACTGTATTTTTAGAACGATACGTTATAGACCCAAGACATATTGAAGTTCAAATAATTGGGGATGGCCAAGGTAATGTGGTGCATTTATATGATCGTGACTGTAGTTTGCAACGTCGACATCAAAAAGTTTTGGAAACTGCACCTGCAATGGGGTTAGATCCAAAAGTTCGACAAGCCATGTTGGACGATGCAGTAAGATTAACGGCAAATGCAAAATATCGAAATGCTGGTACAGTGGAATTTTTAGTAGATAAAGAAGGACGCCATTATTTTATTGAGGTAAATCCAAGGATACAAGTAGAACATACTGTTACTGAGGAAGTTACCGGTATTGATCTTGTCCAAACACAAATGAAAATAGCATCTGGGAAAACATTTGAAGAGCTAGGTTTAAAACAAGAAAATATAGCAGCGACTGGAGTTGCAATGCAGTGCAGAGTAACAACAGAGGATCCATCACGTGATTTTACTCCTGATAGCGGTTACGTATCCGTTTTTCGGCAACCAACTGGTATGGGTATACGCTTAGATGATGGTCCAGGATTTGTTGGTGCTAATATCACTCCATTTTACGATTCGTTACTTGTTAAATTAACAGGTAGGGCATCAACTAGGGAAGCGTGTGCGGCAAAATTGAGGCGTGCCTTAACGGAATTTCGTATACGTGGGGTCACTACAAATATATATTATCTACGTAACGTGTTGAGTAACTCAGAATTTGTCAATGGTAATATTACCACAAGTTTTATCGGTGAGAATCCAGATTTATTATTAGAAGGAGGTAAACGTGAAAAATTTTTCCGAAATCGAGCTCAAAGATTGTTACAATTTCTTGGCGAAATAATTGTTAACGGCAGTCCAGCTGAGCTTGGGGCTGACAAAGCTATACCAACATCGGAGATTGCCCCAATTGTTCCGGCAGTTTCCGAAATGAAAGGCACAAATAATAAAAGTTTTAGCGACAGAGGTAGCTTGTATTCGATTTATAAAAAAGATGGGCCTGAAGCATTTGCAAAAGCTGTGAGGGAACATGAAGGCTTGCTAATTACTGATACTACATGGCGCGATGCGCATCAATCATTACTGGCTACCAGGGTGCGAACGCATGATATATTGAAAATTGCACCGGCGTCCGCAGTTGCATTTGAAAATGCATATTCGATCGAAAATTGGGGCGGTGCAACATATGACGTAGCTATGAGATTTTTGAAAGAATGTCCTTGGGATCGATTAGGAAAAATGAGAGAGGAAGTTCCAGACATACCATTTCAAATGTTATTACGTGGTGCAAATGCGGTTGGTTATACAAGTTATCCAGATAATGTTGTCTATAAATTTTGCGATCTTGCTGTGAAGCATGGTATGGATGTATTTCGTGTATTCGACTCGCTGAATTATATTGAAAATATGAGATTGGGAATTGATGCCGTTGGTGAAGCTGGTGGAATTATCGAAGCATCCGTATGTTACACAGGTGATGTTTTACGTGATGAAGCTGGATACAAATATACCATAGATTATTATATGGAATTTGTGCGACAACTGGTGGCACAAGGCATTCATGTGTTAGCAATTAAAGATATGGCTGGTTTGTTAAAACCACGCGCCGCTACTATGTTAATAACAGCCTTACGCAAAGAATTTCCTGATCTACCAATCCATGTTCATACTCACGATACTGCCGGTGCTGGTGTAGCAGCGATGATTGCTGCTGCTGAAGCTGGCGCCGATGCGGTCGATCTAGCAATAGATTCCATGAGTGGTTTGACCTCACAACCATCCATGGGAGCGGTAGTTGCGGCATTAAAAGGAACAGATCTCGATACTGGCGTGAATATGGATGACCTAACATTAGTTAATGAATATTGGGAGCAGACACGACAAATTTATGCTCCATTTGAAAGTGGTCAAAAAAGCGGAAGTTCAGATGTTTATGATCACGAAATGCCTGGTGGACAATATACAAATTTATTATTTCAATCCAGTCAATTAGGTTTAGCAGATCGATGGCCCCAAGTTAAACGCAAATATGCAGAAGCTAATGCTGTATTGGGTGATATTGTTAAGGTGACTCCCTCATCTAAAGTAGTTGGTGATTTAGCCCAATTTATGGTGACAAACGATTTGACAAGGGAGGACGTGGAAAAAGATGTGGAAAATTTATCTTTACCGCTTTCGGTTGTTGAATTTTGCCAAGGTTATTTGGGTGTACCTCTAGGTGGTTTTCCAGAACCTTTCAGATCACAAGTTATTAAAGGTAAGGTACTTGATAATGGCAAAGAAAGTTTTGAAGGCCGTCCAGGGGAGGAGTTGGAGCCATATGATTTCATTGGCGAAAAAGAGCGTTTAGACGAAAAATTTAATGAAGACATATCAGAAACTGATATGATAAGCCATGTCCTTTATCCACAAGTATTTGAAGACTATAAAAATTTTGTGAATAAATATGGGGACGTATCAGTGTTAGATACAAGAGCTTTCGTTGTTGGTCTATCACCAAATGAGGAGGCTAAATTCGATATTGATAATGGCAAAACATTATACATTACGTTGAAATCAGTTGGAGATGTTGATGCGGAGACTGGTAATCGAGATGTCTATTTTGATTTAAATGGGCATCAGAGGATCATAACGGTGGAAGATAAGAGTGCTGGCGTTGAAGGGGCTAAGAAAGAGGTAGCCATAGAATCCGTATTAGGTTCTGTTGGTGCGCCTATGCCTGGTGTTGTTGTTAATGTTCGTGTTGAACAAGGGGAATATGTGGAAAAAGGAGATCCATTAGTTGTATTGAGTGCAATGAAAATGGAAACTGTAGTTGCTGCTCCATGTTCTGGAAAAGTAAAACGTGTAGTTGTTGAGGTTGGGGACAATTTAAGTCCAGGAGAACTAACTGTTGAAATTGAAGAGGGAGATTAAATAAAAGATGTTTGTGTTATGATACGGAAAATTTTTTATTGCGTGTGTGAATACATATCTACCAATTTTGAATTTGATTTAAAATGTATGTATGGTATTTAAATGCTATGATTGAAACTGAACATTTCTAGAGGTGGTACGTAATTAAATAAAAAAATACTATTATAATACGAAGCGTACGGTATAAAAAAATAATATAATACTCGTATCATAATAAATATATAATAATGGTTAAAATCTAAATTAAATATAATAATTTTACTTCTCATGTTAAGTAATATGCTCAATACTCAATCGCAAGAATAATATGCTATCCTACTATAATAAAGCTCTCATATTATACGTATATTTATAAATATAATATATAATTAATTTTACGCATAATTTATTTTTAATTTACTCAATGATAATTCTAATATATATTATATATTATATGTACGCGCGGAAGGATAGAAACCTACTCATGCTTGTAGAGTATTTAGTTTGCAGAGGTGCATTAGAGCTTTACTAATAGTAGGATAGAATATTATTCTTGAGATTGAGTATTGAGCATATTACTTAGCACGGGAAGTAAAATTGCTCGTATTATAACTTAGATTTTAACCATCATTTATATATATACGAGTATATATATATATACATCATATTATATATATAATATGATATATGTACGCGTAATTTTTTTGAAAAAATATGGTGTGTTAAAATAATTATACTATAATTATTTTTTTCTAAGTTCCGGTACATTTCATTTTATCTTCCATTATTAATTATTTGGTATGACATCATTAACTAGTTATAGCGTTTAAATGGTGGCGACGTGATGCTTCCTGTAAAACGCTCAAAGCTTTTAAAATTAATTCTTTATTCCGACAATTGTAACCACATATATCAATTGGTAACTTGTTATCGTTGTTTAAACTGTTTAAATTCGCACCTTTATCTAATAATAATTCAATAATTTCGACATAAGCATTATAACTGGCCCAATGTAAAGCAGTCCATCCATACTACAAGGTAAATTTATTATTTAAAAAATAATTGTTAGAAGAATTCTTATGTTTATCTAATGAAATAGTTTGATTGTTGTTCATACCTACATAATTTTTCCATCCCATTGATGCACCGTCACGTAATAGCTCTTGTACTTTACTGATATTACCTTCACGAACTGCATCTTCCAATTGTTGTCCTTTATTTACAAATATATTTCCCATTCTTCTATTTTCTCTTTTCGTATATGTATATAATTTTTACTACGTAGATCTGTGCGCTTGGTACATATATATCTATATATATATTTATCGAACGTGTATTATTATTTAAAACTATTAATGTATCTACATGCATACAAAGAGGGAGAGAGAAATATATACATAGAGAGAGAGATACTAATAAGATATTATGAAATAATTAATGTGACGAATATATACAGTGTTAATAATTTATAAGAGAAGATGCATAAAAAAAAAAAGAGAGAAGATGTGCATCACATCATTTTAGATCACACATGTGTGTGGTGCATACAATACAACTCATATTCTACCTAACTGTACCTGGCTGGGCTGGCCTTAGGGCTGGCATAATATTAATACTCAAACGACATATGACATGATGTAATTATCGATGTGCTATACTATAACTACACATTATAGATACATAGTATACAGGACAGTCCAATACCCCTTAAAAATGCTGGTTTTATGCTTGTTAAGCTATGCATATTAATAGTCTATGCCCACAGCATGCCCAGCATGCCCATGCACCACCACCACCACGTATATTTTTTTTTTTTTTTTTTATTATTGTTTATAAAACCAATATTACTGTAGCACATTAGTGTAATTCATATATTGTAATTTATTATTTCTATATAGATTTATAATTTACCTATGTACAATTCCCTTTTAAACGAACAAATTATATATAAACTGGAAAATAATGGCAAGTATTACGTCAACTTCAATAAAAGACAAAGTCGCGCTAGTAACTGGAGGGACTGGATCAATCGGTGGTGAGATTTGTAAATCATTGGCTGCACAAGGAGTACAAATAATAATTGTCGATTTAAACGAATCTAAATGTGAGGAGTTTGCAGCAACTCTACCATCTAAATGTGTCGGTATTGCTATTAATGTTGCTGATGATGAAGCCGTTAATGTTGGTGTTGATATAGGTCTGGAAAAGCTAGGTGCCAAAGGTGTTGACATTTTGGTGAACGTTGCTGGTATACTATCCAATAATAAGCTTATTGAGACAACAACTTCAGAATGGAAAAAAGTACATGCTGTAAACTATGACTCGTGTTTTTATTTATCAAAAAAATGTGTGCCATATATGTTAGAACAAAAATTTGGTAGAATTGTCAATATGTCATCATGGGCATGGAAATCTGGTGGTTTAACTGCTGGTACTGCATATTCTGCAAGTAAAGCAGCAATGGTAGGCTTGACATTTTCATTAGCTCGTCAATATGCTGGGGATGGTATTACGGTAAATGCAATTGCACCATGTTATGTATTTTCACCTATGATATCTGAAAAATTGACTCAAGAGCAACGTGATGAGCTTTTACAAAAGATACCAGTCAAACGATTTTGCGGGCCTGATGAAGTTGCCCATGCAGTTAGTTTTTTTGTTTCTCCATTATCCGGTTTCATTACTGGGGAGGTACTTGATATGAATGGTGGATTTCAAATGGACTAATAACAGTTGATATGATTTACATATGGCGAGTTGAGCGTAGCGTTAAAAAAAGTTTATGTACACACTATCGATAGAAAAAATAATATCTTATTATTTTTATTGCAACTTGCTATTCTTCGTATAAATTAGACATCGATTCCGCCGAGCTAGCTAAGGCTAGCTTTCCTGGGAAAACGTAGATTTGCACCTGGAAATGCCTCTGGTGTCCAGAGAACCGCCGAGCACCGCACCGCAACACCACCCGAAGAACAAAAAAATAAAAACAAAAAGGCTAGTTTTTTTTTGGTATTTTACCTTAAATATATTTTAATTTTTGTTGCCATCAGAATATTGATAGCTGGATAGGTACTTTTATTAAACTCTACCAATTGCATACTCTAACTCCAGAATATTTTGTGAAAATTCTCTGTTTCTGTCCTTAAATTGATTTCAGGACAGGGGTTCTAGTCGTCTATGAGTCGTCCCAGCAGCCTCATCATCGGGCCTTTCTTCAGGTTTATTATAATATTAATAATTAGAATATGATAATCGTCGTCTGTTTATGTATAATGTTAATGTATAGAGCGTTTCTATACATACATATATATATATATATATAGATAGATAGATACCACATATCACGACATTATTGGAATTAGTGTATTATATTGTCTCTAAGAAAATAGAATTGAATTTACGCAACTTAGGAAAGTAAGAAACAAATTTAAACCAAAAAAAAAACGTATCAAATCATAACAAATGGATAAGGGGGTTTCTTCTTATGAGCATGTAAATAAGTCTGATTCTTCCCAAAGTGTCGAGGGGAGGCATGTAATTCGCATTACAATTCAAGGTAAACCGCTTGGTGTGGGAATATTTAAAGACAAAGAAGGTAAATACTGTGTTAATAATGTAAATGAAAATTCTTTAGCATATTTGGAAGGTATTAAGAAAGGGATGGAACTAGTCGAAATAAATAACAAAAATCCTGCTGTCATGGATTTTGAGAAACTGATTAGTGTAATAAAAAAGGCTTCAAAGGTAAAGCCGGTATCTATATCTTTTGTAACTGTGGCAGATATGGAAACGGCGGATGATATTGTACAAAATTTATCACCTAGTCCTGCATCTATGTCTAAAACCAATGGTAGAGTTGATGATGATCGATTAAAGTTCGACAACAACTATAAGGAGGACGTTAATGATAGTAATAATAGTAATAATAATGAAGATGAGGTTGATGATGATAATGATAAAAGTAATAATAAAAACAATCATTTTAATGGCGGTGATAAGAAGCACGTTGAAAGTGAAGATGTAATATTTAAGATCACTGGAGACAGTGCAGGAATTTATTTGACTGAGGATAGTTCATACAAGGATAGGACATTAGTGCGATTTAAATCCATGCATAAATCTCAAACACAAACCGGAAAAAGTCGAAATAAAATTACCACACATCTTGTATCTGGAAAATATCAAGAAAAGGAAGATATTCTTATACGTGTAGGAAACAATGATGTCTATGGAATGGCGTTAAATGATATTGTTGAGATGATTAAAGGTGAAGTTAGGCCGTTTACAATAGCATTTACACATGCTTCTGGACTTTTTAAATCTAAAGAGAATAGTAAGAAGAGAAAGTCAGGAAAGAAACGTGACAAAGAACCTATTAAAAAGAAAACGAAACATATGCAAGACAATGAAGATGTTTCCGCAACATCTCAATCAACCACTTCACACAAAAGAGGCATAACTGATGATAGTTGTAGTAATAAAAGAATAAAATTGATTCCGCCAATTAATGAAAATTTTGCTTTCAGTAATATTATAAATGCTAAAGGATTGTTATTAGAAAAAAAAACTTACTATACTGTAGATGATGTAATTAAAATTATTATCAAAGAATTCACACACAAAAAACTTCGATTAAAGAGGCCCGCCTATGGTGCTCAACGTGTGTATATATTTATGAATGACTCGTTAACTACTGATGAGAGCCATTGTGGGCTATTTGGTAAAAACGACGAACAATTTTTTTATGCTATGATTAATAATAACGAAAATAAAGGTATGTCTTATGAAGATTGTATCAAGTGGTTGCTTTTTAATATTGATCAAATGTTATAGTCTGTGCGTGTGTGCGTGTGTCATATGATCAGTATGATATTATACAATTTAATTTACGCACTTTTGAGAGTATAGGAATTGTCATGATGGGTAGAAGTAAAAAATTAAAATACAGTGCTACACGCGAAATATACGTGTATAAACGAGCGCGTATTAATAATAAGTACCGCACGTAACATTCAGTAGTGATTATATATACATTTGTGGGATTTTAAAAAAAAAATTTAAACAGAGATGACGCTTCGTAAAAAATACGAAGAGTAAGAGAATTTATTAACTCGATTAATATGATATCTATGTCCATATTTTTTGAAGGAAAAAAAGTGTTTTTTATTTCAAAATGTACTCTCAAAGCAAAATGTTTAAAATATACTTCGTAATATAAAAAATTCTCTTATTTATAAGTTAAAGATTTTATTTAGTACTCATACTGTATATATATAAAAAATTCTCATACTGTATATATATTATATAACATATGAGTAAGAGAAAAACACATATATATGTGTGTTATATATATAATTACCAGAAATAATAATTAAATGAAAGATATAACTAAACCGGAAAGACCTGTGAAAGAATTACTCCTATTGTTTAAATATATCATAATAAATATAATATATATGTAGAATGTTTAACCCTAATATTTTTTTTATTCTCTCTAAAGTTTCTACATAATAAACATGCTCTCTCTAATTTATGAACGCCCAAGTATAAAAACTTTTCTTTTACTTCCTTTTCTCTCTTTTTATCCAATCATTTAATTATTATTTGTTATATGGTTTCCAATACCATAAATGAAAAATGTGGCCAAAATGTGATTGCTGTTAATTTTGGTCTTCTAATCGATCGTATCTTAAGTCTTTTATTTATTTTATTATTATTATTTGCCTCTCCTCGGTTGCTTATGATGATCGCAATTGCTTTAAATCATATCGTACTTAAACGCTTGTTACTGTTGCTGCTGCACCAGCTGCATCTCCAAATTTTTGTTGAGAATATTTTTTACGAATTGCTTGAAGACTTGCACCAGATGCTTTTTGAACAATAGCAATGATATCCTTGGCACATTGAGCAATATCACCTACTTGATATCCGGAGTAATGTTCCAAAGTTGGCGTCCATGGAGTCAAATTAACTGCTTTCAAGGATAAGTATACCGCTGCTGCAGAAATTGTTGATGGTTTATATTTCAACATGGAATATTCCGTCAAAGTTTTCTCGCAAAAGTAATATGCTATCAATTTGGTACGTGTATCACATTGGGCAGCTTTGATGAAGCGAACTAAAAATTTGTAGTGTGTTGGAACTGTCAATTTGAATTTCAAGGTATTAACAACTGCACTTTCCATTTTTAAAATTTGTTGTCTAGTATATGCTTTATCGGTAACATATACCAAATCGCGAACTTCTGGTGGGTAGATTTCTTCGTATTTTGCTGCAAGGAGTAAACATGTAACACCAAGCAATTGAAGTTTGGAACGACCAACTTGCGCGCGTTCTAAATAACGATCGATGATGTTTACGCAAAGGTATAATGTTTCTGTCTTTAAGCGAAATTTTAAGTGTACTTCAACCAACCAATCGATTAAAATGGATCTCATTTTTTCATTGATGTCCGCTTGTTTTGAGATGTAACCAGCAGATGGTCCAAATTTGCCTTCAGTATTAAAGAAATGATCATAGATATCATTTACGTATGCAACGCAAGCTTGCGGATTAGCAACATCAGCTGCATCAATATCTACCCAGTTTTGTTTTGGGCTTACACGATTGAAGGAAGCAGGTCTTGTTGTGCCATTTGTACGATTTTCCACTGGTGGTGAAGGGCGTTTGCTACCATTTGCACTCAAATCAGAAAATTTTTTTGTAACGTTTTGCACACCATTAGTGCTTGTGTTATTACTAATATCGCCTAATGCGCGACGAGTTCCGTTGGTTCCGTTTGATGGTTTTGTGGAACGTACATTTTCACGTAATGAATATCGATTTGCTTTGAACATTTTTATTTATTTCTGTATATATACATTTATAAATTTATATATAAAAGCGAGAGGAAAATGAATTATCATTGTTAGTCAATCTTCGTTCGATCTGTTGTTGATATTTATTAATATATACTGAAGTAATAAGAAGATCTGTGATGTTATACAGAATGGGATGTAAATATACAATCTACGTAAACATGTATTTAGTTTTCTTGTTTTCAATGATAGCTTTCAACTATTTCTTTTGCCGTATATGAAAAAAGTTTTAAACACATGTGTAGTACAGAAATAATATTTGTATGATTAGTGTATATATATATATATATATATTAAGTTACTTACTTTTTTTTGTTTTTGTTTTCTTTTATTTGTTTAACTGAGATGATTACTTATTTTGTTTTATTATTTACTTATATCTACTGCTTGTTAGTTGTTTGTATGCTTCGATATGTGTGGTTGTATATGTATAATATATACATATATAATATATTATGTATTTTGTGTGTTCTTTCTTTTTACAAAAAAAAGATTTGCAAATAGCACCGCAATACCATTAAATCTCGTGTATGATATTTATGAACGTTCAGGGTCCATTAGCATGTAAATACTAAGGTACCATCTTTAGGACGATCTTTTGTTGATCTCAACATTTACATTCCCTAAATCTTTTTGCGGACAAAATGAAACGTTGAGTAGGTACACTATTATTTGTCACATATAGAAAGATTTACATTATAAATAGAATTAACACTTATAAGCAATAAGAACATAATATATGCACCGTGTTTTCAGATAGGAACCGAATGGTCAAAACGCCAAACAACGTTGTGCTTTTATAATGATATTGTATGTTAAATTACTTCATACTAACAAGTATAT